>Ga0268279_1000235_pt1 | contig 40649 bp, 32 predicted proteins | sample saktaG_6_FD_190142 | JGI IMG/M metagenome (GOLD analysis project Ga0268279, IMG submission 190142) | Saline water microbial communities from Sakinaw Lake, British Columbia, Canada - sak_2010_1_5_80m | ecosystem: Environmental > Aquatic > Non-marine Saline and Alkaline > Saline ...
AGAACTATGAAGTATAATCCTAATTTTAATTATCAGAAAACTTATCGAGAAGATCCTTTATATTTTGGTGCTTCCTTGTCGGCTCTAGCGAAATTAGCCAAAGAGAAGGGTTATATTTTAGCAGGTTGTGACTTGCACGGACACGATGCCTTTTTTATCAGGAAAGATGTAGCTGAAGGCAAATTCAATGAACTATCGCCATCAGAAGCTTTTTATCCCAATCCGCACAACCTTAAGACAATCGGTAGTATCGAAAAGCAGTTTGAGCAAATTAAGCATTTAGATTTTGAGTATATTTAAAGATTATGCCAGAAACAAGCATTATCATTCGAACATTTAATGAAGAAAAACACATTGGCAATCTTCTCCGGGCAATTAAAGAACAAGATCATCGTGATTACGAAATTATTGTCGTTGACTCTGGTTCAACGGATAATACTTTAAAGATTGCCAAAAACTTTACTGATAATATTTTAGAAATAGATAGTAAGGATTTTACTTTTGGTTATTCGCTCAATAAAGGTTGTCAGCAAAGTCAGGGGAAATATATCGTTTTGGTCTCAGCTCATACCTTACCGGTTGACAATCAATGGTTGAAAAACCTTTTAGCACCTTTTGAAGATGAGAAAGTGGCTATGGTTTACGGCCGTCAATTTGGCGCTCAAGAGAGTAAGTTTTCTGAAAAAAGGGATTTTCAAAGACTATATAGTGCCTCTTCTTTTAACTCTGAGCTTTATCCATATTTTGCCAACAATGCTAATTCAGCCATTAGAAAGGATATCTGGCAAAAACATCCGTTTGATGAGTATTTGTTGGGCTTAGAAGATATTGAATGGGCAAAGCATGCAGCTGAGAAAGGTTTTTTAATTCACTATAAGCCGGAAGCTGCCATTTACCATATTCATACTGAAAAATGGTATCAGGTTTTTAACCGTTATCGGAGAGAAGCAATAGCTGCTGCCAGAATTGGCTTGCCTCATCCGCCCCAGGCTCGGACTAATTACTTCTGGCTTATTAACAATCTTTTTCAAGACTTTATTGCCTCTTTGCCTAATGTTTCTTTAGCCAGAATAGAAGAGATTGTCCGTTTCCGCTATTATCAGTGGAAAGGTACCAGGCAAGGCTGGAATTATGATAAGGATATTGATCTAGAACGAGAGAAATATACCCTTTATTATCCAACTAATAAATAAAGAATTTTAAGAAAATGACAAACTTAACTAAAAAATGGAAGGTATTAGTAACAGCTCCTTATCTGCAGCCGGTAATTCAAAATTACCAGCATATTTTTGATGAGCATCAAATTGAAATTATTGTGCCCGAGGTCAAAGAAAAAATGTCGGAAGAAGAGCTCTTACAGTATATAGGAGATATTGATGGTATTCTTTGTGGCGATGATAAACTAACTGAGAGAGTTTTGGTTCAAGCACCTCGTTTAAAGGTAATTTCCAAATGGGGTACTGGCACTGACTCAATTGACAAAGAGGCAGCAGCTCGACGTGGCATACCGGTTAAGAACACTGTTAATGCTTTTACTGAGCCAGTGGCTGACACTGTTTTGAATTTTATACTCTGTTTAGCTCGGGGCACCTTTGATTTGAATGAAAAAATGCGTCAAGGAATTTGGGATAAGCGAGTTGGTTGGGCTTTGCATGAGTGCACACTGGGCGTGGTTGGAGTAGGCAATATCGGCAAAGCGGTCGTCAAAAGAGCCAAAGCTTTCGGCATGCGGGTGCTCGGTAACGATATTAAGGAGATCCCGGCTGGTTTTGTTAAAGAGTACGGGCTGGAAGTTGTTTCATTGGAACAATTGTTGGAAGAAGCTGATTTTGTCAGTCTGAATTGTAACTTTAATTCAACTAGTCGTCATTTAATGAACCAAGCAAGGTTTGATTTAATGAAACCAACTGCTTATCTTGTTAATACTTCTCGCGGGCCGGTGGTTGACGAAAAAGCCCTGATTGAAGCTTTGTCTTTGAAGAAAATTGCTGGCGCTGCTCTTGACGTATTTGAGGACGAACCCTTACCAGCCGACAGTCCTCTGAAAAAGATGCCCAACGTTATTCTTTCACCTCACAATGCCAATGCTGGTTTGGCTGCTTGGAAATACGTTCACGAAAACACCATTAAGAATCTAATCGAGGAGTTAGTTAAACATGAAAGAAATTAAAAAAGGATCAGTTTTGGTGATTTTTGGGCAAAATCTGCCTAGAAAGAGTAAAAAGTGGTGGCAACAGTTTGAGAAGGTCATTGGTCCTGAAATCCTTGAAGAAAAGATTAGAAATAGGGGAGTTGATTTTATTGCTATTGAATCATTGACCAGCCCTGGCAGTATCCAGGAGGCTCACCGTCTGGTTAGCGAACTTCCTCATTTAACCCAGGCCGATGGCAGAAGGATTTCAAAATTAGTTAATTGGCAAGGTTACGAGCTGTGGTGGATGCATTTCGACGACTTAATGTATCAATTTTGTTTACCTTATACCCAGTACCGTACTTTATTATTATATTTAAAAGATTTTAACAAAATCTATCTTTACCAGGTTATTTACTCTAGTCTTTTTCAATATTTCTTGAACGCCCATAATCGGCCATACGTCATATTCGGTAAGTTTCGATTAAGGAACTTGTTACCGCTTCCCTTCGGTGTTTTTGTCCAACTGGTGCTTTCTCTCGGATTTTTACTCTGGCTCAAGATTACCAAGCCTCGATTAATGGTTTGGACGAGTGATAAGTTTGACCATCCTCATGACTATGATTTTAGAATGAAGTTCGTCTATGAGGAGTTGAGGAAAAGAAAGATTCATTTTGTAGAGTTTATCCGAAGTCTGGAATCTTGGCCGGTTGTTTTGAGACACGCCTGGCGGCGCAAGAGACCAGTTGTTTATTCTGCCGCAATTATCAATATTCTGCATTTTTTAGCCAGTCATCTCGGCGGAAATAAAAATAAGGAACTGGACGATTTATCTTTATCATCAGCAGCTAACCCAGAAGAGCACTTCTGGTTCATGGTTGTCACTCATTATCTTCACAACATCAAGGGAACTGTTTGGTCTATTCGAACGATGGAATTTATTTTAAGATGGACCGGGGTAAGGGTAGCTTACGTTAGCGCAGGATGCAACCGAACTTTTCATGAAGTTCTGGGCTGTAAATTACTCGGCATAAAAACAGTAGGAATCCAACACGCTGCTATCCCAAAGTACGCTTTTATTGCTGATTTTATGCCCGGATTTGATGGAAAATTACCACTTTCTGTTGATGGATATGGTCTTTGGAGCAATTGGTGGAAAGAATATTATCTTTCTCATAGTCGAGCATATAGACCAGAACAGCTTTATGTTTCGGGGCCAGCCCGTCCCTTAGAAAAAAATACAGTAGTTACTCAACCAATCGTATTGAAAAATAGACCTTTGAAGGTACTCTTTGTGTCTGAACAATTAGCCGACCCTTCGGAAGTTATGCCCTACCTTTTAAAACTTTTAGAGATAAAAGATTTTATTCTGTCTTTAAAAGCCCGGCCCTACCGAGATGGTTTTGAGGAATGGTTGAAGGCGAATCGGCCCGAGATATTAAAAAAAGTGAGGGTTTTTCGAGACACCCAACAAGCTATTAGTCAATCAGACGTAGTGGTTGGTTCCCACAGTACAGTGGTTCTAGAAGCATTATTACAACTTAAGCCTTTAGTTTTTTTCTGGACAAACAAATGGGGAGATTATTTTGACATAAAATCTTCTGGTACTAAAGGTCGGTATTTTGCCAATAACCCAGAAGAACTGGTTGATTATATTAGAAAAAGTAGCGAAATACCCAAAGAAGTTTTAAAACAATTACAAGAGCAATTTTTTGGCGATCCTCACCAAAATGGGGGAAAATGGGTGGTGGAGCAGGCAATGAAATATTTAAATGAATACAAAAAAGATGGAACAAGATAACAAACCATTTCGAGTATTACTTGTGTGTCCCAATATACCAGGCATGCTTGTTTTGCCTGGTGCTATTGGTATTTTTACCACCATTCTCAAAAAAGCAGGTTTTGAGGTTGATTTATTTGATGCCACTTTATATGAAGCAGCCGTAAGTGTTTCTCCAACCAAGAGAGTGGACTATCTTCAGGCTCGTAAGTTTTCATACAAAAAGAACCTGGGTATTGAATTAAAGCCAGATTTAATTAGCAGTTTTCGAGCTAGGGTAGATTCATTTAAGCCGGGCTTGCTTGTATTTTCAGTGGTAGAGGATGCTTTTAAACAAGCTATTGATCTTTTAGATACTGTTAAAGACAAAGATATACCTCATATTATTGGGGGTGTTTTTACTACAGCCGCTCCCAAGCAAGCTATTGCTTATCCTCAAGTAAAAATAATTGGTCTTGGAGAAGGAGAAGGTGCTGTGCTGCAGATGGCCCAGAGATTGCGAGACGGCTTGGCTTTTGATGATGTCCCTAATACCTGGGTTAAAAAAGATGATGGCACGATTATTAAGAATTCTATCGGTCCTCTGGTGGATATTAATGAGGTTATGCCTGATTATAGCTTATTTGAGGAAACTCGTTTTTATCGTCCAATGGGTGGCAAGATATTAAAAACAGTGCCCTTGGAAACTTGCCGGGGCTGTCCTTATCAATGTACTTTTTGCAACTCTCCCATGTGGAATGAGTTTTACCACAACAAGTGCGGGACAATTTTTTTAAGAAGAAAGAATATTGACAGATTGATAGAGGAGATAAGGTATTTGGTTAAAGAATATACTCCTGAGCTTTTATATATTATTGACGACACTTTTTTGGCTAGATCGATAGAAGAACTTAGAGAGTTCGCCAAAAAATATCAGGAATTTAAGATACCGTTCTGGATGAATACCAGGCCCGAAACCGTTACCCAAGAGAAAATAGATTTACTCAAAGAAATGAATTGCTACCGTATATCTATTGGCGTAGAATGCGGTAGTGAAGAATTCAGAAAAAACAAATTAAAGCGCTTTAGCTCCAACAAGGAAATTTTGGAGAATATGGAGCTTATGGCTAAAAGCGGGCTCGTTTTCAGTATTAATAATATGATTGGCTTTCCAGACGAAACCAGGGAGTTAATTTTTGAAACCATTGAATTAAACCGTCAGTTCTCAGGCTATGACTCCTTTACTGTCAGTATTTTTACCCCTTATCACGGCACCAAGTTAAGAGAAGAAGCTGTTCAAAAAGGATATTTAGATCCAGAAACTATTACCACCCATACCACTTCTTCTTCTTTATTGCGCATGCCCCAATTAAGTGCTGAAGACATAGACGGCTTAATGAGGACTTTTACCATGTACGTTGGTTTTCCTAAAAAATGGTGGTCCTATATTGAAAGAGCAGAAAAGTTTACTCCTGAAGGTAATGAAATGTTTAATAAGCTTAGCAAGATATATCACGATGTCTATTTGGCCGGAGATCAATTTCATAAATCCAAAGAAGCACCTAATTGGGACGAATTAGTAAAACAAATACTATGAGGTATACAAAGCTTCAAGAAAATAATGAAATCAATTTCTTAGAAAAAATAATCCCCAACCTTAAAGAAAAAAAGATTTTAGATTTGGGTTGTGGTGGGGGAGAATTTTTAACAGCTATGAAATCAAAAGGGTATGATATTATGGGGATTGAGCCAAATCCTTATAAATATGAGGCTGTCAAGAGAAGTGAAAAAGAGTATAGGGTCAAGGTGAAAGTAATAAGAGCTTCGGGTGAAGAGATGCCATTCAAATCAGCAATTTTTGATTTTATTTACTGCAACAATGTTTTAGAACACTGCCAAAACCCTTGCCAGCTTTTAAAAGAAAGCTATAGGGTTCTGAAGCCAGCGGGACAAGTATATCTTACCGTGATAAACCGTTTTGGTTTTAGAGATACACATTACCATTTAAAATTTCTTAACTGGATGCCCCGGTGGTTGGGGGAAAAATATATAATTCTAAGAGGAAAGTCAAGAAATTCTCCTCATCAAACAGTCAGCCGTAATAAGTTAAGTGAAATGCATTATTTCACCTTCAATGGATTTAAAAAAATAGCCAGCGAAACAGGCTTTGAAACTCAAGATTTAAAAGAATATAAAATTCTTCACCCGGAATTAATAAGTGCTGCAGGAAAAATGAGAGTTAATTTAGTGCGAGCCATGCCTTTAATTTACTATTTGGCTCGTTTATTTTATTTGAGCGGTTTTAGATTGCTTCTAAAGAAGAAAGTTTAAAATTTCCTGAATAAAAATGAAGCTAAAGATAAACTGACGATTTCTGCTCCTATCTTAGCGATGATTACTCCCCAGATGCCATAGAGAGGAATTAAGGCGGCAAAGAGAACTATTCTGGTAAGAGGAACAAATCTGAGTAAATAAAGCTCTTTTTTCATCATCTTAGCTCGGAAAGCTGTGGCCATTAAAGAAGAAGGCAGAGAGATGAGAGTAAACATAAACACTTGAGAATAAGGGATAGAGGTTAAATATTGAGAGAAAAATATCTTATAAAAGTAAGGAGCAATGACAATGTAAAGAATGATGATTGCTCCAGCTAAAAGAGAGAGTCGCCAGAATTTTTTCATCATATTTGCTTTAATTTCTTCGCGAGATTTTGGGGCTAATTTGGGAAAGGCAAGGGTATTGATATTTTCTGTAATGGTTTTGATTTGTTCGGGGACAAGAACAGCAAAGGCATAAATAGCCAATTGAGTTGGGCCGACTAAGGTAAAGAGCAGTATTTTGTCCAAATAAGTGGCAATACAGTTAATAACACCCATTAAGCTTAGATGCTTTGCGTAGGGGATAGTTCTGATATCCTCTTTTTTGTTTGGCTGAAACTTAACTTTGGTTAAAAAATAAAAGAAATAATTTAAGGAAGTATGAGAAATAAGATAAATAGCGATTAACCAAAAAAGATTTTTAGTAAAAAGAAGCGCCATTATCATTATCCCAACAGAAACAATCTGATTAACTATTCTGTAGCTTACTAAAACACTAAATAATTTTCTGCCATTCAACAAAGCACCGTAAAGCTGAGAAGCATACATTAAAGGCAGGAAAACAGCTGAAATAAGTAGAGGAATGGGCAAAAGATTGTTTCCATTGTTCCAATAATAAATAGCTATTCCAATAGTAATTAAGCTTCCTAATAGTCCCCATTTCAATTTAGTTTTAAAACCAGTGTAAAAAGAGCCTTCAAGACCTCGGGCTGCTGCTTGGGTGACAGCTGCTCTCATTCCGTCCAAAGAGAAAATTCCAAAGATTCCCAGTAAAGCTAAAATATATTTGTAGTTCCCATAGGTTGCAGGATCTAATAGGTTAGCAAAAGCTACAGCCAATAAAAAAGCAGCAACCATTGAAGAAACCTGTCCCAGGATTAACCAGAATCCTCCTTTGGCTAAATAAACATTATCGGTTCCAGTGTATTTTTGAGTACTTTTCAGGAACCGATCAAACTGATTTTTGATTTTATTTATCATTTTTCTTTTTTGAAGAATAGTTGGAAGGTTTTTAATAGAATTCCTAAGTCTAAAAAAAGGCCTCTGTTTTTTAAATAATAAAGGTCATATTGAAATTTCTCTTGACTGTCCATTATTGATCGGCCATATCTGAATTTAATTTGAGCCCAGCCAGTGAAGCCAGGTTTTATTAAATGGCGAATATGGTAGTGGGGGATTTCCTTTTCCAGATTCTGGATAAATTCCGGTCTTTCTGGTCTGGGACCGACCAAACTTATTTCTCCTTTTAAGACATTAACCATCTGGGGAAGCTCGTCAAGATGAATCTTTCTTAACCATTTGCCGACCTTGGTTATCCTTGAATCTTCTTCTTTCGCCCAGACAGGACCGGTTTTTTCTTCTGCCCCGACTTTCATGGAGCGGAATTTAAAAAGAAAAAAGGATTTTCTATCTTTGCCAATTCTTTCTTGGCAATAGAGCACTGGTCCGCCGTCTTCTAATTTAACGAGCAAGGCAATTAAAGGCCAAAGAGGACAAGTGGCTATTAACAAAAAACCCGCTAAAATTAAATCCATGCCTTGTTTTGTTTTATTGTAGAATCCTTTTTCTCCTTCCTTAATATTTTTTAGAAACCAAGTTTGTCCCACCGCTGAAATAGGGATTTTTTTACAAATTATCTCGTAGGCCCTGGCCCAGTCCATGAAGTTTATGCGGGCGAGCAAAGATCGATAAAGATTTTCCGTCAGCCAAGCATTTGTTTCAAGGTTTGGCGGGATGATTAAAGTATCGATTTTTTTCTTCTGGATTTGAGGTAGCAAGTCTAGTTTGTCATTTAGAGTGATTAGCTTGTAGCCAAGATAGGGACGTGAAAGAATTTCCTTTGTCAATTCCTGAGTTTGTTCACCCTGGCCGATAATGGCTGTTCTGTTTAAAAAGTGGGAAGAGAATAGTGAATAAAAAACTTTTCGCCAAGCCAAAAATAAAATACCAAAGATAATAATATTTAAAAACAAATTAGTCTTAGGGGTAATATCAAAAAAGGGGATTAAGTAGAAAAAGACTATACCTACCCCGAAACAGATTAAAATAGCTCCTAAAGTTTTTGAGTAAAAATCGATTTTAGTTCTGATGACATTTAGCTCATAAAGTCCTAAGATATAAAAGACAATCAGCCAAAAAATATATAAAACAGAAAAAGCGGGGAGGTGTTCAAAAAAAAGCACCCACTTAAAAGAACCCCAAAAACCAAAAAAAACTGTAGCTAGCAGCGAAAGATAAAGACAAGCAATGTCTCCCAAAAAGAGAAGCAATTTGCGCAAATTTAAGGTGTTGAGCATCTATTCTATTTTATACCTATTTACACTATTTTACAAATTAGGTAAAATATAAAAACATACTGCTATTATGGGCAAACAATCAAGAGAAAAAAAAGAAAGAAGGGAAGAAATGGTACAAGATAAAGAAGGAAAATTTGTATTTCAATCTAGTCCAGAAAGGGCCTATCTTTTTATTATTAGATGGGGAACCTATTTAGTTTTATTTACTCCTTTAATCATTAATACCAAATTCTTTTTTCCTTTTGTGGCGCCCAAGACTGTTTTTTTTCAGATTATAGTAGAGATTATTCTAATAGCTTATCTCTTTTTGGCTATTTCAAACAAACGATATCTGCCAAGAATTAACGCTTTAACCATTGCTCTTACTCTATTTTTAGGAATATTTATTTTAACTTCTTTGACTGGTGTCAACCTGGGAAGGTCTTTTTGGTCAACCAATGAAAGAATGACAGGTATTTGGACCATGTTGCACCTCTTTGCCCTTTTTATTATTTTGAGTAGTTGTTTTAAAGAGAAAAAAGATTGGGAAAGAGTTTTAGGCGTGGCAGTAATAGTTGGTGTTTTGCTAAGTCTATATATTTTGAAAGGTGACGAGATTTCTACACGGGGCGGTGGAACTATCGGCAACACCTCTTTTATGGCTGCCTATTTGCTTTTTGACATATTTTTTGCCCTCATTTTATTTTTAACTAAGCGGGGTGTTTGGCAAATTTTTTCTGGAATAAGTTTGGCAATTATGCTTTCGGTTTTATTGACTTCCTCTGCTAGAGGAGCAACTGCAGCCTTTTGGGGTGGGCTTTTTCTCCTTGGCTTGGGTTATTTGATATTTTCGCAAAAAAAAGTACTTCAAAGATTGGCTTTAGGCATTGTTTTAGTTTTAGTAATTTTTGGTATAATTTCAGCAATTTTTCAGCCTCTTTTTATTAAAGACAGAACAGAGATTGTCCTTCGAGAAATGGAATCAAGGTTTGCAGTGTGGGAAAAAGGATGGAAAGGGTTTCTAGAGAGACCAATACTGGGCTGGGGGCCGGAAAATTTCAATGTTGTTTTTCTTAAATTTTTTAATCCTTGTATGTTTACCTCATGCGGTGGTGAAATTTGGTTTGACAGGACTCATAATATAGTTTTTGATACTTTGGTCAATTCCGGCCTGGTGGGTTTTTTGAGTTATTTAGCTATTTTTGGCATTGCTATTTATGGACTTTTACGGATAATACCTAAAATAGTCGAAAGGAGAAATATTTTTATTCCTCTAGGCATGGCGGTTCTTTTAATAGTTTACTTTTTTCAGAATTTATTTGTTTTTGATATGATTAATACCTATTTGATGTTCTTTTTGTGCTTGGCTTTTATAGCTTTTTTAATCCAAAAACAAACAGCAGAAAAAGAAATAAGATTAAGATCGGTCAATCCTGTTTTAGGTTCAATTATTGTTATTGTCATGGTTTCTTGTCTTTGGTTAGGCAATATTAAGCCTATGATAGCTAATCGTAACATTATTAAAACAGTGGCTGCCCAAGAAGTAGAGCAAACTTTGGATACTTTTCCAAAATCATTGGATTCTTGGATGAATAAATATGAAGCAAGAGAGCATTTTACTCAAAAAATGACTAAATCTGTTTATCAGTCAATATCCGAAGAAAAAAGAGAAGCCTTTCAAAAAGCATTTGATTTAGCTGAAATCGAGGCAGAAAGAAGCATGGAGGAAAATTCTTTAGATTTTCGTCCCACTCTTTTCTTAGGGGAACTTTATGTCAGTTCCTATCGTTTTAGCGGCCAGGAAGAAAAGCTTGTCAGGGCAGAAGAGGTTTTAGAAAGAGCTATACAGTTAAGTCCGACCAACCAGCAAGGTTACTGGTATTTGGCTGAAACTAAAATAGCTCAGGGAAAAATAGAAGAGACAATCAATCTTTTACAGAAAGCTGTTGAGTTGGAGCCTGGGCTAGGTAACTCGCATTGGTATTTAGCTATGACTTATAGAATTGCTGGCCAATATCAATTAGCCAAAGAGGAAATTATGGCTATTGCTGAAACAGGTTTTAATTGGCAGGGGAATTTAGAAAATCTAAAAAAAGTAATTGATATTTACCTTGCTTTAGGAGATGATGCTGGTCTAGTTTCCTTTTATTTAAAGGCAATAGAATTAAACCCAGACGATGCTCAAATATGGGCTTCTTTGGCCGCCAGCTACGCCAATTTGGGAGATTACGAGAAAGCCAAAGAGGCAGCTCAGCACGTAGCAGAAATTGACCCAGAGCTCCAATCTAAAATAGAAGAATTCTTAAAAACATTGCCATAAGAAAAATATGAAGAAAATCCTTATTCTTACCATTATTTCAATTTTCCTTGTTTTACCTCTTTTTAGTCAGGCTCAAGATGTGTTAGATCAAGAAGCGACTTTTAACGTCGAGTCTTCTTACGATTTTGCTCAGAGAACAGAACTTTTAGCTATCCTGATTAAAATTTCTCCCACTGTTTATTGGTATGTTGATAGTAATTGGTGGGAGGAGCTTAGTGCTGAGCAGCAAGAAGAAGTCAGACAATCTTTAAACTCTTTGGCTGAAGAGTTTGAAATCAATATTTATTCTACTTTAACCAGGACTTTTGGCTCTGAATGGACTCCCGGCATTGATAAAGACACCAGGATTACTGTATTATTACATCCAATGAAAAAAGGTACTGGTGGCTACAATAATACAGCTGACGAATATCCTAAGATTCAGATTCCCGAGTCGAATGAAAGAGAAATGGTTTATTTAAACACTCAATATATCAATACTGATTACGCCAAAAGTTTTTTAGCCCATGAATTTACTCATTTAATTACCTTCAATCAAAAAAATAGAACTTATAATGTTTCTGAAGATATTTGGTTAAATGAGGCTCGAGCAGAATACGCTCCTACTCTCTTGGGCTATGACGAAGAATATGAAGGAAGCAATCTCCAGAGAAGAGTCAAAGATTTTCTAGACAAGCCCTCTGATTCTTTAACTGAATGGCGGGAGGCTCCGGCTGATTACGGGGTTATCAATGTATTTATCCAATACTTAGTCGATCATTACGGAGTTCAAACTTTAGCTGATTCTTTAAAAATAAGAGAAACCGGCATTGAAAGCATCAACACTATTTTGTTTCAGCGGGGGTTTAAGGAAGATTTCACACAGATATTTACTGACTGGACAGTAACTGTTTTGATTAATGATTGCCAGATTTCAGAAAAATACTGTTATTTCAATCAAAACTTAAAGAATTTACGAATTACTCCCTTAATCAACTATCTTCCTTTTGTTGGCCAGAGCACTTTGTCAGTAAACAATACGACCAAGGACTGGGCTGGCAACTGGCACAAATTTGTTGGTGGACAGGGCACTCTCAATCTTGAATTTAAAGGAAGCGGTGGAATAAAATTTAAGGTTCCCTGTATAATTCAAGACGCCCAAGGAGATTTTTCAATTAACAATTTAACACTTGATCAAAATCAAGAAGGGGAGATTTTTATTAGTGATTTCGGCTCAAAGAATATTTCTTTAACTATTATTCCGATTGCCCAAAATAAATTTGCTGGTTTTTCTAGCTTGGAGCCAATTCGGGCATTTTTCTGGTCAGCTTCAACCAAAGAAAAAAAAGGAATTATTATTCCTTCGTTACCGCCTTTAACCAAGCCCACTTCTCAAATGAGCAGGGCTGAGATTCTAAGCCGTATTGCTCAAATTCAAACATTAATTCTTCAACTACAAGATTTGCTCAATGAATTATTAGTAGAGGGAGCTTTCTGTCAGGAGATTGCCCAGAATCTTTACTTTGGCATGAGAAATAATCCTCAAGTTAGCTGTTTGCAGGAATTTTTAAAGAATCAAGGTGCTGACATCTATCCTGAAGGGATAATTAGTGGAAACTTTTTCACTTTGACCCAGCAAGCAGTCATCCGTTTTCAGGAAAAATACGCTTCAGAAATTTTAACTCCTTTGGGGCTTATTTCTGGAACTGGTTTTGTTGGCTCCAGCACGCGAGCCAAGATTAATCAGCTTTTAGGGGGTTGACAAATATTTATTAATCTGCTAATATTAAATCAGTGAGCGCACCCTTCGGGGTACTCTAACTAAGTCGACAGTAACCCTTTCTTAAGCAAGGGTTGCTGTTTTTTTTATAATTGATAATATAAGATTGGGCCCCTAGCGCTCACAAAAGACTTAGTATTGGAGTCCTGCAGGGGCCCATTGGCTTATGAAATTCCAAAGAAATGTTTTGTTGAAAAACTACACTACCTTTAAAATTGGTGGTCGAGCCAAATATTTTTTTGTGGCTAAAACTAAATCTAGTTTAGTTAAAGCACTTCAAAAGGCAAAAAGATTGGGTTTGCCTTTTTTTATTTTAGCTGGGGGAAGCAATCTATTGATTTCTGATAAAGGATACCAAGGATTGGTTATTCAGATTAAAAACCAAACATTAAAAGTTAAAAATAATAAGATTTATGCTGAAGCGGGTGTTGTTTTGGGCCAGTTGGTCAATTCTGCGTTTAAAAATAGTTTAACTGGTCTTGAGTGGGCAACTGGCATTCCCGGCACGGTTGGGGGAGCAGTTTTTGGTAATGCTGGAGCTTTTAATGGGGCAATGAAAGATGTTGTACGAGAAGTCGAAGTGTTCGATGTGGAAAAGAATAAGATAAGAAAGTTAAAAAAGAAAGATTGCAAGTTCGGTTATCGCAGCAGCGTTTTCAAGAAAAATCCTCATTTAATAATTCTTGTTTGTCAGTTGCAACTTAAAGCGAGCAACAAGCAAGAAATAAAAGAAAAAATGCAAGAATATTTAGATTATCGAGACGAGCGTTATCCTAGAAAACCTTCAGCTGGCAGTATTTTTAAAAATCCAAGAAATATTTCAGCCAGAGAACTAATTAATAAGTCCGGCTTAAAAGGAAAAAGAATTGGTGGAGCCGAAATTTCTAAACTTCATCCTAATTTTATTGTTAATCTTAATGGAGCTAAGTCTCAAGACGTTTTGAAATTAATTGATTTAATAAAAAGAACTGTGGATAAAAAATTTGGAATTAAGCTTAAAAAAGAAATTATTTTTTGCAAAAAACTATTGACAACCTTTCCTAAAAAGTGAAATAATGTACTAACAGAAACTTTTTAAGAAATTTTTTCATGATACCGACAAAATTTTTTCTGACTAAAGGAGTAGGAACCCATAAAGATTATTTGGCTTCTTTTGAGTTTGCTTTGAGAGAAGCAGGCATTGAGCAGTTTAATTTAGTTTCTGTTTCAAGTATTTTGCCACCTGGTTGTAAAAAAGTTACCAGAGCAAAGGGCGTGGAGATGTTAGAGCCAGGTGAAATTGTTTATGTGGTTATGGCAAGAAACGCAAGCAATGAACCTAATCGGCTTTTTTCAGCATCGGTTGGTTGCGCTATCCCTGCTAAAAACAATAAGTATGGCTATCTTTCTGAACATCACTCGTTTGGTGAGACCCATGACACAGCTGGCAATTATGCTGAAGATTTAGCTGCTTCCATGTTAGCTTCTACATTGGGCTTAAAATTCAAACCAGATGAAGCTTGGGACTCGCGTCGTCAAGCCTTTAGGTTGAGCGGCAAGATTGTTAGAACAGCCAATGTTACTCAAACAACTAAGGGAAATAAAAATGGTCGCTGGACATCAGTGGTGGCTGCTGCTGTTTTTATTCCCTAAAAATTTATGGAAAATCAAAACCCTTTCTTACAAAAAAAAGTTAAAGCAATAGAGGTTAATCAAAAACCTATTTCCCAACTCTTAAAAGAAATGGAAGATACTGGTTTTCAGGGGAGAAAATTGGGAGAAGCAGCCGAAGTCTGGGAAAGAATGGTAAAAGATAAAGATTTGACTATTATTTTAGGATACGCTGGTTCTTTGAGCACGACCGGACAATGGAAAATTATTAACTGGTTAATGGAAAATAGATTTATTGATGTTTTGGTTTCCACTGGAGCTAATATTTCAGAAGACATTGTTGAAGCAATGGGAGCTAGTTATTGGAAAGGAACCCATTTAGCTGATGACAATGCCTTATTTCAAGCTGAAGTTAACAGATATTATGATGTTTATGGCTACGAACCGGATTATGGCAAAATGACTGATTTAATTGTAGATTGTATTAAAACTTTGGATCCAAAATATCCTTACTCCACTCGAGAATTTTTAGCAGAATTAGGAAAATTTCTGACAGAAAAAGGAATAAATAGCATTATAGCTCAAGCTTACCAATCTAAAGTCCCGGTTTTTTCACCAGCTTTAGTTGACTCTGTTTATGGAGAAGCAATTCTTCTTGCTAAGATGGAGGGATATAATTTAATTCTAGATCAAGCCAAAGACTTTAAAGAATTTATGAGTTTGGGAGAAAAAATTAAAAAAACAGGAGTTATTTATGTTGGCGGAGGAGTGCCAAAAGACTTCATTCAATTATTAGCTGTATCCGCTCCTCTTGCGTATCCAGAAAGGAAAATTCCTGGAAGAGAAGGCGGCAGAACCCGGGGAAGCGATCCCTACCATTATTATCCTCATCAGTATGCAATTCAATTCACTGGAGACGTTCCTCATTGGGGAGGTTTATCGGGTTGTACTTTTGATGAAGCAACTAGTTGGGGTAAAGAGGTAGAAGCTGCAAACGATGTTCAGTGTTTTTGTGACGCTACCATTGCTCTACCTATTGTTTCTCACGTTTTAAAAGAGAGGGTAGATTTTAAAAGAGAAGCTGTTGATTATTTTAAAAAATGAAAAAGAAGAAACCTTATCTTCAGACCTGGCCCTTTAATTTTGGAGGGATAAAAGATGTTGATTTTGAAAAAGCAAAGATAGTTATAGTTCCTGTTCCTTATGATATAACTACTTCTTGGCGTGGAGGAACCAGAGAGGGTCCCCACGCCATTATTTTAGCCTCTGGGGAAATGGATGAATTATTTTATGAGAAAAATAATCCCTTCCCCATTTTTACTATGGACGAATTAGAATTGAGTGCCGGCCCCGGAGATGAAGCAGTAAAGGGTTTAGAAGAAGTAATTGGGAATATTTTAAAGAAAGATAAATTCCCTTTTTTATTAGGAGGAGAACATTCAATAAGTTTAGGAGGGGTTAAAGCTTTAAAGAAAAAATATTCTAACCTTTCTGTTTTACAGCTTGACGCTCACCCTGATCTTTTAGATGAATATTGTGGTTCTAAATATACTCATGCCTGCGTGATGCGAAGAATCAAAGATTTAAAAATTCCCACGGTTCAGGTTGGAATTCGAAGTATTGATCCAGAAACCAAAGATTATATTAAAAAAGCAAAAGTTAAAAATATCTTTGAAGCACCAGGGATTCCAACAGAGAAAATCTTAAAAGGACTAACTAAAGATGTTTACTTAACTATTGACCTTGATGTTTTTGATACTGGTATTATGCCTTCAGTCGGTACGCCGGTTCCCGGAGGCCTTGGTTGGTATGAAGTTTTAAATTTAATTGAAAAAGTTGCTAAAAATAAAAACATTGTTGGGGCTGATGTAGTTGAATTATTGCCCACTCCTGGTTTAGTTGCCCCCAATTTTTTAGCTGCTAAACTAGTCTATAAAACTATAAGTTATATTATTTAAATTTCTGTTAAACTCGGTTTAACAAAAGAACAGCTTTTCTTAGCTGTTTTTTGTTGACAAATTTTGAGTAACATGCTTTAATCTAACATTAAAAGTAAATTAAAAATTACAGAGAGGAGGAAATAATTGATTAAGATAGAACTCCTAACAGATAGAACGTTGAGAGAAACCGTTGACTTAGTAGATAAAATTTTTCCAGAAGAAGAAAAAGAACCACCAAAGTTAGAAATACCAGCTAGTCTAAATCCTGAGAAGTATCAAAACTTCTTGTTGAAACACCAAATGTCGGATTTAAGATATTGGGTGGCGATTGATGACTTTGAGAAGGTCGTGGGCACAATAGGTTTGTATTGTTACGATTTTGACGAAGAAGAGGCATTTTGGCTGGGATGGTTCTGCGTTGATCCTAAAGCAAGAAAACAGGATATAGGCACTCAGCTACTAGAATTTTCCATAGAGAAGGCTCGAGAGCAGGGTAAAACATTTTTAAGACTTTATACCTCTAGCCACCCTGATGAATCAGACGCTCATAGATTGTATGAAAAACATGGATTTGTCTTAGTTGGTAAAGATTTAAAGGCTTACGGTGAGTTTTCGAAGCTATACTATGAATTAAGACTTTAGAAGGAAAGCGAAATGCTTTCCTTTTTATTTACAAAAGCTTAAAATCTTATATAATTAAGAGGTAATATGTCAATTTTAACTAAGATTTTTGGAGATGCCAATGAAAAATATTTGAAGAAGCTGCAGCCTTTGGTTGATAAGATAAATAGCCTCGAAAAGGAATTCGAGGGTTTTTCTATTGAGAAGTTAAAAGAAAAGACAGATGAGTTTAAGGGGCGTTTAGAAAAAGGAGAAAGCTTAGATAATATATTGCCCGAAGCTTTCAGCTTGGTGAGAGAAGCAGCTAAAAGAAGTTTAAAGCAACGGCATTTTAATGTTCAGTTAATTGGCGGCATTGTTTTGCATCAAGGTAAGATTGCTGAAATGAAAACAGGTGAAGGAAAAACGTTAGCTGCTACCTTGCCCATCTATTTAAATGCTTTAAACGGCAAAGGAGTTCATGTGATTACGGTTAATGATTATTTGGCTAGGAGAGATGCTGTTTGGATGGGTCAGATTTATTATGCTCTTGGGTTGTCTGTTGGCTGTATAGTTCATGATACAGCCTTTGTTTATGATCCCGAATATCAGGAAGCAAAAGATAAAGAGCGTGACACTTTGGGCAGCTTTAAAGTTGTTGAGAGTTTCTTAAAACCTTGCTCAAGGAAAGAAGCCTATTTAGCTGATATTACCTATGGCACTAACAATGAGTTTGGATTTGATTATTTAAGAGACAATATGGTTTATGATTTATCGCAGCGGACTCAGAGAGAATATAACTTTGCTATTATCGATGAAGTAGATTCTATTTTAATAGATGAAGCAAGAACTCCTTTGATTATTTCAGCGCCTGACACAGAAAGTTCTAAATGGTATCAGGAGTTTTCAAGAATCATTCCCAAATTGGATACTCAGACAGATTATGAGATAGATGAAAAAATGAAAGCTGTTACTTTAACTGAACAGGGAGTTAACAAAATAGAGAAAACGCTGGGTATGGGAAATATTTATGAAGAGAAAGGCATTAAATATTTACATCATTTAGAACAGGCTTTAAGAGCTGAAGTTATGTTTAAAAAAGACAGAGACTATGTGGTAAAAGAGGGCCAGGTGATTATTGTTGATGAGTTTACTGGCAGGTTAATGCCAGGTCGAAGGTGGTCAGGCGGTCTGCATCAGGCAATTGAGGCAAAAGAAAGGGTTAATGTCAGGCCTGAATCTTTAACCTTAGCTTCCATTACCTTTCAAAATTATTTCAGGATGTATCAGAAATTATCAGGCATGACAGGAACAGCAGCAACCTCTGCTGAAGAGTTTGACAAGGTTTACAGTTTGGATGTCATTGTTGTTCCAACCAATAAGCCAATGATTAGAAAACAGTTGCCAGATAAGGTCTACAAGTCTCAAGAAGGAAAGTTGCAGGCCTTGGTCAAAGAAATCAAAGAAAGGCATGAAAAGGGCCAGCCGGTTTTAGTTGGTACGACTTCCATTGAGAAAAATGAATATTTAGGTAAATTACTTGACAGAGAAGGTGTTTCTCATCAGATTTTAAATGCTAAACACCATGAAAAAGAAGGAGAGATTATTGCTCAAGCTGGCAAATTTGGGGGAGTAACCATTGCTACAAATATGGCGGGCAGGGGAGTTGATATAGTTTTGGGAGGCAATCCTCAAGATAAAACAGAGGCTCAAAAAATTATTGAAACAGGCGGCCTTCATGTTATTGGTACTGAACGTCATGAAGCTCGCAGAATTGATAATCAGTTGAGAGGCAGGTCAGGTCGTCAGGGCGACCCTGGCTCTTCTCAATTCTTTGTTTCGTTGGAGGATGATTTGATGAGGATATTTGGTGGAGAAAGGATCAAGAATTTGATGTCTATGTTAAAGATACCGGAAGATGAGCCGATTGAAGCTCGGATGATTTCTGGAGCTATTGAATCAGCTCAGTCAAAAATAGAAGGCATGCATTTTGATGCGAGACACCATGTTTTAGAATATGACAATGTTATGAATAAGCATCGGGAAGTTATTTATAAAAAGAGAAAAGAGTTTTTGGAAAAAGCGCAGAAAGGGGAACTGAAGAAAGAGATATTAGAAATGGTTAAAAAAGCAGGTTTTTCAGCAGAGGATTATGAGAAAAGAGAAAAAGAAGTTGGTTTGGAAAATATGCGGCAAATTGAAAGAGTGGTCAGTCTGCGGGTTTTGGATATGCTCTGGATGAATCATTTAGAGGAAATGGAATCTTTAAGGGATTCGGTCAGGTTAAGGGCTTACGGCCAGAAAGATCCTTTAGTTGAATATAAAGCTGAAGGCCATAAGATGTTCCAAAAATTATTGAGCATGCTTGAATCAAGTATTGCTAACGCTATTTTAAAAGCTAACATAACTAGAGAGCCAACCCCTATGCCTCAAGCAACCGGCTCCAAACTAAAAAATAAACCAGGCAGGAATGATCCCTGTCCTTGTGGTTCTGGTAAAAAATATAAAAAATGCTGTTATCCAAAATTCGGCTAAGATTAGCTTAACCGAAATTCTGGGACGCGAAACGCTGTTTCTACTTTGCTAAGGCAGAATCTCCCATAGTCTCAATCTGATCTAAGGTTCCTAGTTAATAGGAATCAAGTCGAGGCCTCAATTAATCGTATTATCGAAGCCTCTTTTCATTGACAATTGGAGTGAATAAGGTATAAAATGAAAAAGATGTCAAGAAAAAGGGTTTATATTACAATTTTAGTGATTTTTATTTTAGCTTTTTTGGCTGGGAATTTGGATTATCCCCAGCTTTTAAAAATACCCTATATTCCCGACATTCCTTTTAAATTAGGTTTGGATTTGCAAGGCGGCACACATTTAATATATGAAGCAGATTTGTCCAACATTGAGGAAGAAGATTATTCTTCTTCCATGCAGGGCTTGAGAGACGTTATTGAAAGAAGGGTTAATCTCTTCGGCGTCAGAGAGCCAGTGGTGCAAACTCAAGAAGCTGCAGGAAAACAGCGCTTAATTGTTGAATTGGCCGGGGTGACAGATCCAGCCCAAGCCATTGAAATGATTGGCCAGACTCCTTTCTTGGAATTTAGAGAGCAGAAAGAGAACTATCAGGAAATTATAGAAGGCAATACAGAACTGGTTGAATCGGGAGAAGTGGAAGTAGAACTTGAAGATCCGTTTGAATCAACCCCTTTGACCGGTAAGTATTTGAAGAAAGCTGAGCTTAGTTTTGATCAGACAGTCTACCAGCCTTTGGTTTTGCTGCAGTTTGATGATGAGGGAACAAAGATTTTTGCTGATTTGACCTCAAAGAATATCGGTAAGCCTTTAGCTATATATATTGACGGCATTCCCATTTCTGTGCCAATTGTGCAAGAGAAAATCTCTGGGGGCAAGGCTCAGATCTCAGGTAAATTTACTCTTGAAGAAGCAAAGACTTTGGCTCGCAATTTAAATGCTGGAGCTTTGCCAGTGCCTATTACTTTGATTTCTCAGCAAAGTGTTGGTCCGACTCTGGGAGAAATTTCTTTACAAAAGTCTTTAAAAGCAGGTTTATTCGGCTTGATCGGTGTCATTTTGTTTTTAGTCATCTTCTACAGGTTGCCCGGACTTTTAGCTTCTTTGGCTTTAGCCATTTATGTTGTTTTGGTTTTAGCTTTGTTTAAGATAGTTCCTGTTACCCTGACTTTAGCTGGTATCGGCGGTTTTATTCTTTCCATTGGTATGGCCATAGATGCTAATATTTTGATTTTCTCTCGTTTGAAAGAAGAATTCAAAGAAGGCAAAAGTTTTTCAGTTTCTGTTGAAGAAGGATTTAGAAGAGCTTGGCCTTCAATTCGCGACGGTAACCTGACTACCTTAATAGTTGCTTTAATCCTTTTCAGCTTTGGTACAAGTTTTGTTAAGGGATTTGCTTTAACTTTAACCATTGGTATATTGATGAGCATGGTTTCAGCAATAATTATTACTAAGAACTTTCTTAAGGTCTTTGCTTCAACAAAACTTGAGAAAGTCAAATTTTTATGGCAATGAAGAAATATTTCTTTACTTCAGAATCTGTAACCGTTGGGCATCCTGATAAGGTTGCAGATATTATCTCTGACGCTATTTATGATGAGATGCTTAAACAAGACCCAGACTCTCATGCTGGTATTGAGTGTTTTTGTACAACCGGCTTAGTTTTGGTTGGGGGTGAAGCAAGGACCAAAGCTTATGTTGACGTACAAGAAACAGTCAGAAGAGTTCTTAAAGAAATTGGTTACGATAAACCAGAGTATGGCTTTTGCGCTGATGATATCGGTGTCATTATTACTTTGCACGAACAGTCTCCAGATATTGCCCAAGGTGTAGATGAGGGAAAAGGAGAGTTTAAAGAACAGGGTGCTGGTGATCAGGGGTTGATGTTCGGTTATGCGACAAACGAAACACCTGAATTAATGCCCTTGCCAATAATTTTAGCTCATAAATTAACCATGAAGCTTGCTGAGGTAAGGAAAAATGGCACTTTGCCTTATCTAAGACCCGATGGTAAAAGCCAAGTTACGGTTGAATATGAAGATGGCAAGATCAAGAGGGTGGACACAGTAGTCATTGCTGCTCACCATTCAGCTGATGTTAGTTTGGATAAGCTTAGAGAAGATATTAAAGAGCATGTTATCCGACCAGTAGTCGGAGACTTAGTTGATAAAGAAACAAAATACTTTATCAATGCTACTGGTAAATTTATTTTAGGCGGACCGCCAGCTGATGCTGGTCTAACTGGTAGAAAAATCATTGTTGATACTTACGGTGGCGTAGGAGCTCATGGCGGTGGTTGTTTTTCAGGCAAATGCGTGACCAAAGTTGACAGGTCTGGTGCTTATATGGCTCGTTATGTCGCTAAAAATATTGTAGCTTCAGGCCTGGCTGATAAATGTGAGATTCAAGTGGCCTATGCTATTGGTGTCGCTCAGCCCGTATCTATTTTTATTGATACTAAAGGCACTGGTAAAATTCCTGATGATCAGATTGTCGAAATTATCAAGAAGGTCTTTGATTTTCGACCAAAACAGATTATTGACCTCCTTGATTTGAAACGACCAATTTATCAAAAGACTGCTTGCTATGGTCACTTTGGCCGAAATGATCCTGATTTTACCTGGGAAAAGACTGATAAAGTTGAAGAGATAAAAAAACATGTTTCTAAACTTTCTTAAATATAAGAAAATTTATTTCATTTTCTCCGGCACTTTAATTTTGGCCAGCATTGTCTGTTTAGGCGTTTTTGGCTTGAATTTCGGCATTGATTTTACTGGTGGCAGTATTTTAGAGCTTGAATATCAAGATTCTCGGCCTTCGCCTCAAGCAGTCAAAGAAAGTTTGTCTGATTTGGGCACTACTTATGTTCAGCCAACCGGTCAAAGCGGGCTGATTATTAGAATGAAAGATATTTCAGAAGAAACCCATCAGGAAGTTCTGCAGACATTAAGTGAAGGCTATCAAGTGGAAGAACAGCGTTTTGAATCAATTGGGCCTGTTATTGGTCGAGAACTGAAACAAAAAACTAACATCCTCATCGTGGTATCTTTGCTGGCTGTTGTTTTGTATATTGCTTTCGCTTTCCGTAAAGTGCGAAGGCCGATCAGGTCGTGGCAGTATGGTATCAGCTCCTTGGTCGCTCTTTTTCATGATGTTCTTATTCCTTTAGCTGTTTTTTCAATCCTGGGAAAATTTTACGGAGTTCAAATAACTATTCCAGTAGTAGCTGGTCTTTTGACGGTGTTGGGGTACTCCATTAACAACACAGTGGTAGTTTTCGACAGAATTAGAGAAAATCTTATCCGTGGTACTGGAGTAAGCTTTGAGGAAACAGTTAATAAAAGCTTAAATCAAACTTTGACTCGATGTATTAATACTTCTTTGACAACGCTTTTGGTTTTGCTAGCCATCTTCTTTTTTGGAGGCGCTACCTTACAGTACTTTGCCTTAGTTCTAATTATTGGTATTATGGCTGGCACTTACTCTTCCATATTTTTAGCTTCTCCTTTCTTGACAACTTTCCTAAAAAATGCTTAAATAAAGATGAAGATGAAGTTTAACTTTCGAACAATTTGTCATAGTAATTTACTCCGTGATTTACCGGCAAGACATAAAGATGTTCTTAGCCGGCGTTTTGGCTTGAAAGGAGAAAAAGAAACTTTAGAAGCGGTTGGCAGAGCTTATGGCATTACCCGAGAAAGGGTCCGCCAGATAGAAAAAGACAGTTTGAATAAATTAGCTGACAGGATTGACAGTCCTCAATACCAAAAAGTTTTTTCTTCCTTTGTCAAAGAACTTAAGGGTTCGGGCAATTTAAAAAGAGAAGACATATTATTGGCTAAGTTAGGCGGTGCTAAGTTTCAAAATCATGCTTTATTTCTGTTAACTTTAGGCAAGCCCTTTGAAAGAATCAGCGAAACAGGAGACTTTTATAGTTTTTGGACAGTCGATAAAAACTCTTTTAATACTGCTCGCAAGCATATTAGTGCTTTCATTTCAGAGCTCAAAAAAAAGCAAAAACCCTTATCCTTACCTAAGAAATTTTCACTTTCCTATATTGAGATTTCAAAGAATATCTTAAAAGGACCTCAGGGTTTGTACGGTTTGAAAAATTGGCCAGAGATTCAACCCAGAGGCATTAAAGATAAAGCCTACATTGTTTTTAAAAAAGAAGAAAAACCTCTTCACTTTACTCGGGTGGCTCGTTATATAGGCAAAGACGCTTTGCCTCAAACCGTGCACAATGAGCTGATTAAAGACGCTAGGTTTGTTTTAATAGGAAGAGGCCTTTATGCTTTACAGGAATGGGGTTATACTCCAGGCGTAGTCAGACAAGTAATTTCTGATGTGTTCAAATCCTCAAAGAAGTCATTATCAAAAGGCCAGGTGCTCCGAGAGGTTTTGAAGCAACGCCAGGTCAAACCAAATACTGTTTTGCTTAACCTTCAGAACAAGAAATACTTCATCAAAAACTCTGAAGGTAAATATTTTATAAGAAAGGCTTGAAGCCCCAAGTTAATTTACAATGGAAGCGCAAATAATTTTAGCCCTCAATATTACCTGGGACGTCATCAAGAATTGGTGGTGGATTTTTCTGCCCTTTGTTCTTTGGCGTCCCTTTTTATTTTGGTGGCTTTGGTGGAGGCAAGAAGTATGGATGTCCAAACAAAAATCAGTTGTCTTAGAAATTAAGATGCCAAAGGAGGTCTTAAAGCCTCTCCGTTCCATGGAGCAGGTTTTTTCTTCAATCTGGGGGAATGTTTTTGATTTTCCTGACTGGTGGGAAAAATGGTTTGAAGGAAAAATGCTGCTCAATATTGCATTGGAGATGGTTAGCTTAGGCGGTGAGCCGCACTTTTATATTAGATTGCATGAAAGTAGAAGAAATGCTGTCGAGGCCTCTATCTATTCTCAATATCCAGATGCTGAAATCATCCTAGTCGATGATTATACCAAGAATGTGCCTCAAAATCTGCCTAATAAAGACTGGGATATGTGGGGTTCTGATTATGAGATGATGAAACCAGATGTTTATCCGATTAAAACCTATACTAAATTCTTTGAGGAAAAACCTGATACGCCGAAAGAAGAAAAAAGAATTGATCCAATGTCCACCCTGCTTGAAGGTATGGCTAAATTGGGACCAGGAGAACAGCTCTGGGTTCAAATAATTGCTAAACCAGTTAGAAGTCTTAAAGAGGATTTTTATGATTTCGTTGCTAAGGGCCGAGAAATCGCTGATAAATTAGCTAAAAGGCCGGATAAGGCAAAAGCAAAATCAATTTTACAGGAAGCGGCTGAAGAACTTGCTACCGGTAAACCAGCTGGTGCCGAAGATAAAAAAGAAGATTTACAATTAGAAGCTATTTATCCTCCGGAAATGAGATTAACTCCTGGCGAAAAAGACGTTGTCCAGGGAGTTGAGAATAAAATTGCCAAACGAGGCTTTGAATGCTTTATCAGGTTTATTTATCTTGCCAAGAGAGATGTTTATTTTGGCGGAGCTAAAGCTATTCCCTTTGGTCATTTCCAGCAGTTTTCTACTGAAAACCTTAACCAGCCCAAACCCGCAGGCAAAACCATTACTAAAATTCATCGCTATCCTATTTTAGATTTAATTAGAGTTCGCCGACTCCACCTTAGAAAAAGAAAAATGTTTTTCCGCTATATTAAAAGATGGCCTCCTTTATTTCCTTTAAAAGGCATGACTTTTCTTTTAAATACTGAAGAATTAGCCACTATCTTTCATTTTCCAGGCAAGACAGCTGCTCCAGCGCCCTTTGTTCCTAGAGTGGAATCAAAGAAAGGAGAAGCTCCTCCTGGTTTGCCTTATGAGTGATATTACATTTTTTGGTGAAACAACTTTTCGTAATATGCGCAGAAAGTTCGGTATTAAGACTGACGACAGGCGTCGGCATGTTTACGTTGTAGGCAAGACCGGCATGGGCAAGACAGTTATGCTGGAGAACATGGCTATTCAGGATATCCAGCAGGGCAAAGGTATTGGTTTTGTTGATCCCCACGGTGAAGCAGCTGAGAGATTATTAAGCTTTGTGCCACAGAGCAGAGTTAATGACGTCGTTTACATCAACCCAGCTGATTTAGATTATCCCATTGCTTTTAATATTATGGAAAAAATTGATGTTGAACACCGGCATTTAGTAGCTGGCGGGTTGATGGGAGTTTTTAAGAAGATTTGGCCTGATGTTTGGTCAGCCCGTATGGAATATATTTTGAACAACTGCATTCTAGCTCTTTTGGAATATCCTGGTGCCACTTTATTGGGAGTTAATAGAATGCTGGCTGATGCTGATTACCGTAAAAAAGTAGTTGATAAAATTACTGATCCAGTGATTAGAGCTTTCTGGGTTCAAGAGTATGCCCGTTATACCCAGCGTTACGAGGTGGAAGCAACTGCTGCCATTCAGAACAAGGTTGGTCAGTTCGTTTCTGCTCCTTTGATCCGCAACATTATCGGCCAGGTCAGATCCTCTATCGATATGAGAGATATCATGGACAAGCAGAAGATTCTAATTATGAATTTGTCTAAAGGAAGAATCGGTGAAGACAACTCCAGGCTTTTGGGAGCCCTTTTGATTACCAAGCTGCAGCTGGCAGCCATGTCCCGGGTTGATATGCCAGAAGAAAAAAGGAAAGATTTCTTTTTGTATGTTGATGAGTTTCAGAACTTTGCCACTACCTCCTTTGTTAATGTTTTGTCGGAAGCCAGAAAATACAGGCTGGCTTTGATTTTGGGCCACCAATACATTACTCAAATGGAAGAGGAGGTCAGGGATGCGGTTTTTGGCAACGTTGGCACGATTATTTCTTTTCGGGTGGGAGCGGAAGACGCTGAATGGTTGGAGAAAGAATTTACCCCTGAGTTTATGGCTGCTGACTTGGTCAATTTGGGCAAATACAATGTTTATTTGAGGCTAATGATTGACGGTTTGGCCGGTCGGCCCTTTTCGGCTGAAACCCTGGGACCTTGGCCTAAACCGGAAAAATCATACCAAGAAAAAATTATTAAAGCTTCTCGAGAGAGGTACAGCACACCTCGTCAGAAAGTTGAAGATAAGATTACTCGTTGGTTAGAGGGCATGGAATCGCCTCCCATCTCTCAGAGCCCTCAGCCAGTTCTGTATGATGCACGCTGCTCCATGTGCGGCAAAGATACCAAGGTGGTTTTCAGACCAGACGGCAAGAGGCCTGTTTACTGTAAAGCTTGCAGGAAGAAATTAGAAAGACCAGCTTCAACAGAAGCTCCGGTGGCTGAGGAAAAAGTTGGCGTTGTACCTTTTTCAGTGCCGAAGAAATACAGGAACGAGAATCCCAGGCCAAGGAGAAAAGAAGTTAATTTAGGAGAATTAAAACAGGCTTTAGAGGAATCTTTAGATAAGAAAGAAGAAGTTGAGAATGATAAAAAGGGAATCATTAAGCCTGGAGAAACCATCAAATTTTAATGAAGAGCCTTAGAAACTTTGATTTTAAAAATAAAAGAGTGCTGGTTCGCTGTGATTTCAACGTTCCCCTTTCAGATGAAGGGAAAATTTTAGACGATTTCAGAATCAAACAGACTGTGCCAACGATAGAGTACTTAATTAAAAAAGGAGCCAAAGTTATTTTAATGAGTCATCTGGGCAGGCCAGAAGGTAAAGCAAAGGAAGAATTAAGATTGAATCCAGTCCAAAATAGGTTGATGGAATACTTAGACATTTCCATTACTAAAGCACCAGGGTGCACAGGCCCAGAAATTGAAAAATGGGTTAATCAAATGCAGCCAGGCGAAGTCTTGCTATTGGAGAACTTGAGATTTTACAAAGAAGAAAAAGAGAACAACGAAGGTTTTGCTAGAGACTTAGCAAAGCTAGGTGACATATATATTAATGATGCTTTTGGCGCTTGCCATAGAATTCATGCTTCAATCGTTGGCGTGCCCAAGTATTTGCCTTCGGGTATCGGGCTTTTATTGGAAAAAGAAATTAAGGCATTAACAGAATTGATGAAAAAACCAAAGAAGCCACTAATAGCTATTGTTGGTGGTGCAAAAGTACAAAGTAAAGTAAGGTTAGCTGATAAAATTTCAGAGATTGCTGATTTTGTGCTGATTGGCGGTTTGATTAGAAAAGCAATTAAGGGAGAAGCTATTCAATTGAAACATCCACAAAAATTTGTGGAACCGGTTGATGAAACTGGCGAGGGAAAAGATATTGGCCCAAAAACTGTCAATCTTTTTAAAGAGAAGATTTCCCAAGCTGAGACTGTTTTTTGGGTAGGTCCCTTAGGGAAAATAGAGGAAGAGGAATTCCTGAAAGGAACAGAAGAAATTGCTAGAGCTATTATTAAGAGCAATGTCTTTTCAGTAGTTGGTGGGGGGGAAACAGTGGAGCTTATAGCTAAACTCGGGTTAACAGAAAAATTCAATCATGTTTCAACTGGCGGGGGAGCTATGTTGGCATTTTTGAGCGAAGAAAAATTACTAGGCCTAGAGGCTTTAAAATAATGGCCGAAATTAAAAATATTAAAAAAGCAGCTAAAAGGATTAAAAAAGCTGTTAAGGATAAAGAAAAGGTTATTCTTTACGGCGATGCTGACATGGACGGCATTAGCTCTGTTATTATTTTAAAAGAAGCAATTAAGAATCTAGGCGGACAAGTTTCTGCTGTTTATTTCCCTAATAGAGAGATAGAAGGTTATGGGCTGAATGAAGACGCCTTAGATTATTTAAAGGATCAGGCGCCAGCTTTGTTAATTGTTTTAGATTGCGGCATTGGCAATATTGAAGAAGTAAAACTGGCCAAGAAGATGGGGTTTGAAGTAATGATTGTTGACCACCATGAGCCGTTAAAGAAACTGCCCTCTGCCTCTATTATTGTTAATCCAAAACAAAAAGGAGACAAATATTCGCTCAAAGAATTTGCTGCCAGCGGCGTTGTCTTCAGGCTCGCAGAAGCTTTATTGAAAAAGAAATTAAGCGTTTCTTTGAGAAATAATTTTTTGGAGCTTACCGCTTTAGCTACTTTAGCCGACATGATGCCTCACATAAAAGATAATGTCGAGTTTATTAGAGAAGGCATGGCTTCTTTGAAGAGCACTTTTCGGCCTGGCTTGAAAGTTTTTACAGAAGGTCCTCAAAAGATAATATCAGCTTGCCATGCTGGCAGCAATGAGAACCATATAAATGAATGCTATTTGCTTTTAACTTCAACTTCAGTTAAGAAAGCTGAAAGCTTGGCAAAAGAACTTCAAGAGAAAGCTTATGCCAGGCGGATGAGGATTAGAGAGATTGTCAGCCAGATAGAAAAGATGATTTCTAAAAAACCAGAAAACATTATAGTTTTTGAAGGAGATAGAGCTTGGCCTGTTTTAATGCTGGGGCCAGCAGCTTCTAAAATCTGTCAGAGTTTCAAAAAACCTGTTTTCTTGTATAGTCAAAAAAGAGAGTATTGTCAGGGAGCAACCAGGACGCCTAAAGGAATTGACGGAGTTAAAGCCATGATTCATTGCTCAAAAACTCTAGAGAGTTACGGTGGACATCCTCAGGCAGCTGGCTTCAGGACTCAAAAGGAAAGCTTAGAAGAATTTAAAGCCTGTTTAATTAAATATTTTAAAAACTTATGAAAAAGATTCTTATCTATACCGATGGTGCCTCTAGGGGAAATCCCGGACCTTCGGCCATTGGAGTTATCGTCGGCGCTAAAACATATTCAGAATCTATTGGGGCTGCGACCAACAATGAAGCAGAATACCAGGCCGTTGTTTTTGCTTTGAAAAAAGCTAAGGCCTTATTAGGTAAAAGAGTAATTAAAAATACTGAAGTTGAAGTAAAATCTGATTCAGAACTTTTAATTAAGCAGTTAAATGGGGAATATAAGATATTAGAACCCAAAATTCAGTCTTTGTTTTTGAAAGCTTGGAATCTTAAAATTGGCTTTAAAAAAGTTAAATTTACTGCTATTCCCAGAGAGAAAAACAAGCAGGCTGACAGGCTAGCTAACCAGGCCTTAGACAACCAGACAAAGAACAAGACCCTTTTTTAGTTATTATACTTGACAAGGGCCTTTGGTCTGTTATGATGTACTTGATTATGAGAAAAACATCAACCATTTTGAATAAAAGCAGCGGTTCATAAGCCTGGGATTTTTTGTCTCAGAGTTAGGACCGCTTGTCAAAGCGGTTTTTGATTTCTTAAACGAAGTAAGAGGAAAAAGAGTGAAACGATATTTTTCTCATAACGTTCATTGACAATTGAATACAGGGTTCTCCATTCACTAGCGAATGGAGACAATAACTAGTGATTATTAATTGCTAGCTAAATAGGTATATATTGCATTTTACGAGCAAACGGTGGATGCCTAGGAATATCGAGGCGATGAAGGACGTGGGGAGTCTGCGATAAGTCTCGGGGAGGTGGCTCTCAACCTTTGATCCGGGAATTTCCGAATGGGAAAACCCATCTCGGTGATAAACCGAGATAGCCTGATTTTATATCGGGCGGCGAACCCGCTGAAGTGAAACATCTTAGTAAGCGGAGGAAAAGAGAACGAAGTTTATTCCCTCAGTAGCGGCGAGCGAACAGGGAAGAGCCTAAACCTTGTATTGTTTTACAATACAGGGGGTTGTAAGGTGGTATTTTCGGGGGCATTTCTAATCGATGGAAATGTTCTTGAGGGAGAGAATTTAGATAAAGCTTCGTTAGTTGAATGTCCTTGGAAAGGGCAACCATAGAGGGTAATAGTCCCGTAAACGAAAACGGCTTTATGCTCCTTGATACTTTACTTGAGTACTTCGAGGCACGAAAACCTTGAAGGAAGCAGGCCAGACTATCTGGCCAAGGCTAAATACTACGATATTTCCAATAGTGAACTAGTACCGTGAGGGAAAGGTGAAAAGTAACCCGTTGAGGGTGATGAAATAGAACCTGAAACCGTTATGCTCACAACGAGTCAGAGCCCATTTATGGGTGATGGCGTGCTTTTTGCAGAACGAGCCAACGAGTTCTTCTACTTTCTTTGTCTAAGTCCTTTTAGGACGAAGACTCAGAGAAATCAAGTGTTAAAAGCGCGATTTAGAGAGTGGAAGAGACCCGAAGCCAAGCGAGCTTGCCATGGCCAGGGTGAACTTTGTGGAAACACAAAGGGAGGCCCGAACCCGTGGACCGTTCAACATCTTGGGATGAGCTGTGGTAAGAAGTGAAAAGCTAATCGAGCTTGGTAATAGCTGGTTCTCCCCGAAATAGCTTTAGGGCTAGCTCTTGTTAAATTATTTTCCGGAGGTAGAGCACTGGATGGACTATCTTGGGATTTATCTCAGGTAATTCAACCAAACTCCGAATGCCGGAAAACTTACACAGGAAGTCAGACTGCGGGCGCTAAGGTTCGTGGTCAAAAGGGAAACAGCCCAGACCTTCATCTAAGGTCCCTAAACTGAACTAAGTGTATAAGGAAGTAATGCTCCATTGATAGTTAGGAGGTTAGCTTAGAAGCAGCTATCCTTTAAAAAGTGCGTAACAGCTTACTAACTAAGGGGCGTTGCGCCGAAGATTTATTGGGACTAAGTTCAGTACCGAAGATAAGGATGCCATTGTTTTTCAATGGCGTGGTAGGGGAGCGTTCTTAGCAGCTGTGAAGCTGGAGGGTAACCGACAGTGGAGCGCTAAGAAGTGAGAATGTTGGCATGAGTAACCGCAATCAGGGTGAGAGCCCCTGACACCGAAAGCCTAAGGTTTCCTTGGCAATGACGATCATCCAAGGGTTAGGCGGACCTAAGGCGTAGCCGAAAGGCGAAGCCGATGGACAGCCGGTTAATATTCCGGCCCTGCCATTCAGTTCCGAAAGATGACGCAGTTTAAAAACTCAAGGGGATTATTGGATTTCCTCAGAGAGGAGCTTGCTTCTCTCATCTTGAGCTATAAGCTGCCAAGAAAAACTCTTGAGGGTTAACTGAACGGCAACCGTACCGCAAACCGACACAGGTAGGCTGGCGTAAGAGTGCCAAGGTGAACGGGTGAAACCTCGTTAAGGAACTCGGCAATAAAGTGTCCGTAAGTTCGCAATAAGGACTGCCACTTTTATAGTGGCTTCAACAAAAGTACCCAAGGCGACTGTTTACCAAAAACACAGGTCCCTGCTAAACTCGCAAGAGGATGTATAGGGGCTGAGGCCTGACCAGTGCTGGAATGTTAATGTCGTCGGTTGTTTCAATTTATTGGGACAGCTGAATGGCTGAAGCACCAGTGAACGTCGGCGGTAACTATAACCGTCTTAAAGTAGCGTAATCCCTTGCCGGGTAAGTTCCGGCCCGCATGAAAGGCCTAACGACTTTGGGACTGTCTCAACGAGGAGCCCGGTGAAAATGCAATACCGGTGAAGATGCCGGTTACCTGCGGCTAGACGGAAAGACCCCGGGAGCTTTACTGTATCCAGATATTGGATTTTGGTTTTAGATGCGTAGCGTAGCGGGTAGACTTTGAAGTTCTGTTTTCGGACAGGATGGAGTCGCCAATGAAACACCCGTCTTTTAAAATCTTTGTTCTAACTCTGCTTTTAGCGGAAGACAGTGTTTGGTGGTCAGTTTAAGTGGGGCGCTTGCCTCCAAAAAGGTAACGGAGGCGTTTAAAGGTCAGCTAACCAAGGATGGAAATCTTGGTGGTCGTGTAAAGGCACAAGCTGGCTTTACTGCAAGGCGGATATGCCGCGCAGTTGGGAAACCAGAACTTAGTGAACCGACCTCTTTTTGTAGAAAAGGGGAAGATCATCAGCCAAAAGTTACCCCGGGGATAACAGGCTAGTAGAGCCCGCGAGTTCACATCAACGGCTCTGTTCGGCACCTCAAAGAATTACCGACAAATCGGGGTGCTATAGCAGTAATGTTATACCAAAAATTTGGCTTATAACGGTGAACTCCATTTAAATTTATGCTAAAATTTAATAATGGACAACACCGTGGGAAGTCTAACCCAAGAACAAAAATCAATTATTATTGGATCACTTTTAGGTGATGGGTATTTGCGAGTTGTTCCTGGACGAAAGAATGCTTTTCTTGAGATCAACCATAGTATTTCTGAAAAAGATTATGTTGATTGGAAACATCAAGAATTTGCAAATTTAGTAAAAAGTCCACCAAAAGCAAGAAAAGGAAAAGGCAAAAGAATAGCTTATAGGTTTTTTACTAAGCAATATCCAGAAATAACAAAGCTTTACCAAAAATTTTATCAAGATAGGGAAAAGATTGTTCCTAATCTAAAACTTAATCCATTAATAATAGCAGTATGGTTTATGGATGACGGAAGTAAAAGTTATCGAACTTATTATCTGAATACTCAATGTTTTGATTATCAGTCACAGAAGAGATTAATTCAGATGTTGAAAGAACAGTACGGAATTGAGAGTTCCCTGAATCGAGATAAAAAGTATTATCGACTCAGAATAAAACAAAGTAGTGCAGAAAGATTTAAGACATTAATTCAGAGTTATATAATTCCAACAATGGAATACAAACTTGGGTGATGACCCCGTAGAGACTTCTCGCTGTATAAGCGAGGGATAGTAGGTTTAAACTACTATAATACGCCAACGCCCACATTTAATGTGGAATGTGGGATGAAGATATAGTCCATACTATTAGTAATAATAGAGATACGCGATGTCGGCTCATCACATCCTGGAGGTGGAGAAGCTTCCAAGGGTTGGGCTGTTCGCCCATTAAAGTGGTACGCGAGCTGGGTTCAGACCGTCAAAAAAGAATCCAAAACATTGAGAACACACGGCGGCTTTCTGTAGTAATACAGATTGAAAAATCGACTCATATCGGTGAAACCCTATCTTGACTTTTCAACCTGTCATATGATAGGATAATACCGAGGGAAGTTATTTATGCTTAGCCAAACTCAAAAAGCATATCTTGCAGGTTTTCTTGACGGCGACGGAAGTATTTACGTGCGTTTAAAACCAAATCCAACTTATAAATATGGATTTCAGGTGGCACCGTATATAGTACTTTTTCAGTCGCAGAAAGAAAAAGAAAATTTTAAAAAGATTTGTTCTTTGATTGGGTTAGGATATCTGAGAGTAAGAAAAGACGGAATTCTAGAATATATTATTGGTAGAATGAATGAGTTACGAGAATTTCTAAAAATAGTAAAGCCATTTGTGATCTTAAAAAAAGAACAAGTAGCTTTGATGATAGAAATTCTCAATAAGAAAGAAAAAGTGAGAAATGAAAATGATTTTCGTAAACTCGCAGATTTAATCGACCGTTTCCGAAATTTAAATTATTCCAAGAAACGGAAGAAGCATATATTAACCCCGTAGAGACTTCTCCGATGATATTATATCGGGGGGATGTAAGGCAAAATCTTACATAATACGTCGACCTCTTTAAATGAAGAGGGTGGTATAGTCCAAACATTTAGTAATAAGTGAAGAATATGCGTGAGACAGGTTGGTCCCTATCTACCGCAGGCGCTGAGTCTTGAGGGAAGTTGGCCTTTGTACGAGAGGATCAGGCTGAACTAACCTCTGGTCTACCAGTTGTTCCACCAGGAGCATCGCTGGGTAGCTAAGTTAGGACGGGATAAGAGCTGAAAGCATCTAAGCTCGAAGCCCCTCCCAAGATTAAGACTCAAGACCGCTCAGAGACTATGAGCTTGATAGGCTCCAAGTGTAAGTGCCGTAAGGCATTGAGCTGAGGAGTACTAATCGGTCAGGTTTATATATATCTCTTAGCTAGCAATTAATGATCACTAACTATATTAAAAGGATGTTGTGGTGGCGGTTATACTGGAGTTGTTCCACCTGTTCCCATACCGAACACAGAAGTGAAATACTCCAAGGCCGATGATAGTAGTTATTCTGCGAAAGTAGGTAGCCGCCACCAGAGCATCCTTTTATTTTATTTTGCTTTGAAGTAGAATAGGTTAAGTATGAAGCTTTCTAAAAGAGGCAAAGTTTTAATTGTTATTATTGGAATTCTTACAGTTCTGTCCCTGAACTTTTTTCAAAAGGAAGTTAAGGGATTTTTTTATTTCATTTCTTCGCCAATCCAAAGAAATCTATGGCAAGCAGGCGACGATATCTCAGATTTTTTTGAAGGAATTTTTAAAGCAGGAAATCTGAAAAAAGAGTCAGAAGATTCCAACTTAAGAATCCGGGAGTTATTAGCAGAAAACATTTCCTTGAAAGAACTAGAAAAAGAGAACCAAGGTTTAAGGGAGGCTTTGGAAGTCGGTCTGCAAAAAAACTTCAGATTAGCTTTGGCTGATGTTATTGGTAAAGACACTAGTGGAGATGCTTTTTTAATCAATATGGGTCTTAGAGACGGTCTTTTAGAAGGCATGCCTGTTATTACTTCGCAGAAAGTTCTTTTAGGTAAGGTTGCTCAAGTCTATGATAGTTTCTCATACGTTTCTTTAATCTCTGATAAAGAAAGTTCCTTTGATGCTAAAATATCTGATACTAAGACTACTGGCGTGGTCAAAGGCAAAGGCAATTTAAAGCTTGAACTCGACCTTATTTCTCAAGATAAAGAAGTTAATCCAGGAGATTTCATTGTTTCTACTGCCTTGGGAGGCGTTTATCCTAAAGGCATTCTGGTCGGCTCGATTAAGGAAGTTGAGAGAAGTGATATCCAGCCATTCTATAAAATAAGTGTTTTTCCTTTCTTTAATATCCAGGAGTTAGAAAGCGTTTTTATCATTTTAAACTTCTAAAATGATTAGGAGAATCTTAATCTTAACTTTGTTTTTTTATCTTTTAGCTTTGCTGCAAGCCAGTTTTTTGGTTCATTTTAGGATATTTGGTCTTGTGCCCAATATTATTTTCATTGCAGTAATTTTAATAAATCTTTTTGAAAAGCCCAAAAAGTACTCGGGCCTTTACGCCGGCTTTATTGGCGGACTTTTTTTAGATATTTTTTCTTCTGCTTTCATTGGTTTCTATATGTTGATTTTAATAGCTGCATCCCTTTTTCTAAAAATAATCTTAAGAAAATATGTTTGGTCCTCACTTAGCTAAATTTAAAATCAGGAAATTTAAGAAAGAGATAGAGCCTCAGGAGATTTTGCTGGATTCTCTTGCTCAGAAAAAAGAGAAAGAGCTCGGTTTGTCTGAAAAGAGGCTGGAAACGCCTCTTTCTTATAAGGTTCTTCGAGGACTCTGGTTCGCTTTTTTGGTTTTAATGTTTTTACTTTTCAGCAAGACTTTTCAGTTACAAGTTATTGAAGGCAAAACGTATTTGCAATTATCAGACCAGAACCAGTTTGTCATCCGTTTAATCCAAGCACAAAGAGGAGTTATTTACGACAAAGACTTGAACCAGCTTGTTTTTAACAAGCCTAGTTTTGATTTTGTTTGTAATGGGGAAGTTGTTGAGGAAAACCTTGACCACCAGAGCTTGATTTTGTATGAGGTCAATATTGATCAATATCCAGGCTGCGAGGTCAAAAACAATACAGCCAGGGAATATTTACAGGGTTCTATTTTCAGCCATGTTATTGGCTATCAGCGAAAAACTGGCGAAAAAACAGGCCTGGAAGGATATTATGATGACGTTTTAGAAGCTAAGCCCGGAGAAATTCAAGTAACGAGAGATGTTTCTGGCAATCCTATTTCCAAAGAAGTTGTCTCTCAACCCTTATCTGGCCAGAGCCTAGTTCTTCATTTGGACGCTGGCTTGGAAAAGAAGATTAACGAGACTCTTGCAAGAACTATTAGGAATGTTGGCGCCAAAGCAGGAGCAGTCGTTGCTTTAAACCCTCAAACCGGCGGCATTTTAGCTTTAACTAGTTTTCCTAATTTTGACAATAATCTTTTTAGCCAGGAAATGTCCCAGGAAGAATGGCAGGCTTTGAAAGACAATCCTTATGATCCTCTTTTTAACCGAGCTATTGCTGGAGAATATCCCACAGGTTCAACCATCAAGCCATTAATTGCTTCGGCTGTTCTTCAAGAAGAGATAATTTCTCCTGAGAAAAAAATTAATTGCACAGGGAGAATTATCATTCCTCATTCTTGGATTCCCAACGCCTCTTCAACTAAAGAAGATTGGAAGGTTCATGGTTGGACGGATATGAGAAAAGCCATTGCCGAATCTTGTAATGTTTATTTTTATACTGTGGGAGGCGGCTATCAAGACCAAGAAGGATTAGGTCCTTCTCGGATAAAGAAATATCTCGAACTTTTTGGTTGGGGCATTCCAGCCCAGGTTGATCTTCCTGGAGGAGTAGGGGGTTTAATTCCTAGTCCTGCTTGGAAGAAAGAGATCAAAGGAGAGAGTTGGTGGGATGGTGACACATATAACCTTTCAATTGGTCAGGGGGATGTTTTAGCCACGCCAATCCAGGTAGCTGCTTCGTTTGGAGTCATAGCTAATGGCGGTACTCTTTATCAGCCTCAGATAGTTCAGGGCGTTTTAGGTGGCCAAGAAATGCGGCCTAAGATTATCCGAGAGAATTTTATTGATCCAGAAAACCTAGAGATTGTTAGAGAAGGCATGAGAGACGCTGTCAGATATGGTTCCAGCGTTTTACTAAGTTCTTTGCCTGTCAAAGCTGCTGCTAAAACCGGAACAGCCCAAACAGGACAGCAAGATGTTTACCACAATTGGGTGACAGTTTTTGCTCCGTACGATAACCCTGAAATTGTTCTAACTGTGCTCATTGAGAATGTGCCAGGCATGCAGGTAGCTTCTTTGCCAGTGGCCAACGAAGTGCTCTGGTGGTATTTCACCCAGTAAAAGTTATTCACATCCTAGGCCTTGACAAGGTTTTTTGTTTCTTTATTATGGCCTAATATGGAGAAATTTTTTACCTCGGAAGGCTTTGAAAAATTAAAAAAGGAATTAAACTACCTTAAGGAAGTTAAGCGCAAGGAAATTGCCGAAAGGCTGGAAAAAGCTATTTCTTACGGTGATTTGGCCGAAAACGCTGAATACCACGAAACAAAAGAGGCCCAAGGTTTTTTAGAGGGCCGCATTTTAGAGTTAGAAGATTTAGCCAGCAATGCTGTTATTGTTTCCAAAGAAAGAAAAAATGGTTTAGCTCAGATCGGTTCAACTATTTTGGTCAAAGCTGGTCAAGAAAAAGAGAAATTCAAAATTGTTGGAGCAGAAGAAGCAGATCCCTTAATAGGCAAGATTTCCATCGATTCTCCTTTAGGCAGAGCTATTTTAAATCAGGCAAAAGGAGCTATCGTTGAGGTTTTAACTCCTCAAGGCAAGCTCCAATATAAAATCTTAAAGATTGAGTAGTTTAATTGAGGACAAAACTCAAACACTTTGAGTCCGCTAGCGGGCTCTTTTCATTTAGGTTAAAATACATTAAAATAAGAACCTTTTACTGCGTTCAAGAACCTTGAAATACTTTGTATTTTAAAGTATTATGAAATTAGTTATGCCTTTAGGTAATATTCGTAAAAGCCGGCTTAAAAAACTTGAAGCTTTTAAAAAAGCTGGAATTCATGCTTATCCTATAAAAGCTAAAAGAACTCAATCAATTGAGCAGGTTTTAATTGGGTTTGAGAGGTTTTTAAGAGCAAAGACCAAGTTAAGTTTGGTTGGCAGAATTAAGTCAATCAGGCAACATGGCGGTTCGACTTTTCTGCATTTCGAAGATGGTACAGGAAGAATACAGGCCTATATTAAAAAAGATAGGGTTGGAGCCAAGAACTATAGGTTTTTCTTAGACAATTTTGATATCGGTGATTTTATTGAGGTCTCAGGTACTTTGTTCAAAACCAAAAGGGGTGAGAAAACCATCGAGATATTTTCTTTTAAGATTTTAGCTAAATCGCTTCTGCCTTTACCTGAGAAATGGCACGGTTTAAAGGATGTTGAAGAGAGATTCAGAAAAAGATATTTGGATTTAGTGATGAACCCTGAAGCTAAAAACAAGTTTGTCATGAGAAGCAAGATTGTTGAGGAATTGCGCAACATCTTATCAGCCCACGGTTTTTTAGAAGTAGAAACGCCTATTTTACAGCCCATTCCCGGAGGTGCTTTGGCTCAACCTTTTAAAACTCGTTTGAATGCTTTAAATCTTGACCTGTATTTAAGAGTAGCTCCTGAACTTTATTTAAAAAGGCTTTTGATTGGCGGTTTTGAGAAGATCTATGAGATTGGCAGGTGCTTTCGCAACGAAGGAATGGATAAACATCACAACCCTGATTTTACTATGCTCGAGCTTTATTATGCTTATGAGAACAGGGACAGTCTTATGAAGTTTGTTGAGAAAGTTATGATTGATCTGCTCAAAAAGATTAAAAAGACTAATCAGATTAATTATCAGGGCAAAAAAATCAACTTTAAGACTCCTTGGCAGAAAATTACTTTCAGAAACCTGATTAAGAAATACTGCCAGATTGATATTGAGAAAGTGTCTGAAGCTGATTTGAGGAAAAAATTAACCAGTTTAGGAGTTAAAGTTAACAAGAAAGAGTACAGGTGTAAAATGATGGACGAGCTTTATAAAAGAACTTGCCAGCCAAATTTGATTCAACCAACCTTTGTTATTGATCATCCGGTTGAGATGGCTGTTCTGGCTAAAGCTAAAGAAAGGGATACAAAATATGCTGATAGGTTTCAGTTGGTTGTTGCTGGCATTGAATTGATTAATGCTTTTTCTGAACTGAACGATCCTTTGGAACAGAAAAAAAGGTTTGAGTTTAAAAAGATTGCTCAAGAGAGGAGAGACAAGGATTTTCTGGAAGCTTTAGAGTATGGTATGCCGCCAGCTGCTGGTTTGGGCTTGGGTATTGATAGATTGGTTTCCCTTTTGACTGATTCCCGTAGCCTGAGAGAATCAATATTATTTCCAACTATGAGGTCTAAAAAATAATATGTTAGACATTAAATTTATTCGTCAAAATCCAGAGAAAGTCAAAGAAGGATGTCATAAAAAAGGAGTTAAATGTGACATTGATCAGGTTTTAAAGCTGGATGAAGAAAGAAGAAAATATATCAGTCAGGTTGAAAGCTTACGAGCTAAACAAAAAAAACTTGGTAAAGCTGGAATAGAAGAAGCGCAGGAAATAAAGTCTCAGATTAAACAGATAACACCGACTTTAGAAAAAACCGAAACAGAGCTTAATCATTTAATGCTGCAGATTCCTAACTTGCCTCTTGAGGGAGTGCCAGAAGGGAAAGATGAAAGCGATAACGTAGTTTTGAGGGAAGAAGGCAAAAAGCCAAAATTTAGTTTTAAGCCCAAGGACTATTTAACCATTGCTGAAAAGTTAGACCTGATTGACGTCAAGAGAGCAGCCAAAGTTTCTGGCACTCGCTTCGGTTATATAAAAGGCAAAGCTGCTTTGTTGGAATTTGCTTTAGTTAATCTTGCTTTTGATGTCTTAGTCAAAGAAGGCTTTACGCCGATTATTCCTCCGGTCATGCTAAAATCAGAGATGGCCAGAGGCATGGGTTATTTAGAACAAGCAGATGAACAGGAAGCTTATTGCTTGCCACAGGATGATCTTTGCCTAGTTGGCACTGCCGAACAGTCAATTGGAGTAATGCACGCCAATGAAGTTCTACAAGAAAAGGAGTTGCCTAGGAGATATGTTGGTTTTTCTACTTGTTTTCGCAGGGAAGCCGGTTCTTACGGCAAAGATACCCGTGGCATCTTTCGGGTTCATCAATTTGATAAAGTGGAGATGTTTAGCTTTTCTCATCCGGGGAGAAGTAGCCAGGAGCATCAATTTCTCTTAAAGATGCAAGAGAAGTTGATGAAAGCTTTAAAGATTCCGTACCGGGTAATCTATATTTGTGCGGGTGATTTAGGGATGCCAGCCAGCTGTAAATATGATATTGAAGCCTGGCTGCCTTCTGAAAACAATTATCGAGAAACTCATTCTACTTCAAACTGTACTGATTTCCAGTCAAGAAGGTTGAATATTCGTTATCGTGGCAAGAAAGGGTTGGAGTTTGTTTATACTCTTAACGGTACAGCTTTTGCTATTGGCAGGATGATTATCAGCATCATTGAAAACTATCAACAGAAAGATGGCAGTATTGAGGTGCCAAAACTTTTACAAAAATATACAAAGTTTAAAAAAATTAGTTGAATATGGAGAACATTTTAATTCTTCATGGTTGGGGATCTCAGGCAGAAAAATGGAGTGAAGTCAAAGAGCTTTTAAAGAGTGGGGGATACAGAGTT
>Ga0268279_1000243_pt1 | contig 39633 bp, 32 predicted proteins | sample saktaG_6_FD_190142 | JGI IMG/M metagenome (GOLD analysis project Ga0268279, IMG submission 190142) | Saline water microbial communities from Sakinaw Lake, British Columbia, Canada - sak_2010_1_5_80m | ecosystem: Environmental > Aquatic > Non-marine Saline and Alkaline > Saline ...
CTCATCAATTTTCTCCCCGCTTTCCGGATTTATTACAAATCCGTAATGAACGGTATGGCTGAAGAAACTTTTAATCTTTGTTTTATTTAAATTTTTATCTCTAAATACATCTTGGGTTATTTCTAATACTTTTGGGCCGCTTATTCTGACAATGCCGATTCCGCTCTCCCCAATTGGTGTAGAGATAGCAGCGATAGTATCATTTTTCCAAAATTTCATAGGTCTTCTCCTTAACTAGTTGTTAGTGAATAGTCGTTAGTATATAGTATAGCGCATAGTTGTGGATTAGCAAGACGCTTGTTCTGATCAAACTGAAAATTTAAAGCGAAAACTCCGTAATTCAAAATTTAAAACTTTTTTAGATAATGTATTGTTTTTTTGTGTATGGTACAAACTACCTATCCGGGTGTTTCTCTTTTTTTTGATGAGTTCGATGAACCGAACCAGATATACCATATATTAGTTAATTGTGTTAATTAGTTGTTTATTTAATAGACCGGCGAGACGCCCGTCCTACGGTTTTAGAATAATCTTTGGGGGCGTATGCAATACGCGATACTAAAACAAAAAAGCATAAAAAGATTAATATTCATCCTTGGGACAATATCTACCTTTTTATGCTTGTTGATTATTCTTTATTATTCTTCTTCTTCTTTTGTATTGTTTTCCTTTTCTTTTGGGGCTATAATAACTCTCCTAAAGGGTTCTGTTCCTTCGCTATAAGTACCCAGTAGGGGTTCCTCCTGTAAAACAAGATGAACAATTCTTCTTTCCACCGCATTCATATAACAAAGAGCAATCTTTTTTCCTGTTTTTTTCACTATTTCTGCTTTTTCATAAGCGTATTTGGAAACAACATCTTCTCTTCTTTCCTTATAACCTTCTATATCAACTATTATTTTTCTTCGCTCGGGTTCTTCAATGTCTTTATTAGATATAATATTAACAATATATTGAAGGGCATCAAGGGTATGTCCATGTCTTCCAATTAATACTCCGGGATTAGAGGTTTTTATTCCTAAAACAATTGTGTCATCCTCTTCATTGTTAATTGCCTGAATTTCTCCGTCCTCTATAATAAAATTTACTATTTTTTCCAGAGTTGTTTGAGCTTTCCCTTGAAGACTTAATTTAAAGTCATTAATATTCCCCAAATCTGTTCCCTCTTTCATATCTAAATTATCTTCTTTTGCCTTTTTTATATTTATTAGTTTTGTTCTTGTCAACGGAAGGGTTTCGCCCGTCTACTCCTTCATATCCCGGAATCCATGGTTCTTCTTTAGGGGCTACGGGTTTTTCAGGTTTTTTTTCAGTTTGCTTCACTTTACCCGGAACAACTTCTTTTGGCATTTCGTCTATTGCGGGCATTTTCTTATTAATCAGATACTGCTGACCAATCCCTAAAAGGGTAGAGGTAAACCAGTACAAGGTCAAGCCAGAAGGTAAGGTAAAGCTCATAAAACCAATCATCAAGGGCATCATAATAGTCATCATCTTTTGTGTCTGAGCAGAAGACCCTCCGTCTTTGCCTGCGGTGCCACCGGGAGAGGTCATTTTTTGTTGAACAAACATTGAACCAGCCACTAGAAAGGGTAATATGCCAATATGCTCTATTCCAAAAAATCCAAAAGGAATCAGCCGCTCAGAAAGAGCCAACCCTGCTTTAGTTATTAGCTCACTATTTTCCATAACAGTATATTGATTAGCAATCCACAGAAACCCTCCAGCTATTGTTTCAGTGTTAGGAATTTGGTATTTAAATACTCTTAAAGTCTGGAAGAGCAGAATTAGTATGGGCATTTGAATTAATAAGGGCAAACATCCGCTCATGGGATTAACCTTATGTTCTTTATATAAGGCCATTAGTTCTTTATTTAATCTTTCCTTATCATTCTTGTATTTATCCTGTACTGCTTTCATTAGAGGCTGGATCTTTTGCATCTCCCGCATAGAAACCATCTGTTTCTGCATTAAGGGATACAAGATTAACCTGATAAGAATGGTCAGCAATATAATAGCAACTCCATAATTATGGGTAAAACCATAGAGCATAATTAACAGTTTAGTAGCTATCGTGATTAACGAACTCCACATATTTTCTCCTTTGTCTTTTTCTTTTTTAATTTTCCTTTTATCGTTTTGTCTTGTTTATATTATATTATTATTTTTTATTATGGTTTTTTATGTGTACAGGTTCCTGAAGAATCGGGAAGGGGATCATAGCCTCCTGGATTAAAGGGGTGACAGCGTAATATTCTCCCCGCAGAAAGTTGTAAGCCTTTTAAAAGACCGTATTCTTTCAGGGCCTGTGCGGCATATTCGGAACAGGTAGGATAAAACCTACAGGTAGCAGGTTTTAAAGGGGATATGTATTTTTGATAAAAACTTATCAGTAAAATAATTATTTTATTCATAAAATCTCTAATGAAATTCTATTACTTTTTCTTTTCTTTAAGAAAGAGCATAGATTTTCTTTGTATTAGTTTAAATCTCCTGCTTTGCTGCTTTTTTTATTAAAAAAGTTTCCCTTTATTAAAAAGACTTTCTAAGTCATGGCATATCTCAAAATAACCTGATTCCCTAATATTAATTTTAGCCAGCATAATTATATCATATCCTGGAGATAATTTCTTGTTTATCAGTCGGAATGCTTCTCTTAACCGTCTCTTTATCTTGTTTCTAACTACTGCTTTGCCTGTCTCTTTTTTTATTATTATCCCAGGCCTATTAAAATTATAATCGTTCTTTAAAATAAATATTATTAAATTCTTGCCTTCGATTCTTCTGCCTTCCGAAAAAACTTTCTTAAATTCACTGGTTTTTGATAATTTTCTCTTTATCAAAATTCCTCTTCTATCTATAAAATTAATTATCCGGATACCGTAAGGCTTTTGCGTCCTTTTAAACGCCTTCTCTTTAATACCAAACGGCCGGCTTTAGTGCTCATTCTTTGGCGAAATCCATGTACTTTCAGTTTTTTTCTGGTGTTTGGTTGATAAGTCCGCTTCATTTAACTGGTTCTCTCCTTCTTTGTTAAAATGTAGAATTTAAAATTCAATGAAAATTATATCTTTAATGCACTCTAAATGTCAAGTCTAACGGGAGTAATATTGGGCATATAGTATCGAGTATCGAGTTAAGAAAGAGAAAAAGATATAAATGCGGAAAAATATTTTTGCTTAATAAAAATATTTTTGCTATTATAAGTACAAAATAAATTGCTTTTTTACCCGAGTTATCCACAGATGTTAATAAACTGTTAATAACTTCTTTGAGGCCTTTACTTTTAGCTGTTTAGCAATCTATAAAGAAAGTATTAAAGTTTATTTTTTTTAGGAAAATGTTAAAATTTAATAAAAAAACTCTTCTAAAGTTTTCCACAGCCAACTGTTAACTTTGGGGAAAATTCATAAAACCCTCATAACCTATAGGTTTTTGTAAATAGTTTATAGTTTAATAACCATTTTTTACTCTATAAAACTTTTATAATCGGATTCAGACAAAAAAATATTTAATTGTACGAGAAGGTGTATATATATGGATTTTGCAGAGATTGAAGAACTGTGGAATAAAATTTTGGAAATAATTAAAGAAGATTTGAGCCCCCAGGCCTATAATAGCTGGTTCAGCCAAACAAAAGCTGTAAAATTTGGTGAAAATAAGTTGATAATTTCTGCCCCCGGCGACTTTTGTAAAGACTGGTTAGAAAAACACTACACTGTCTTTATTAAAGATATTCTTAAAAGGACTCTTGGCTCAGATGATAATTTAAAAATAGAGTTTAGAACAGCCGAACAAAAATTTTCCACACCTACTCACTCTACCCCTAACCTTAAAAATAAAACAAAAAAACCAGAGCCTTTTTTGAAAAACAATAAACTTACTTTAACTCCAAAATACACTTTTGATAATTTCGTTGTGGGGAGCGGTAACCGCTTTGCCCACGCTGCCTGCCTTGCTGTAGCTCAATCTCCCTCTAAATCTTACAACCCTTTATTTGTATACGGAGGAGTAGGGCTGGGCAAAACTCATTTAATGCAGGCTATCGGTAGACATATTGCACAACAAAACGTCAAAACCAAAGTTTTGTATATCTCTTCAGAAAAATTCACTAACGAGATGATTGATTCTATAAGAGATGACCGCACTGTCGCCTTTCGTGATAAATACCGCAGTGTAGATGTTTTATTAATTGATGATATACAATTTTTGGCCGGGAAAGAAAGGACGCAAGAAGAATTTTTTCATACCTTTAATACTTTATATGATTCTAATAAACAGATAGTAATTACCAGCGACAGTCCCCCAAAAGATATTCCCACTTTAGAAAATCGCTTAATTTCTCGCTTTGAATGGGGATTAATAACTGACATCCAGCCTCCCGATTTAGAAACCCGTATTGCCATTTTGAGAAAAAAAGCCCAATCAGAAAATTTAAATGTGCCTTCCGAAGTAATTAATTTTATTGCCGAGAATATTACTTCTAATATTAGACAATTAGAAGGAGCTTTAACTAAATTAGTTGCTTTTTCTACTTTCACCAAAAAGGAATTATCTGTTTCTTTGGCCCAGGATATACTAAAAGATATTATTCCTTTAGAAAATAAAAAGGTTTCTATTGGTCAAATTCAAAAAACGGTCTCGGATTATTATAATATTAAAGTTAATTTTATGTTATCTAAAAAAAGGACTAAAGATGTTGTTTTGGCCAGGCAGGTAGCTATTTATCTCTCCCGGGAATTAACCGATCTATCTTTAATTTCAATCGGGGGGTCTTTTGGTAGAAGAGACCATACCACCATTATTCATTCTTATAATAAAATTAAAGATAAAATTAAAAAAGATAAGAGTTTTAAAATTATTATAGATAATTTAACTTTAAATATTAAAAAAAATTAATTGTTAATAACCTTTTAATAATATGTTTAAAATTTCTAGTTGTTAGATATTTTTTTTAATTAAAAATAAAAAATGGGGAATTTGTTAATATTTAAATTCTTTATCCCTAATTTTATCCACAGGATATTTATAATAAAATATTAAGTTTATTTTTTCTTTCCCCAGTTTTAACAGTTCTACTAATTATACTACTATATTTTTATTTAATTATTTAGAGTAAAGGAGTAAGAATATGAAAATTATCTGTTCTCAAGAAAGTTTATTACACGGAATCCAAACAGTACAAAAAGGAATATCCGGTAGAATTGGATTACCAATCTACAACGGAATACTTTTTGAAGCGAACGAAGACAATAAAGTCCATCTATTTGCTACTGACTTAGAAATTGGGATAGACTGTTATATACCAGCCCAGGTTATTGAGACCGGTTCTACAGTTATTCCCAGCAGAATAATAAGTGAATTAATTAAAAAGTTTCCCGAAGGAAAAATAGAGATAGAATGCACAGAGAATAATATAACCACTGTTAAAGAAAATAATTCTAATTATAAAATTTTAGGTTTTTCCGCAGAAGAATTCTCTAATTTTCCGGAAATAAAAATGAGGGCTAAAATTAAATTAAATCAAAAATTATTTAAAGAGACTATTCAACAGGTTATATTTTCCACCTCACGCGACGAAAGTAAAACTTTTTTAAATGGAGCTCTATTTAAAATAATAAATAATAAGATTGAGGTAGTTACTACTGATAGCCATAGATTATCTCTTAAAAATATCAAACCAATAAATATAGAAAAAACAACAACAGATGAAGAAATAGAAGTTATAATTCCTTATCGGGCTTTATCAGAATTATCCAGACTTCTTTTAGATAATGAGGAAGTATTTGTGGAAGTCAGATTTGGGGAAAAACAGATAATGTTTATTTTATTTCCTGATGGTCAGAAAAACAGTATAAGAATATATTCCCGGTTAATAGAAGGGCAATTTCCTGATTATAAGCAGATAGTTCCAGATTCTTTTAAAACCGAAATAAAAATAAACACTGAGGAATTTAGGGATAAAATGGAAAGAATTGCCCTTTTTGTAAGAGAAGATTTAAAGACAGTAAAGGTGGAAGTAGTTAATAAAGAAAATAGCCAAAAAGAGGAAAGATGTGAAATAATTTTAAAAGCAGAAAGTCCGAGTACCGGAGAAGCTTCTGAAAAAATTTCCTGTTTAAAAAAAGGAGAAGATATTACCATAACCTTTAACACTGATTATATTTTAGATGTATTAAAGATAATAAAAAAGGAAAACACTATAATAAAACTAAATGACCCACTTAATCCGGCAATTATTACTCCGGATGAAGACAAAAATTATATTTATATTTTGATGCCGGTAAGGGCAGAGTAAAGGGAAAAAAGTTGCATTTTAAAAAAGTAAGATTGAAAAACTACAGAAATTTTTCTAACCTGTCTATAGAGCTTGACCCCAATCTTAATATTTTTACTGGAAATAACGCCCAGGGCAAGACTAATTTATTAGAAGGGCTAAATTTAATAATTAAGGGAAGCTCTTACAGAACAAAAGAGGACAGGGAAGTAATAAAGTGGAACAATGAAAGCGCTTATCTGTTTGGAGAGATTGATAAAGACGATGAAAACATCCAAGTAGCTTTAGCTTTAGCTTTAGAGAAAAAACCGGAAGATTTTTATAAAAATAAACTGATTAAAACGATAAAAATAAACCAAAATATCCGGAAAAAAACTGCTCTAAACAAAGAATTTAAAGGGGTGGTATTTTCTCCTGAGCATCTACAGATAATAAAAGGTGCCCCTTCTTTAAGAAGAAAATTTTTAGATGAACAGATATCCCAAATTTATCCCTTGTATTATAGGTATCTTTCAGAATATTATAGAATTTTGGGACACCGTAATAACATATTAAAGAAAGAAATTAATCAAAAAAAGAAGAGAGAGCAACTCCTTATGTGGGATCCCCGGCTGATAGAGAGGGGATCTTTTTTAATTTTAACCAGAATTAAATTTATAAAAAAGATAAATCGCCTGGCTCATAAATTTCATCAAAAAATTACCAAAGAAAAAGAAAATATAGAACTAACCTACCAAAGCAATATATCGAAAGATCAAGAAGAAAACATTTCTTCGATAAGCAAAGAATTTAAAGATAAATTAGAAGAATACAGAGAGAAAGAAATAGAACAGAGGGCTACTTTGCTCGGCCCCCACCGGGACGATTTTTCTGTATACATCAACGGGTTTAATGTCGCTTCTTACGGTTCACAAGGCCAGCAACGAACAGCAGTTTTATCTTTGAAATTGTCCGAATTAGAACTAATTAAGGAAAAAGAGGGGGTTTACCCTATATTTTTTTTAGATGATGTTATGTCAGAATTAGATGAAGACAGAAGGCATTTCTTATTAGGATTAATTATTGACAAAAAGGTCCAGACTTTTATTACCAGTATAAATTTGGATTATTTTAACAATAATATCAAAGAAAAAAGCAGGATATTTAAAATAGAAGAGGGGAAGATAATTAATTTATGAAAAAGAAAGACATAGTCCCTTTTAAAGCCGCCCTAGATAATTTTTTAAAAGAGAAAAAATGGAGTAAAAAGATAAAAGGGTATCAGATAGTTAGTAATTGGGAGAATCTGGCGGGCAAGGAGATTGCCCGATCTTCCCAGCCGATTAAAATACAGGACAAGTGCCTTTTTCTGGCTGTAAAAAGCAATGTTTGGGCTAACGAACTGAACTTAAGAAAAGGAGAGCTTATTGAAAAAATCAACCGGGAAGCGGGGGAAAAAATAATTTCTAATATTCTGTTTAAGATCCGAAGACCCCAGTTTAAAGACAATTAAACAGAGGCTTAAGAGAGATGTAAAAAGAGGGGATAATTTTGACATAAGGGCCATGATATAGTAAAATTAATCAGGTTTTTAGAATAATAAATTAAATCTTCATAATAAATTATAAAAATAAAAACCGTGGCGGCAAGCTGCGGTTTCATTTTGATGGGAGTTTATACCATTGTCAAAAAGAAAAAATAAAACTAATAATATAGATAATCAATATACTGCTAAACAGATACAGGTTTTAGAGGGCTTAGAGGCAGTCAGAAAAAGGCCCAGCATGTACATCGGGAGCACTTCCAGCAGAGGACTACACCATCTTTTAGATGAGGTAGTAGACAACAGTATCGATGAAGCAATGGCTGATTATTGTAAAAAGATAGAAGTGATTATCCACCCGGACAACAGCGTTACTGTAACTGATGACGGCCGGGGAATACCGGTAGATATTCACAAAGAAACTAAATTACCGGCGGTAACCATAGTAATGACCAAGCTTCACGCCGGCGGCAAGTTTGGAGGCAGCGGATATCGGGTTACCGGCGGACTGCACGGAGTAGGAATTTCAGTGGTAAATGCCCTTTCGGAATGGCTGGAAGTAGAGGTATACCGGGATTCAGGAATATTTTTCCAGAGATTTGAAAAGGGAGATGCCGTATCCGAATTAAAAAAAATAGGAAAATCTTCCCGCACCGGAACTAAAATTACCTTCAAGCCTGACCCGACTATTTTTGTTGAAGACACCACCTTTAATTTCGATAGCATTACTCATCGGCTAAGAGAAATCGCTTTTTTAAATGCGGGGGTTAAAATTAACTTAAAAGATGAAAGGGAAGAGAATAAAGAAGTTTCTTATAAATACACCGGAGGGATAAGCGAATATGTCCGCCATTTAAACAAAAACAAAGACCTTTTATTTCCAAGTCCTATCTGTTTTACTGGGAAGAAGGACGATATAGAAGTAGATGTCGCATTACAATATAATGATGGTTATACAGAAAATATCCTTTCTTTCGCCAATAATATAAATACCGAAGAAGGCGGAACCCATTTAGCAGGATTTAAAGCCACTATAACCAGAGTAATAAATGATTATGCCCGTACCAATTTATTGCCTAATGGTAAAAAATCACCTTTAAAAGAAGGAGAAAACAATCTTTCCGGCAATGATGTAAGAGAGGGCTTGACCGCCGTAATTAGTGTAAAACTATTAAACCCTCAATTCGAAGGTCAAACTAAAACCAAGCTGGGAAACAGTGAGGTAAGGGGGGTAGTATCTTATGTTGTCGGAGAAGGCCTAAATAATTTTCTTAACGAGAACCCGAGCGTAACCAAGAAGATACTAGCTAAATCCGTTTCTGCCTTAAATGCCAGGGAGGCAGCCAGAAAAGCTCGAAATCTAATCCGCCAAAAAAACGGAATATTGGGATTGGGGACTCTTCCCGGAAAATTAGCCGATTGTTCAGAAAAAGACCCTCTGTTCAGAGAGATATTTTTAGTAGAGGGTGATTCCGCAGGAGGCTCTGCCAAACAAGGTAGAGACAGGAGATTCCAGGCCATTCTGCCCTTGAGGGGTAAAATATTAAATGTAGAAAAAGCACGTTTGCATAAAATATTAGATAATAACGAAATAAAATCCATGATTACCGCTTTAGGCATAAACATCGGGGAAGATTTAGATATTGAAAAACTAAGATATTATAAAATTATTATAATGACCGATGCAGATGTCGACGGAGCCCATATAAAAACTCTACTTTTAACCTTCTTCTTCCGTTATATGAAACCGTTAATCGAAAGAGGGAATATTTATATTGCCCAGCCCCCTCTCTACAAACTTGAACATAATAAAGAAAGTTGTTATTTATATGACGAGCAAGAATTAAAAGATAAGTTAAAAGAGATAGACGGCAACCCTCGAATTCAGAGGTATAAAGGTTTGGGAGAAATGAATCCTGAGCAGTTATGGGAGACCACCATGAACCCGGGAAACAGAGTTTTAAAGAGGATAGAGCTGGAAGATAATATAGAAGCAGAAACCATGTTTACGGTTTTAATGGGGGACAAAGTTGAGCCCAGAAGAGATTTTATATATAAACACAGCCCGGAAGTGAAGGATCTGGATTATTAAATTAGTCGTTAGTGAATAGTGAATAGTATTTAGTGAAGAGGAAGAGAAGATAATAAACCGATAACTGATGAATTAAAGCCTGAAAACTGATTTTTCTTATCTAAGAATTAATAACTTGTATTAATGCTAATGACTAAATTAATCAGTCAATTGGAGAATTGGTAAATCGGCTAATTGGTCAATCGGTGAATTGGAGAACCATGAAAGAAGAAGAAAAAGATAATTTAAATAATAATAAAGAAGAAGAAGAGCTTAAAGAAGAATTTATAGAAACATCCAGGAATTTACTCACTGATGTCGGAGAGGAAATAAAAGAGGCTTATCTCAGTTACGCCATGAGCGTAATAGTAGGGCGGGCTTTACCCGACGTCCGTGATGGATTAAAACCGGTTCACCGCCGGGCATTATATTCTATGGAAAAAATGGGCAATACACCCGACAAAGCTTATAAAAAATCGGCCCGAATAGTTGGAGATATCATAGGCAAATACCATCCTCATGGCGATATAGCAGTATATGATACAATTGTAAGAATGGCCCAGGATTTTTCCTATCGTTATCCTTTGGTCGATGGTCAGGGAAATTTTGGTTCGATAGATGGCGACTCTGCAGCTGCTCAAAGATATACCGAAATTCGAATGTCAAAGATTGCCCAGGAATTATTAGCTGATATAGATAAGGAAACGGTTGACTTTGCTCCCAATTATGATAATTCACTTAAAGAGCCGAGAGTTTTACCGGCAAAAGTTCCCCAACTTTTACTTAATGGTTCTTCGGGAATTGCCGTAGGAATGGCCACCAATATCCCTCCGCATAATTTAGGAGAAGTAGTTGATGGTGCAGTAATGATCATCGAAGACCCGCAAGTTTCCATAAAGGAATTAATGACCGCAATTAAGGGCCCTGATTTTCCCACGGGTGGCATAATTTGCGGCAGAGCGGGCATAAGGAGTGCCTATGAAACCGGAAAGGGAATCGTAAAAATGCAGGCTGCAGTGTTTACCGAAGGAGTAGATGGTGGAAAGGATGGAGGCAGAAAAAATCCCCGCATAGTAGTCAAAGAAATCCCCTATCAAGTAAATAAAGCAAAGTTAATAGAGGATATTGCCCACCTGGTTCAGGATAAAAAGATTCTTGATATTACCACCCTAAGGGACGAGTCAGACAGAAAAGGGATGCGGATAGTTATTGAATTAAGGAGAGGTGCTAATGTTGATATAGTGCTTAACAATCTGTATAAGCATACCAAGATGAAAACTTCCTTTGGGATTAATGCTTTAGCAATTTCCGAAGGCCGACCCAAGCTTTTTAATTTAAAAGAGATGTTAGAATGTTTTTTGGCCCACCGTAAAGAGGTGGTGGAAAGAAGAACCAGATATGAATTAAGAAAAGCCAGAGAAAGAGCCCACATTTTAGAAGGGTTGAAAATTGCCCTATCTAATATTGATGAAGTAGTGCAGATTATTAAAAAATCAGATAATGCAAAAACAGCGCACGCCAAGTTGAAAAGCAGGTTTGGATTGAGCGATATTCAAGCTCAGGCCATTTTAGATATGAAGTTGCAGCGTCTTACATCTCTGGAGACTGAAAAGATATTAGAAGAATATTTAGAGTTAATAAAACGCATTGCCTATTTAGAAGACATATTACAAAATGAAAAGAAGCTTATGTTGATAATTAGAGATGAGCTGTTGGAAATGAAGGAGAAATACGGTGATGAAAGAAGGACTGAGATAGTAGAAGATGAAGGAGAGTACGAGATTGAAGATTTCATTAGTTTAGAGGACATTGTAATAACTTATACTCGGGACGGATACCTTAAGCGACTTCCTTTAAGTACTTATAGAAAACAGAGGAGGGGAGGAAAAGGTAAAATTGGAATGACCACTAAATTAGAAGACCTTGTAGACCAGGTATTTGTCACTACCAACCTTCATGATATTTTATTTTTCACCAGCAAAGGGACAGTTTACAGAAGGAGAGCATACCAGATTCCCGAGGGAGGGAGAACTTCCCGGGGGGTTGCAGCAATTAATTTATTAGGCATTGGTAAAGATGAACACATCACCACCCTTATTCCTATAGAGAGTGATGAATTAGCAGAATCAAAAGAAGTAAATAACGAAAAGTGTCTGTTCATGGCCACCAAAAAAGGGAAGATAAAAAAAGTTTCTCTTTCTCTTTTTTCTAACCTAAGAAATATCGGGATTATTGCCCTGCGTCTTTTACCCGAAGATGAATTAATTGGGGTAAAGCTTGTTGAGGATAAGGTGCATGTTGTTTTAACTACCAAGAAGGGAAAGTCTATCCGTTTTTCGGGAGACCTGATAAGATCCGTGGGAAGAACCGGCCTTGGGGTGAAAGGCATAGTTTTAAAGCCCGAAGATTTTCTTGTAAATATTAGTTTAGTTTCCCCGGATACGGATAAATGCCTATTGGTGGTCACCGAGAAAGGATATGCCAAAAGAACGGATTTAAAGAAATTCAGAGAGTTTAGTAACCGGGGCGGCCAGGGGTTAAAATCTATCAAGATTACTGAAGAAAGAGGCCAGGTAGTAGATGTTAAAGTGGTGAGCGAAGAAGACGAATTAGTATTAATCAGCCAAAATGGAATTGTTATTCGGGTTCCGGTGAAAGAAATTCGTCATACCGGGAGATACTCGCGCGGGGTTAGGGTAATGAACCTTGCTCCGGAAGACAGAGTAGCCAGCGTTGCCCTGGTATCGAGTGAAGATATTGATTTAAGCTAAAGATGTTAGAAATATTTTTCTATTTAGAGCAAAAAACGATATCGAGAGGTGATCTAATTGTCTCCTTTAGAATCTTTTTTAGAAAAAATGAATAAAATAAAAAAAGCTTGGAAGAGATTTATTACAACTGGTGAGATTAATACTTTAGTCGTCCGTCTCGTAATTGCCGATTCATGGAAAAGGTGTAAATTGGCTAAAGTAGATCCTTATTCAAAAAGACCCATTAACCCACTTAATAGCAAAGAAATAAATATTTTATTAGAGCGGAATAAACAGTTAATTGAGGTATCGTGGCCAATACTAAAAATGATAGGCGAGATGATAAGGGGTTCAGGGTTCAGGGTAGATTTAGTTGATAAGGATGGTTATTTTTTAAAGATAATTAGTGATATGGAAATATTAGAAGAATCTAAAAAGCTCGGTTCAGTAATAGGTGCAAATAGATCTGAGTTAATAGCAGGAACTAATGGCATTGGAATTGCTCTCTCTACCGGGAAACCCATACAAATTCTTGGTCCAGAACACTATAATGTTTACCATCATGATTGGACTTGTTCTGCCGCACCCATTCGTAATCCCAAAGGGAATATAATTGGAGTAGTGAATATGTCAGGTAACTATCGGTTATTGCATAAACATACTTTAGGTATGGTTGTTGGCATTTCAAATGCTATTGAAAATGCATTTAAAACAGAAGAAAAGGTTCTTGATTTAAGCATAAACAACAAATTTTTAAATACCATAATTGAATCAATAAGCGATGGTTTAATTGTAATAGATAAGGAAGGGAAAATAACTCATTTAAATTCTATTGCCGGGGGAATTTTAGGCAAAGAACCACCTGATGCAATTGGGAAACCGATAAATAAATTAATTAAAACAAATTTTTCTTTATTTGATATTCTGAATAATAGGAAAGGATATTTAGAGAAAGAAATTACTATTACGCCTTTTGGCAGCAAAGAAAGCTTCCAATATCTTCTTACGGAAAAATTAGTTGAAGATTATGAGGGCAAATCTCAAGGGATAATGGCTTTATTTAAAGAAATGAAAAAAGTGCATAAATTAGTAGGCGGCATTATTGGATCTAAACCCCAACTTAATTTTTCAAACATCATTGGAAATAATGAGAAAATAAAAAGAGCAGTAAATTTAGCAAAAGTTGCTTCAATTAGTTCTTGTAAGATATTGATACAGGGCGAAAGCGGAACAGGAAAGGAAATATTTGCCCAAGCTATCCATAATAATAGTAATAGACGGGATAAACCTTTTATTGCTATTAATTGTGCTGCAATCCCTAGAGATTTAGTCGAAAGCGAGTTGTTCGGGTATGAAGAGGGAGCATTTACTGGAGCAAAGAGGGGTGGAAGGCCAGGCAAATTTGAATTAGCGGAGAGCGGAACTCTTTTTCTTGATGAAATAGAAAGCATGCCACTGGAATCTCAACCAAAGTTATTGAGGGTGATAGAATCAAATCAATTAATGAGGATAGGGGGCAATAAAATTATTACTACTGACGTAAGGATTATTTCTTCAACTAACCAAGATTTGTTATTAGCTATAAAGAAAGGTAATTTTAGAGAAGATCTTCTTTATCGTATAAACACAGTTACCGTAGACATAACTCCATTACGAGAACGAAAAGATGATATTCCAATTTTGGTAAAATATATTTGTAATAAAATTGGGAGAAGGGTAAACAAAAATAATATTGAAATTGATAAAAAAGTTTTAGAAGTTTTGTGTGAGTATAATTGGCCAGGCAATATAAGAGAATTGGAAAATGCGCTTGAAAGTGCAATAATTTTAAGTAAAAATAATAAAATCACCATGGATGCAATAAACGAAAATATTAAGTATTTTAAAGCGAATAACCCAAACCCCAGAGATAACAATAAAGCTGGTCCCTTAATAGATCTTGAAAAAGAAGCGATTCTTAAAACCCTTGAAGATGCCAAAGATAATATTTCCAAAGCATCTAAAACATTGGGAATTGACAGAAGCACTTTATATAGAAAAATTAAAAAATACAAAATTTCTAAATAAATTTTGGATAGGTATTCATAATTTTAAAGTTCTTGCGATGATTTTTGACCTTTTAAATGGTCTCATCTAAAAACTAAACCTTCCCAAAAAGTTCCACACATTTCTGATAGTCTTAATTAGTCCCCAACTAATCTACAATTTTATTGTCTAATATTGTCTAATAAACAGAGAAATAGACAAGCTTCCTGCATCTCAATTTTTATGAGAACATAAATAAGTAATCAAATATATAAAGTGTTGCAAAATGCTATAGCATAATGCAACAAAAAATATTTTTGAAAAAGATAAAAGTGTATGTAAATCTCGATTTAATCATTGAAGTATAAGAATGTTAGGCGATTAATTCATGTTGCAACAAAGTTGGCACGTAATTTGCTTATAAAGTTATAATAAGAAGAATTTTAAGACTACTACCATATATGAAGAGGGGAGAACCTTGGTGGAATTTCAAGAAAGACTAATTAAAAATTTAGAAAAAAAAGCAAATATTATTAGAAGATATATTATTGAGATGATATCTAATGCAGAGGGAGGGCATATAGGGGGAGCTTTATCAATAGCTGATATCATGGCTGTTTTATATTTTCATATTTTAAAAATTGACCCTGAAAATCCCGAATGGGAAGATAGAGATCGTGTTGTTCTTTCTAAAGGTCATGCTTCGGCTGCCTGGTATGCTGCTTTGGCTGAGAGAGGGTATTTCCCTAAAGAAGAATTATTAACTTTTGATCATATAAATAGCAGACTTCAAGGGCATCCTGATATGAACAAGACGCCTGGAGTGGATATGTCCTCAGGTTCTTTAGGACAAGGAATTTCTGTGGCATTAGGGATGGCTTTAGCCGCCAGATATTTAAAAAAAACCTACCGGACTTTTGTTATTTTAGGAGATGGAGAAACTCAGGAAGGACAAGTATGGGAAGCGGCAATTGTAGCCGCTAATTATAATACAGATAATCTTATTGCTATATTAGATTATAATAAATTACAACTTTATGGCGAGACGAATACAATTATGAATATTGAACCAGTAATCGAGAAATGGCGTGTATTCGGTTGGAATACGATAGAAATAAATGGCCATAGAATAAATGAGATAGTACAAGCATTGGAAGAGGCGGTTAAATTTGAGGGAAAACCTACTATAGTGGTTGCCCATACGATTAAAGGTAAGGGTGTATCTTTTATGGAAAATAAAGTTGAATGGCACTCATTGGCTCCCACCAAAGAACAAGTAAAACAAGCATTAAAAGAATTGGGATACTCTAACGAAAAAGGATTTTAATTATGAAGAATAAATTAATAGCTACCAGAACTGCTTTTGGTGAAGCGTTAGTAGAAATGGCAAAAGAAAGAAAAGATATAGTGGTTTTAGATGCTGATGTTGCGACTTCAACTAAAACATCTATTTTTAAAGAAGCCTTCCCTGATAGGTTTTTTGAAATGGGCATAGCCGAACAAAATATGATGGGGGTAGCCGCGGGAATGGCTACTACTCAAAAGATTATACCTTTTGCAGTTGCTTTTGCAGTTTTTGCTTCCAAAAGAGCCTGTGATCAAGTTAGTATTTCTATAGCTTATCCTAAACTCAATGTTAAGGTAGTAGGCTCATATGGGGGAATTCCGACTGGAAAAGCCGGGGCTACCCATCAAGCCTTTGAAGATATTGCTATTATGAGAGCTATACCAAATATGACAGTTATTGTTCCTGCAGATGCTGTGGAAATGAAACAAGCAGTTAGGGCATGTGTTGAATATAATGGACCTGTATATCTGCGTTGTATCCGTTGCGATACTCCCGTTATTTTTGATGAGAATTATAAATTTGAATGGAATAAAGGTGTTACTTTACGAAAGGGAAAAGATGTTACCATTGTCTCAACAGGAATGATGACCTCAAAAGCTTTAATTGCAACAAATATATTAGTTGACCAAGGAATTAGCGTTAGATTAATACATTTACATACTATCAAGCCAATAGATAAAGATATTTTGTTGAAGGCTTCCGTAGAAACAGGACACATAGTTACAGTTGAAAACCACAGCATTATCGGAGGCCTTGGCGGTGCGGTCGCAGAAGTCTTAAGCGAGAGCGAGCCCGCATTAATAAAAAGGATAGGCATAGAAGATATATTTGGTGAATCAGGCCCACTAGAAGACTTATTTACTAAATATGGCTTAACTTCTGAAAATATTGTAAAAGAAACCAAAGAATTAATTAAGAAAAAAAACTAATAAACTGTATAATTTTTAGTTTAAGTAAAAAATTGAGATAATTTATTCTTATATTTTACTCGTTCTAGGAAGAGAGTTTTTTAAATTAAGAAGTTGCAATATAATGTAGCATGATATGGCATTAATAATTAATAAGCCATATAATGCAAAATATAAGTGAGTGCCATTTATTGTGGACTTATTGATATTCCTTAAGTTTTCAAAGAAATTATATCAAGAAAATTTAATTGGCATGAAAATTGCTAACCTAATAGATATTAGGAAAAATAATCGGACAATTTAAGGCTTATGGTTTAAGTTTTTAGAATAAATAAATATAAAAATAATAAAATAAATTGAGGAGTTAAGATAAAGAATGGCAATTTTAGAAGAATCAATAAAAGAAGTAAAGGTAATAAAAAATTATATTAATGGAAAATGGATAGAGCCAAAAAACAACGGGTATTTGGATGTGGAAAATCCTGCTACCAGAGAAATAATAGCTAAGGTTCCGCTTTCAACGACTGAAGAAACAAACCGTGCTATTGACGCAGCTGCGGATGCATATCCCGGCTGGAGTGATACTCCGGTTGCCAGGAGGGTAAGACCACTATTTCAGTTAAATGAACTACTTAGAGCCAATGAAAAAAAGCTGGCAAGGACCATGGTAGCCGAGATGGGAAAATCTCTGCCTGATGCCATAGCAGAGTTTAAACGTGTCTACGAAAATATCGAAGTGGCAGCGGGCATGCCTATACTTCAGCAGGGAGATAAAATAATTGGAAGCTCCTTTGGTATAGACGGAGAAGTATTAAGACTGCCTATCGGAGTCTTTGCTATGATTGCTCCCTTTAACTTTCCAGCTATGGTTCCCTTCTGGTTTCTGCCTTATGCATTGGCTACTGGAAACACTTTTTTAATTAAGGCATCCAAACAGGTTCCTATGACCATGCAACTGATTACAGAATATATTGACCAGATTGGCCTTCCTCCTGGTGTATTTAATCTTGTAAATGGAGATAAAACCGTAGCAGAAGCTTTTATGGATAGCCCCAAGGTAAAGGGTATATCCATAGTAGGTTCAACTAATACCTGTAAGATTATTGCGGAAAAGTGTGCTAAGACAAATAAAAGATTTCAGGCTATGGGAAGTGCTAAAAATCATCTGGTAGTTATGCCAGATGCTAAGTTAGACCAGGTGATAAGAAATGCGACTACTTCCTGTTATGGCTGTGCCGGACAGAGGTGTATGGCTTCTTCTGTCATTATCGGAGTAGGAGACGTGTATGAGACCCTATGTGCTCGATTTATAGAAGATTCAAAAAATATAGTAGTAGCAGATCCGTTGGATCCTAAAGTAGCAGACCAGCCTTTAGTTATGGGACCGGTCATCTCCAAAAAAGCCAAGGACTTTATTCTATCTATGATTGAAGAAGGTATAAAAGAAGGTGCAAACCTGGCACTGGATGGAAGGGATATAATAGTGCCTGGTTGTGAAGATGGATACTTTATTGGTCCGACGGTATTTACCGATGTAAAACCTAAAATGAAGATACATGATACTGAAATATTTGGGCCGGTTGTAGCGATAATTAAAGCAGATACTTTAGATGATGCAATTAAGATTATAAATGATCATAAATATGGCAATGGTGCTTCCATATATACTCAAAATGGCTACTATGCAAGAAAATTTAAACTAGAAGTAGAAGCAGGTATGATCGGGATAAATATTGGCATTCCTGCTCCTGTTGCATATTTACCATTTGGCGGTATGAAGGAATCCCAGTATGCTGATATTAAGGCCCAAGGGAAGGCCATAGTTAACTTCTTTACCGAGGATAAAATAATTACTGAAAGATATTTTACAGAAGAGTAAATTCCTTTTACGAAAGAAAAGACTATATAATGAATGCCTTAATAAGAACCTCCATTCCTACAATGCATGGTTGGGCCTGATAAAGTGTATACAATTTACATTTGATAGCGTTAGTTTAAAAATTAATAACTTTATTTAGTTATGAGAAGACGATTTAAACTAACAATAATTGTAAGAGCGCTTCGATTGAGGATTATAATAGGTTTAGTTTATCTTTTAAGAGAAGATATTTTAACATCTTCTTAGCTTTATAATAGCAGGAAGAAAGATTGCTAATTGCATCTATTTGGCGATAATATAACTATGTATGCTATTCATTCGATATATATTATTAAAATAAAGGTTGTGCGATGAACTATGAGATTTGGATGTTGTGGAAATATGGTGGCAGCAGGTGTCGATAAAACAGGTATTGAAATAATTAATCAGCTTGAAATCATAGGGTATGATTACATAGAACTCCCACTTGCGCAATTGATGGAACTGGATGATATTCAATTTAAAAAAATTAAAGAAAAAATAAAACGCTCAGATATAAAGTGTGAGGTGTGTAACTGTTTGTTCCCTGCTTATTTAGAGATAACTGGCAGCAATGTTAATATACCCAAAATCCAAGAATATGTAGAAAATGCGTTTATCAGGGCAGAGGAGCTTGGGGTTGAATATATTGTATTTGGTAGTGGCCCGGCAAAAAAGGTTCCAGATGGATTTCCAATGGAGAAAGCATGGGGTCAGCTAATAATTCTTTCAAAAACCTTAGACTCTATTGCTAAAAAACATAATATAATTGTCCTTGTTGAAGCACTTAGAAGGGTTGAATGCAATATAGTTAATACTATTGCAGAAGGGTATAAGCTTGTAAAGGCAGTTAAAGGGGATAACTTCAGCTTGGTTGCCGATTATTATCATATGGCTATCGAAAGAGAGGATCCAGAAATATTAATTGAGGCAGCTGATTACATAAAACATGTTCACTTTGCAAGGGTTGAAGGCAGAGTATTTCCTAAAAATATATATGAGGATAGTTATTTACCTTTTATTAATGCATTAAAGTTTATAAATTATCATGGGAGGGTAAGCATAGAAGCTTATTCATCTGATTTTTATAATGATGCTGTTATATCGTTGCAATTTCTTAAACGTTTCTTTTAACTCAAGTATAAAGTAATTAACTTTAAGGAAAAAGTTCCAATAGAAATTGCAGTTATTGAGCCGCATAAAACTCCAGACTCCTGTCTGGAGATGTAGCGGCAGCCCGAAGGGCTCAAGCTCGTTTTTCGCTTGTAGACAAAAGATGCCCCCAGCTCCTGCTGGGGGAGTTTCACTATAATTAACCATTTGCTTCAACGGGTAGTTGTTGAAGCTATAAAAAAAATTAAAGGAGTAATGTTTATGAAAATCGCAATTGCTGGTGAAGTATGTTCCTTCCCGTTGATGAAGGAAGTTAAAAAGCATTTAATTTCTAAGGGTTATGAAGTGCTTGATTTGGGTATGACTGATGAAAAAGAACCTATGGTATTCTATGAAACAGCGCCAAAGGTAGCCCGGGCAATACAGAATGGAGAAGCAGAACGCGGAATTTTAATGTGTGGAACAGGTATGGGAGTTTGTATCTGTGCAAATAAATTCAAAGGCATCTATGCTGGCCTGGCCGAATCCGCGACTACAGCTGAACTGCATTATGTTATTAACAGAGCCAATGTCTTGTGTATGGGCAAATGGATTGTTGGAGAAAAAGTGGCAATGGACATAGTAGACAGATGGCTTAGTGCAGAGATCGGTCAAGGTTTTAATAAAGAGAGGAAAAGAGTTCAGGCAGAGGGGTTTAAGAAAATTCAATGTATTGAGGATAAAAATTTCAAATAAGAATTACAATTTAACCTGTTTATAAATACATAGCAACTATTTATTATTTGTAGATGCAGGAGGAAGGGAGGTGATTTTATAACAGATAGAATTTGATGAGATTGTGGTAATATTAAGGAAATCAAATTAAAAGGAGGAAAAAAATGAAAAAATTATTTTTATTGATTCTTGTGGGGCTGGTATTTGCTGGAATGTCTATGTCGGTCCTGGCTGCTGAAGTTACTTCTAATGAATTAGAAATCTTTAGTTGGTGGACTGTTGGTGGTGAAGCAACTGGTCTTAAAGTATTATTTGATGAATTTCATGGAAAATATCCAGATGTAGAAATAATTAATGCTGCTGTTGGTACTGGGGCAGGTAGTACTGCCAAAGCAGTCCTGGTTTCGAGGATGTTGGGGGGAGACCCACCGGATGCTTTCCAGGTACATGGGGGGCAGGAACTTATCGACACTTGGGTAGAGATAGGTAAAATGGTACCAGTTACCAGTATTTATGAAAGTGAAGGCTGGAACGAAGTAATGCCTGAAGGAATTAGAAATCTTGTAGCATATGATGGCGAGTATTGGGCTGTTCCTGTTGGTATTCACCGTGGTAATGTTCTCTGGTTTAATAAAGATGTTTTCGCCAAGTATAGCCTGGATATTCCTGTTACTTTCGAAGATTTCTTTGAAGTGGCTGGGGTTTTAGAGAAAAATGGTCTTATACCATTGGCTCTGGGTTCAATCAAAGGATATGAACTTGGTCATACTTTTGAAACTGTCCTGCTTGGAACATTGGGAGCAGAGGGATACCGGGGATTATGGACTGGAGAAAAAAGTTGGTCTGATCCAGGAGTTGCTAAGGCTCTGGAAACTTTCAAGAAAATGCTTGGTTATGCTAATGAAGACCACTCAGCTTTAAGTTGGGATGCAGCAATGGAATATGTTATAGCTGGAAAAGCAGCTATGTTAATTCAGGGTGATTGGGTTGATGGATGGATTAAGGCTAAAAATCTTACTGACTTTAACTATGGCCAGGCAACCGCACCTGGAACCAACGGATCATTTATAGCTATAAATGATACCTTTGGCATTCCTAAAAACGCTCCTCATCAGGATGCAGCAATGGAATTTTTACGTGTCGTTGGTTCCAAAGAAGCCCAGGAAAAATTTGCTCCACTTAAAGGATGTATTCCTGTCAGAACAGATGCAGATACAACCAAATTTAATGACTATCAAAAATGGTCTTTTAATGATTGGACAGATAACGAAATAGTAGCCAGTTGTGTTCATGGTTCTGCCGCAAAAGAGAGTTGGGCAACAGAATATAAAGATACAATTAATCTATTTGCCGCTGATTTGGATGTAGTAGCAACCCAGAAAGCACTTGTTTCAATTGCTGAAGAGGCACTGGCTGAGTAAGCAGTTGGCTTTTTAAGTAACGGGGTGTTTTCAGCTCTTTTGCGACCTCTATTATCGCTTCTGCAAACGCTAGCCCTGCTACATTAAATAGCCCGACCGGGCGAGGAATTCCTCGCCCGGTTTTAAAGGTAGGAGTTTGAATGCAAAGAACCTTGATTCTCAAAACGAAAATAGAGAAAGACCGCAACTTTCTTTCCAGACTTACAAACGAACATGACGGATTGTGGGCTATTGTAACTGTAATACCATCAATTATTGCTATTGCTGTTTTTGTCTATAGCTTTATTATCTGGAATGGATATGTTTCTTTGAGTAAATGGAAAGGAATTATACCTAATTATGCCTGGCGAGGCATACAAAATTATATTAAACTCTTCAACACCCAGCGATTTCAAATTGACTTGAGGAATATGTTAGTATTTTCCGTTGTGTTCATAGGAGGATGTCTTGTTATTGGCTTATTCCTGAGTATTTTGCTTGATCAGAATGTCCGGGGGGAGACTTTTTTCCGGGGTGTGTTTTTATTTCCTATGGCTGTAGCCTTAGTTGTTACAGGTGTTGTATGGGGCTGGCTTTTAAGCCCAGGAAATCAAATAGCCGGTTACATAGGTGTTAATCAGTTATTTGAATGGCTTAATCTAGATTTTTTAATTAATGGGTGGTACACCGATAGAACATTTGGAATTGTTGCTGTTGCTATAGCAGCTATCTGGCAGATGTCTGGTTATGTAATGGTTATGTATTTAACGGCAATTAGAGGGATTTCTATTTCCATTCGTGATGCAGCCCATATAGATGGAGCCAATGTATTTCAATTATATAGATATATTATTATGCCAAATCTCAAAGCAATAACACTAGGGATAGTCATTATTTTGGGACATATTTCGCTGAAGGTATTTGACCTTGTTGCAGCCATGACTGGACCGGGCAAAGGATTTGCAACTGATGTTCCGGCATTTTTTATGTGGGATACCACCTTTAGAGGCAATAATTTCAATACCGGCGCAGCTATAGGTATTATTCTTTTGATACTTATTTCCTTTCTGGTTGTCCCATATCTAATACATCTGCGAAGGAGTGAATAAGTAGTGAAAAACGAGGGACTATTCGCTGCTAAGATAAAAAAGATAAGGATGTCCAGAATAATTATATATGGGATATTAATATTTTTTTCAATTATATACCTGATTCCTATATATATCCTTTTTACTACTTCTGTAAAGTCCTTTAAAGAAGTAAGCCTTTCACGGATGTGGTATTTTCCGATGGAGTTTACTTTAGAAAACTTTAAACTGGTCTGGGTCGGTAGTGTTGAACAGGGATTTAATGGACTGGGCAGGATGTTTATGAATAGTATTTATGTGGTAATCCCTGCCACCGTAATTTCTACATCGGTTGGTTCATTAAACGGATATGTTTTTTCCAAGTGGAAATTTAAATATTCTAACGTGATCTTCTCTCTATTTCTATTTGGAATGTTTATTCCTTATCAAAGTATACTGATACCTCTTGTCGAAACTATGAGACGGATAGGCTTATATGGTTCATTATCAGGCTTAATTTTGGCCCAGATAATCTATGGTATTCCCATTACAACCTTAATTTTTAGGAATTATTATGCGACCATCCCAACTGAATTAATAGAATCAGCCCGAATGGATGGAGCTAACTTTTTTAATATATACCGACATATATTTTTACCTCTTTCGATTCCGGCTTCAGCAGTTGTTGTCATCTGGCAGTTTACCTCAATCTGGAATAGTTATTTATTCCCGGTAGTTCTAACAACGAGTCCCAAGGTACAGCCTATTACTGTGGGATTGGTTAATTTTGCGGGTAGTTATTTTATTAAATGGAATATTCAAATGGCAGGAGCGGTGATAACGGCTCTGCCAGCATTAATAATCTTTTTATTACTGGGCAAACTCTTTATTCGTGGTATGATGGCTGGAGCCATAAAAGGATAGAGATAATTACTACGATGCAACCTATTTAAATATAAATGGAGGGAAAGATAATGAGTATTAAGACGGAACTAAGTGTAGGATTTGTTAGCCTGGCAAGACAGGGTTTTGACATGGATTATGCGAAAATGGCAGCAGAGAAATCATTCCAGCAGATAAAAAAGTTTGCTAAAGTAGTAGCACCCGAAGGATATCTGGTTGGAGACAATAAAGGTACCCAGATGGCTCTGGAGCTATTTAAGAGAGAAAAAACGGATCTGCTGGTTATTCAATGTGGTACTTTTACATCTGCTGAAATAGTCCTGGACTGGGTAAGTCAATTAGGGATACCTGTTGTTATTTGGGCAATTAAGGAGCCTGACTTTGAGGGTAAACTAAAGTTGAATTCCCTGGTATGTGCTAATGCAATTACCAGTGCTCTTTATAAAATGGATGCAAAATTTAAATTCTTCTACGAAGATTACAAAGATGAACAATATTATAAGAGGCTGGCAAGGTATTTGAATGTAGTAAACGTAAAAAACAAACTAAAAAAAACCCGGATAGGTCTGGTAGGTGCTCGTTCAAACGGTTTTCAGGATGTTACAGTCGACGAACTTAGCCTACTTAAAAAGATAGGACCAAGGGTGCATTTCATCTCTATTGCTGAGGTATTTGAACGGGCTAAGAAAATAAAAAGTCAGATAACCAAAGGGATAGCTGAAGAAATGCGCGGCAAGGGTAAACTTAAAAATATAGGCCAGGGTGAACTGGTTAAAAGTGCAGAGGTTTATCAGGCCTTGAAAGAACTTGCTAGCGAAAATAATCTTGACGCTTTAGCGGTGCGCTGTTTACCAGAATTTGCTCAACTGTATGGTACTGTTATCTGTGGATGTCTATCATTTCTAATAGATGATGGTATTATTGCAGCCTGCGAGGCAGATGTTCCCGGGGCTATTTCCATGTTAATTCAAAAATACCTTTCTGATGGGAATTCCCCATTCCTGGCCGATCTTATCGAAGTTGATAATGATAAAAACACAGGTCTTTTCTGGCATTGTGGTGTTGCTCCCTGTTCGCTGGCCCGAAATGGTGAGGTAGAGCTTTCCAGGCATTTTGTACGGGATCTGGGTGTTACTGTTAACTTCTCCTTAAAACCAGGGCGAATTACTCTGGCCAGATTGGATAGTGTGGGAACAGACTACCGGATGCTTATAGCCAGTGGAGAATCGACAGGAGAAACCATTCCTATGAAGGGGACATCAATGAATGTAGTCTTTGACCAGGATAGCTCTGACTTACTCGATATTATTATCAATAAGGGATTTCCACATCATTTCAGTATTGTCTATGGAGATTTAAAAGAAGACCTTATTGACTTATGTAACCTTCTTGAGATTGAATCTGTTGAGGCTTCAAAATAATTCTCTATCTGGTTGTAATGAAATAGAAATTAGGAGGAGTAGTATGTCACTAGTTAATTTAAATCAATTATTTGAAGAAAAGAAAGAAAAGCAGGGCATCGGGCTATTTAATGTAGCAGGGCTAGAGTTTGCAGAAGCGATTATAGAGGTAGCAGAAGAGCTGAAAACCCCCGTAATATTAGGTCTGCCGGAACGTTTTTTTCAGTTCTTCCAACTCGAGACTGTTACCCATATGTGTGTTGATATGGCTGAACGGGCCAGTGTTGCGGTAGTAGTCCATATCGATCACGGGAAAAGTTTTGACTGTCTTTTAAAATCGCTCAGAAATGGTGTATCATCAGTTATGTTTGATGGCTCTACCTTGCCTTATGAAGATAATGTCAAAAAGACAGCAGAAATAGTCCGGATAGCCCATAGTATGGGAGCTACTGTTGAAGGAGAGCTTGGTTACGTAGGTCGTGGGGATGATTTTAACCTTGGCGATACCTCGTTTTATACAAAACCAGAACAGGCTGCTGATTTCGTAGAGCGTACCGGAGTTGATGCCCTGGCAATAGCAGTAGGTAGTGCCCATGGTGTCTATAAAACTAAACCCAGTATTGACTTTGAGCGGATTAAAACTATCAAAAAAAAGGTAAACAGTGCACTGGTACTTCATGGTGGCTCAGGATTAAGCGATGAAGACTTCAAGAAGGCAATTGCCTGTGGTATCGATAAAGTGAATATATTTACCCAACTCTCACTATCGACAATGGAAAGAGCGACCAGAGCCATACCCGAATGCCCTGGATGGATTGAAGTTACCAGAGAATTACGACAGGTTATAGCTGATGGAGTTAGAAGGTATATGACAGTTTTTAATAATGCATAAGATTTTCAGACTATAATTAAGGACCCTCTGAAAAGGAGTTATAGGAGATGTCAGAAAAGCACTTCCTTTTAGGTATAGATGTAGGAACAACTAATTGTAAAGCTCTGCTTTTTGATGAAAAGGGGACTACTGTAGCCTCTGCCAGGGTAAAAACAATAACCCATAATGATAAAGGGCAGTATTATTACCTCCCCGACGAACTATGGGGGATAATAATCAAAGTAATATCTGAGGTCTTAAAAGTAGTAGAACCTTCAAACATATCAGGTGTTTGTATAACCAGTATGGCTGAGTCGGGGTTGCCCCTTGATAAAGAAAACAATCCAACCCATCATATTATACCCTATTTTGATGAGAACTCATCACCTCAGGCAGCTCGGCTTGAGGAGCTCTTTGGTCGAAAGAAATTGTTTGAACTAACCGGGTTAAATGTAAGCCCAATCTTCTCTTTAGCCAAGATTTTATGGATAAGGGATAATTACCCTGAAGCTTTTTCAAGGACTCGAAAATGGCTCTGTATCCCTGATTACGTAAACTATAAATTGACCGGCAAGATGGTAACAGACTATTCTATTGCTTCACGAACTATGGTCTTTGATGTTTTTAAGCGTAGTTGGTCAACCGAGATACTGGAAACAGTTGGTTTAAATACGGATCTCTTCCCTCCGGTTGTCCCTGGCGGAAGTTTAATAGGGGGAGTAACCCGTGAGGCTGCTGGTCTTACGGGACTCTGTGAAGGGATACCGGTTATTGTCGGAGGGCATGACCACTACTGTGGCTCTCTCGGTGCGGGACTATTATTGGGAAATCGACTGATAGATTCTTCAGGTAGTGCTGAAAGCCTGCATGGTTTGCTGGGGGAAGAAGTAGAGAACATTGAAGATTTTACTGGCTTTTCTGTGGGGATTTATGTTGATGGTAAATCTTATTATGCCGGCGGTGGGTTTAATTGTTCGGGAGTATCTGTTGACTGGATTATTGAACGCTGCGCTTCATTAAAAGATTGGGTATCTACTCAAAGAGAAAGAGAGGACTTATCTTATGAGGAGAAAGATGAGATAATGAATCAGTCTTACCAGAGACCAGCGGGAGCGAATGGTCTTCTTTATCTTCCTCACCTTCGTGGGAGTGGATTTCCGGACTGGAACATTAGTTCCCGAGGAGCTTTTGTGGGGTTAAGGTCCTCCCACCGTTCTCCTGATATGGTTCGGGCAGTGGTAGAAGGAGTCTGTTTTGAATTAAAGGCAATATTAGACCGCTTAAGAAAACTTATTAAGCACGATATTACCCAAATAACTACTATCGGCGGTGGGGCACGTAATCAACCCTGGTTGCAGCTAAAGGCTGATATAACCGGGTTGCCCATTGAAGTACCGGCAGTTAAAGAAGCAGCTGCCCTAGGAGCAGCTTTGCTGGCAGGGGTGGGCACAGGAATATATACCGATTTATATGAAGCAACAAAAAAGACTTATCAAGTAGACAAACGGTTTATACCCAATCAGGAAAATTGCGAAAAATATGATAGATTATTTTCTATAAACCGAAAATTATATCCTGTTTTAAAAGAAATAAATCGGGACTTAACCTATTTTAAAGAGGACTGAGTGCTTTAGCTTTAGATTTAAAAATTATTATCACCGAATAGCTTAAAGCGTATTGTTATACGAGGGGTGACAGGATTTGTTTTCCATGTTTACAGGTTCCGCCGCGACAACCCATATAAAGATGATTCTATTTGAGTTAAATTATACTGATTGTTTTGGAGGTAAAAAATGGATGAAGTTATTAATGTAGGATTAATAGGTTATGGTATGTCAGGTCAGATATTTCATGCCCCCATAATCAATTCCGTTTCGGGGTTTAAACTTGTGAAAGTAGTAGAACGTCATAGTGAAAAATCCAAGGAAAGGTGTCCGTGGGTTGAAATTGTAAGAGATACAGATGAAATCTTTAATGACAAAAACATCGAACTTGTTGTAGTTGCGGTGCCTAACAAGCTTCACTTGGAGCTTGCACAAAAAGCACTTGATTCAGGGAAGCACGTAATAGTAGAAAAGCCATTTACAATAACTTCTGATGAAGCCCAAAAATTAATTGATCTTGCTCAAAAACAGGACAGGATACTTAGCGTCTATCAGAATAGGAGGTTCGATGGCGACTTTAAAACTGTTAAAAAGGTCATTAATAGTAATATACTTGGGAGACTTGTGGAATATGAAGCGCATTATGATAGATATAAAAACATTTTAAGACCCAGTGCATGGAAGGAAAGCGACGAATTAGGCATGGGAATATTGTATGATTTGGGTTCACACCTTATCGACCAGGCACAGGTATTATTCGGATTGCCTAAAAGCATAATAGCTGACACAAGGGTTCAGAGAGATTTAGGGAGAAATGTTGACAGCTTCGAAATTATTATGGATTATGATAAATTAAAAACGACACTGAAAGCCGGTATGGTTGTGAGAGAACCAAGTCCACATTATATAGTTCATGGTACGTCAGGCTCATTTATAAAGTATGGTACGGATCCACAGGAAGAAGCTCTTCAGAGGGGTTTATCACCTGTAAACAGTATGGACTGGGGAATAGAACCTGAAAGCCAGTGGGGTCTTCTAAATACTAATATAAGCGGAATACATTTCAAAGGGAAAATAGAAACCTGCAGAGGAGATTACACTGTTTATTATGAAAATATTTATAATGCAATTGTGAAAGGTGAAGAATTACTGGTAAAACCTGAAGAGGGAAGAAATACCATACGCATAATAGAGCTTGCAATGCAGAGTGTTAAGGAGAAGAGGATGGTGGAGTTTACGCTGTAGTAATTTGAAATCTGTGCACCTATGGTCAATAAAAATTAAAAGTAAATCAGAGATATAATGGAAATGACCTATTTTAGTTTAGATTGGATGTTAATAGGGGATAATATAGTCCTATAGTGTTTATGATAAATGTCAATGGACTTATAATATATGACGATACCCACCCGGAAGATACACAGCGCAAAGTTTTTAGAAGAAATTTGATTACTTATATATTTAAAGATTAATGAATATTAATAATTTTGCCACAAGGAGAGATCAGCAATGCCAACATATGAACTTATTACAAAAGAGGAACTGGGAAAAGGGAGTACTATATCACTTCAGATATTAGATAGTGAATATGATGTATATCATGAAATGGCAAGGATTATGTTTGATAAGATTAGGGATAATAATGCAAAAGGTAAAAACACAGTTCTTATATGTCCCGTTGGACCTATAGGTCAATATAAAAGGTTTGCCAGTATGGTAAATAAATATAGGCTAAGCCTAAAAAACGTTTATATATTCAATATGGATGAATACCTTGATAATAACAAACAGTTAATATCCATAAATCACCCGTTGAGTTTCTCGAGTGCAATGGAGAGAGAATTATATAGCAAGGTTGATGACAAGTTGAATGTACCGATTGAAAATAGATTTTTTCCACAACCCGGTAAAGAAGAATTAATATGGGACAAAATGTGTACGCTTGGTGGAGTTGATTTGTGTCTTGGAGGAATTGGAATAAATGGGCATGTAGCATTTAATGAACCTCCGGAGCCAGATGAAAAAATTTCTGATGAGGAGTTTAAAAATCTTTCCACAAGAATTTTAAAAATATCAAGGGAAACAAAGACTGTTAATGCAATAATGGCTGCAGGAGGATATATTGATATAATACCGGATTGGTGCATTACCCTGGGTATGAATGAAATACTAAACTCAAAAAAAATAGTGATTGGTATGTTCAGGGATTGGCAGAAAGGTATAATCCGTAAAATACTTCATGGCCCAGTCACAATGAGTGTACCTGCATCATTTCTGCAACTGCATACTGATGCAAAGATTATAATGACTGTGAATGTTGCAGAAAGGCCAATTTAATTAAGTAGTTTAGTCAGAAAATGAACTTTCATTAAAGAGATTTCTCTATTATAGTTTTACCTATCTACGTCATTGCAAACATTTTCATGAAGTGAATATAGGCAGTGGATACTGACATTCAGATTAAAATATGTGTTTGTGGCGGGTAAGATTATAAGGATTGCAAGGCAGACTATATTGAAGCTTCTGGAAGGGTATCCTTACAAAGAGGTATTTCATAAAAAGCTGTTAAAGAACAAGACCTGTGGACTCAAACAAAATTTTGACAAAATTAGGTTGGAGTGCTAAAATTATAAAAATTTAATAACAAGCCGACGACGGGAAGAGTAGGTCGAAAGTTTTTGACCGAAAACCAACCCGGAGGCTTAAGATGAATCTTACAAAAAGAGTAAATCTTTTGGGAGAAGACCCTTACAGCTTATAAGAGAGCCCCGAAAACACATTGTCTTTGGGGAAATAAAGTGGAACCACGAAAATCTTTCGTCTTTATATTTAACATATAAGGCGAAAGATTTTTTTATAATTGAAAGGTTGGTAGATAATTATGAAGAAAGAAATCATTAATATCGGGATATTAGGATTGGGCACGGTAGGACAGGGAGTGCTTAAAATTTTACGTGAAAATAAAGAGTTTATCGAACAAGGGATATTCCCTTGCAAGATAAACATAAAAAAAATAGCCGACAAGAATAAAAAAATAGCACTTGATAATAAAAATTATTATAAAATCTTAACCGATTCAGCCGAAGAGGTAGTAACTGATCCGGAAATTGATATCGTAGTGGAGACTATCGGTGGCTTTGAACCGGCAAAAAGTTTGATTATGCAAGCCCTTAAGTCAGGAAAACACGTAGTTACTGCCAACAAAGAAGTAATTGCCGGAGCGGGATATGAGATTTTAGATTTAGCCCGGGAAAATAAAGTGTATTTTCTTTTTGAAGCAAGTGTTGCCAGCGGTATCCCTATCATCGGGGCGCTTTCTCATTCCCTTACTTCCTATAAATTGACGGAAATAATAGGAATTCTAAATGGCACTACCAATTATATCCTCACCAAGATGAGCGAAGAGGGCAAAGATTATAAAGAGGCCTTAAAAGAGGCTCAGGAGAAAGGATATGCTGAGGCCGACCCCAGCAAAGATATTGATGGATTTGATGCCTTTAACAAGATATTTATTCTTTCTGCCATTGCCTTTAGGGCAAAAATCTCTCCGGATAATATCTATTATGAGGGGATAAAAAATATTTCTAAGTTAGACATTGAATATGCCCAGGAGTTGGGCTATACCGTTAAACTCCTGGCTTTGGCCCGAAATACTGGTTTTGATTTAGATATCAGAGTTCATCCGGCATTAATACCTAAAAAGCATACTTTGGCTAATATTGGTGGTGCCCACAATGGAATTCTGGTTCGGGGAGGAGATTTTGGAGACTTAACTTTTTCCGGTCTGGGAGCCGGGGCCTTACCTGCAGGAAGCATGATTGTTAGTGACGTAGTAGAGATAATTAAAAATTATGATAATTACAATAACCGCTATAATTATTTTGAAAAGAAAAAGATTAGGGATTTCAGCCAAACTCATTCTTCTTATTATTTAAGAATTAGAGTAAAAGACAGGCCCGGGGTACTGGCGGAGATTGCTGGTGTTTTTGCTCGTGGAAAAGTCAGTTTTCTTTCGGTCATACAAAAAGGAGAGGCCGGAGAAGTGGCAGATATTGTTTTTTTAACCCATCAGGCCAAAGAAGGCAATGTCCGGGAGGCTTTAGAGGAAGTTACCCGCTTGGAATGTGTAGAAAAAATATGTAGCACCATCAGAGTCGTGGAAATTTAAATTAGCGTAGAGCGTGTAGCTGAACTAGCGTGGAGCGTACAGCGTATAGCGGATAGTGAAAAAGGAAGAAGCCAGAATCCAGGAGCCAGAAGATAAATTAGTATCGAGTATCGCGTATATAGTATATAGTAAAGAAAACAAAAAGAGAAAAGAGTAGGGGCGTATTGCATAGGCCCTAATAAGCGAAAGGCTAGTTAAGGAGAGAAAAATTATGATAAAAATTAGAGTTCCGGCGACTACCGCTAACCTGGGTCCGGGCTTTGATTGCCTGGGTTTGGCTTTAGAATTGTATTTAAATCTAGAGATAGAACAGATAGAAGAAGGCCTGATTATTGAATACCAGGGGGAAGGAGCGGATAAGTTTTCGTCTAAAAAAGATACCCTAATTAGGAAATCAGCCGAATTAGTTTTAAAAAAGATAGGACAGGATAAATCTAAAAAAGGATTAAAGATAAAGGTTTTTAACCAAATTCCGATTACCCGGGGATTGGGCAGTAGTGCATCAGCTATAATAGGGGGAATAGTGGGAGCAGCCAGGCTATACAATATTGATTTAACTAATCAGGAGATGCTTGAATTAGCCCTTTCTTTAGAAGGACATATGGACAATATTGTCCCTGCTCTAATCGGAGGGCTTACCTTAGCTTATAAAACAGGCCAGGAGGAGATAAAGTGGGCCAGAATTAAAACCCCGCGTGATTTACGAGTTGTGGTAGCCATACCAGATTTTACTTTAAGCACAGAAAAGATGAGAAAGGCTTTGCCTCAAAAAGTTGCTTTACCTGAAGCGGTATTTAATCTAAGCAGATCCGCTCTTTTGGTTAATGCCTTACAAAATTCAGATTGGGACGTGTTGGCCGAGGCTATGGAGGACAGACTGCATCAGCCCTATAGAGCTCCTTTTATTCCGGGGATTGAAGATATATTTTTAAAAATAAAAAAAACGGGCTTAGCGGGTGTTGCCCTAAGCGGCTCCGGACCTTCGGTAGTTTCTTTAACTAAAAAGGGTCAAGAGGAAGCGATAGGCAAGATAATGAAAAATGCTTTTTTGTATGCAGGGGTAACTTGCCGCACCCTGGTATTAGAAGTCGATTTAGAGGGAACAGTAGTAAGTGATGAGTAATGAGTAATAAGTAATAAGTGATATGCTATTTATACTAAATGAATAATTTATCATCTTAGGTTTGCAGAAAAGATTACTTGTTAAAATTAAACAATTTATAAATAAACCGGTTAACTGGATAACTGAATTAATTGGTCAATTGTTAAATGAATTGGTACTAATTGGCAAATTGGGCAATCGGTTAATAGGTCAATTAGTTAAGGAGTGAATTTCTTACTGATGAATAAAATTATAGTGCAAAAATACGGAGGAAGCTCGGTAGCAAGTATCGAGCGGGTAAAAAGGATAGCCGAAAAAATAGTAGAAACGGCAAAAGATGGGGACAGAGTGGTGGTAGTAGTTTCGGCGATGGGGAAGACTACTGATGACCTAATTAAGATGGCAGGACAAATTACCTCCTCTCCCAATGAACGAGAATTAGATATGCTAATTTCTACCGGCGAACAAGTCTCTATCGCCCTACTAACTATGGCTATTCACGCCTTGGGCTGGGATGCTATTTCTTTTACTGGAATGCAGGCCGGCATTGTTACCAATGCCGTTCATACCAAAGCCAAGGTTACCGCCGTAAATCATAAAAAATTAAAATCAGCTTTAGAAAAAGGTAAAATAGTTATCGTAGCCGGCTTTCAGGGTATTGATGCCAATGGTGATATCACCACTTTAGGTAGAGGAGGGTCAGATACTACCGCTATTGCCCTGGCTGCCCAGCTGGAAGCAGACAAATGTGAAATCTATACCGATGTCGAGGGAGTTTTTACTGCTGACCCGCGAATTGTCCGCACAGCCCGTCGAATTCCGGTAATCTCCTATGATGAAATGGCCGAGATGGCCAGTTTAGGGGCTAGAGTGATGCACTATAGAGCTATAGATCTTGCCAGAAATTATAAAGTAAAGATTTTAGTTAAATCGTCTTTTATTGAAGGAGAAGGTACGCTTATAAAGGAGGTAGACCAGATGTTAGAAAAAGTAATTGTAAGAGGAGTAACCCAGGAAACTAATGTAGGTAAAATCGTAGTCCAGGGGGTTCCGGATGTTCCCGGCGTAGCTTATAAATTGTTTAAAGCCCTGGCCGAAAAAGAGATAATTGTAGATATGATTATACAGAGCGCCCATCATAACCAGGTTAATGATATTGCCTTTACCGTGGCTTTAAATGATTTTAATAAAGCTATTCAAATTACTAAGCATATTGCAGATGAAATTGGGGCTAAAGAGGTAATCTCCGAATCAAAAGTAGCAAAAGTTTCTATTGTGGGAGCAGGCATTACCAGCGACCCGGCTATAGCCGCCCGGATGTTTGGGGCTCTGGCCAAAGAAGGAGTAAATATAGATATGATCAGCACTTCCGGAATTAAAATATCCTGCCTGATTAGCTCTTCCCGCATAGAAGATGCGGTAAGAGCAATTCATAAAGAATTTAATTTAGATAAAGTAGGTGAAGAAAAATGAGAAAATATAATATTGCCGTGATAGGGGCTACCGGAGCAGTTGGGGAAGAAATGAGATTGGTTTTGGAAGAGAGAAAATTTCCGGTGGAAAAATTAAGTCTCTTCGCCTCAATCAGATCAGCTGGCAAAGAATATGAATTTAAGGGAGAAAAGATCGTAGTACAGGAATTAAAAGATAATTCTTTTGACGGAATAGATATTGCCCTTTTTTCCGGAGGAGACGAAGTAAGCAAGCATTTTGCTCCCCTTGCTGTTCAGCAGGGGACCATAGTAGTAGATAATGGTAAATATTTCCGAATGGACCCCAATGTTCCCTTAATAGTTCCAGAAGTAAATCCTGATGATTTAGAATGGCACAAGGGGTTAATCGCTAATCCTAACTGTTCTACTATCCAGATGGTGGTGGCTTTAAAACCTATTTATGATGAGGTGGGGATAGAAAGGGTTGTGGTGGCTACTTATCAGAGCGTTTCCGGAACCGGCAAAGAAGCCATAGAGGAACTAAAAAATCAGGCCGTCGCTATCGCAAGCGGTAAAGAATTTAAAATCAAAGCCTATCCTTATCAGATAGCTTATAATACACTCCCTCATATCGGTTCTTTTAAAGAAAACGGATATACCACTGAAGAAATGAAGATGTTAGATGAAACCAGAAAGATATTGGGAGATAATAATATCCGGGTTGCGGCTACCACAGTGAGAGTCCCGGTCTTTCGGGCTCATTCGGAAGTAGTCCACATAGAGACCAAAAAGAAAATTTCCGTGCAGAGAACTCGGGAAATATTAAGTGCCTTCCCCGGGATTAAAGTAGTTGATAATCCGGAAAAATTAGAATATCCTCTACCTTTATTTGCCGAAGGAAAAGATGAAGTCTTTGTAGGCAGAATCAGAGAAGATATCTCTACCGAAAACGGTCTGGTAATGTGGGTGGTATCCGATAATCTGCGAAAAGGTGCCGCTCTAAATGCCGTTCAAATCGCTGAGAAAATTATTGAAAAGAAATTATTTTTAAAATAAAAACCTACCAGAGGACGGCCCTCTGGTAGGTTTTTATTTCTATGTAAAGAGGACGTCCCCTTGATATTTCCTTAACAAAGTACGTCTGTATAGCTTGATAATTATAGATTATGCCTGCCAAATCGTTGTTCACTTGCTTGTAAAATCATTTTTAACGTATTACCATATGATATCCCTGTAATCTCAGCCATCTTGGCAAGATGACCATCCCAGCACCAACCTGGATTGGGATTTACTTCAAGCAGCTTTGGGGTGCCATTAGCATCAATTCTCCAGTCAAATCGACAGTAATCTTTACATTCCAACCTCTCGGATAATTTCAAACAACACTCTATAATAAATTTTTCTACATCTTCCGAAAGGTCAGCGGTAGTAGATTTTATATTCCAGTAAGGTGATTCCGGGAGCCACTTAGACTCATAACCGCATATCTGTGGCAAGTTTTCTGGCAGTAATGAATAATCTGCCATAATGATAGGTAATACCGTATAGGATTCAGGAGGATTTCCTATTACCCCGACACTAAGGTCTTTTCCGGTAAGAAGTTCCTCAATCAGAATGGGTTTATCGTAACCAAATTTTTCCCTGATCTCTGAGATAGCATTTACCAGTTCCTCAAAACTATTTGCAACGCACATCTGGGTAATCCCAAAACTGGAATCTCCGAAGTTAGGTTTTGCAATTACCGGAAAACTAAAGGGCAATTCAAAGGTAGTGTCCTCGGGCTTAATAAAGAAAGCTTCCGGTACCGGGATTTCCATCTCCCTTGCAATTCCACGTACTAATGATTTGTCATAACAGTAAGCAAGACATTGGGGACCTGAACCAGTGTATGGTATTTCGAGCATTTCCAGCAAAGAGGGCACATGAAGCTCTTTTTGTGCGTCATTATTGTAACCTTCATCACACAGATTAAAGGCAATATCTATTTTCGCCTTTTCTTTCATCTTCATTAAGTCCTGTATTAAAGTATCGTGACTGGTTAGATAGGTAAAATGAAAATCTTTCAGTTCCCTTAATTCAGATTTTAATTGATCTATAGTGTAAAAATCATCATCATCAAAGGTGGTAGAAGGCTTTATAGGGTCTGCTTTGTGGGGGTCTCCTAAAATTACTACAACATTCTTTAGCTCTTTTTTGAGCTTCTTTTTAACAGGTGTCCATTCTTTTTTAGTTACCGCTGTAACAATTAAACATCTTTCCATCATACCCAAATCTTGATTTCGCTTGGAATCAGGAGAGATTTGACCGTGGAAAGTTATTTCACTGAAACCAGCTGTTTTCAAAAGACGAGTTAAACTTTCTTTGGAGTAAAGTCTTTCTGCGTAGAATTGGTCTGCTACCACGCCTTTTTCTATATGCGTAATAACTTCTCTGGATATAAGGCGTTGCTTATCAAGAGAGAGTGAGCGCTCTCTACAAACAAAATGTTTTTTGTCTATCCATTCCCAAGATCTGTTTTGAAAATGCTCCTTTAAGTACTCTCCGTCGGTAATCTCAATAAGAAGCTTTCCCCAAGGTTTGAAAATTCTAAATACTTCCTTTAGCACTCTCAGGTCATCCTGGATAGTCTCAAAATAGCCGAAGCTATTACCCAATATGGTTACAACATCAAAAGTATCGGGTGGAGAGGGAATTTTGCGGGCATCACCCTCTCTGAACTTGATATTTATATCTTCCTTTTTTGCACGTGCTTTAGCTTTTTGGATTAGATAATGGGAGCGATCTAGTCCTTCAATATTTTTAAAATTTCTCTTAGCCAATTCAAGAGAATGTCTACCCTGTCCACAGCACAGGTCAAGGATTCTATCCTCTGGCGAGAGTTTTAGAATATTTAAAAATAAGTCAATCTCACGAGAGGTTATATTCAAGTCATCTACTACATCCCCATCAGTTTTTAAATAAAGGTAATTAAAGATACGGCTCCACCAGTCCGGGCGAACGTGTTCTTCAAGGTCAGGGACAGGACCTAAAAATACTTTTCGGTCTTTACCGTTTTTCCTTCGCTGGGGAGGTTTGTCCGAAGTAGTTTTTTGATTCATGGTTCTCCTCTATATTTTTTAAAATTTTGAGCAAATTTTACTTTAATAAAAATCTGCATGATTACTTTTTTATTTATATTTCTTATACAATAAACTTTCATGGATGTCAATAGAGTAAATCCTAATTTCAAACGAAAATTAAAATTCCCTACCCACAAAAAAATTATTCTTTACAATTTCTTTTGTGGTATAATATTAATTCAATTTTATAGACATAAATACATTCACTTTATTTTATCCGGAGGAAATAAACAATTGTTACTGAATAGCAAAAATATCCATATATTAAAAAAAGAGGGAAAAGAAATTTTATTAGTAGGCACTGCTCACGTTTCTAAAGATAGTGCTCAAGAAGTGAAAGAATTAATTGAGCAAGAAAAGCCGGACAGTGTCTGCGTAGAATTATGTCCTGCCCGCTATAACAGTATAAACAATCCGAACACATGGAAAAATATGGATATTATCACCATAATCAAACGAAAAAAGGCCCTGCTCCTCCTGGTTAATTTGATTTTATCTTCTTTTCAGAAACGATTAGCTCAGCAATTAGGGATTAATCCGGGTCAGGAGATGATACAAGCTATCTCATCAGCAAAAGAGACTAATGCCCATCTGGTTCTTGCCGATAGAGATATCCAGGTCACTTTTACCCGTATCTGGAAAAAGCTCAGTCTCTGGGGGAAAATGCGTATACTTTTTATGTTAATTTTCAGTATGTTCGGCAAAGAAAAAATCTCGGAAGAAGAAATTGAAAGGCTAAAATCAGAAGATGTTCTTACCGTGGCTTTAAGCGAATTAGCCCGTTCATTCCCCCGATTGAAAAGCACTTTAATAGATGAAAGAGATCAATACCTGGCTGAAAAAATAAAACTGGCTCCGGGTAATAAAATCATTGCTATTGTTGGTGCCGGACATGTACCGGGAATTAAAAAAGAAATAGATAAAGAGCATGATTTAATTGCCCTCACCAAAATACCCCCTACTTCTAACTACCTAAAAGTATTAGTTTGGGGTATCCCTCTGGCAATAATTGCTATTATCGCCTCTACTTTTACCTATTCTCCCCCTGCCGGTTTTGACCAAATTACTCAATGGTTTTTATGGAACGGCTCTCTATCTGCCCTGGGGGCATTGATAGCTATGGCACACCCTCTCTCTATTCTTACTGCCTTTGCCGCAGCTCCTTTTAGTTCTTTAAATCCTCTTTTAGCTGCCGGGTGGTTTGCCGGTATTGTGGAAGCCCTAATCAGACGTCCCCGGGTAGAAGATTTCGAACAGCTGGGGAATATCACTACACTTAAAGACTTTTTCCATAATCGGGTTACTAAAATATTACTGATAGTGGCTTTTGCCAATCTGGGAAGTATGGCAGGGACATTTATCGGTGGAGCAAAAGTAATTCAACTCTTTATTAATACCATTAATCCTTAAAATTTTTAAGGCGCAAGGAACAGCGAATCATCTCCGTTGGTATACCCTCTTTCACCAGGAGAAATTCTTAATAATAAGGACAGACACCTATTTTCTTTATCATTACCTATACTGTGACAGGAGACGCTTCTGTGGCAACTTTTTAATTGAACAATTACCCAAAAAGGGAGAAAAAGAGAGGAACGGGGGATAGATTTGAGGTACATACAAGAATTAGTTGGACATGCAAGTTCAAAAACAACAGAGATTTACACACATGTAGGTAAAAAAGATATAGGTAGAATAGAAAATCCGTTAGAGTTTGATATGATAAATGGGCTTAAGTAGATAGTAAAAATAAACGCAATATTGCATCTAAGATACTAATTCGGCATATTATACACATTTGTTGCGTAAATACAAGTAGTTGAACTAAACCGCTCCGCGGTAGCTTTACCAGAGCGGCCTTAGTCTTTTATTGTTCTTTGAAAATTAGGTAATCTAATCCCGTTTACTAAAGATACCATTCTGTTCCCTTTCACCGGAGATCTA
>Ga0268279_1000246_pt1 | contig 38843 bp, 41 predicted proteins | sample saktaG_6_FD_190142 | JGI IMG/M metagenome (GOLD analysis project Ga0268279, IMG submission 190142) | Saline water microbial communities from Sakinaw Lake, British Columbia, Canada - sak_2010_1_5_80m | ecosystem: Environmental > Aquatic > Non-marine Saline and Alkaline > Saline ...
CCGCGTTCTTTCTCAGCCATTTTTACTGTTGATGAGGGATGGATGATGGACCGGTCGGGATTTGAACCCGAGGCCTCTCACACGCCAAGCGAGTGATCTTCCACCTGATCTACCGGCCCGTTTTTTCGTTCTTTCGGCTGTTTCTTTATTTATTTATTTACTCAGTCCTCACGCGTTCGTTGCGTAAAGGTGAGCTCTCCGTCGCTCCTCCTGCCCCATCGGATCAGAGATATCGGGAGACGTCTTCGATCATCCGTTCGCAGTAGATGCACCGGAATCTGAGTGGCTGCTCGCTGATCGTGATGAACCGTGAGACCACCGGCTCGCGTTCAACATTGGAGATGCAGTTCGGGTTCGCACAGCGAATGATCCCCTCGATCGACTGCGGCAGGAAGACCTTGTGCTTCTCCACCACTTCCGAATCACGGATGATGTTGATCGTAGCGTTGGGCGCGATCAGGGCGATCTTATCAACCTCCTCGGGCTTCAGCTCACGATCCTCGACCTTCACAATGTCCTTTCTACCCATCTGCTTGCTCCGCACGTTCATGGCCACACTGAGCGCGGCGTCGGTGCCCGCATGGATCCCGAGGATCTTGAGCACGTTCAGCGCCTGCCCGGCCGTGATATGATCGATCACCGTACCGTTGCTGATGGGCACAACCTTGAGCTCTTTCTTCATACGCGTCGAGTTGCCAGTCTGGTAATAAGAATAAGATGTGGGAGCTATTTAACTTTCGCGCTCCGTTCTGGCTCGCGGCTCGGGCAAACCTCTAACGCAGAGAATAACGCTCGTCTCGTAACTTCTAGTGGACTAGTTGATGAGAGAGAAGGGGCTCTGGAGTGAGACTGAGATGCTGAACCTGCAGATGGTCGTGGGGGCACGTGGATCACGGCAAGTCGGCGCTGACCTGGCGAGTGCTGTAGGACAGCGAGAGATGAACGAGTGGCGGAGATCCTGAAGGTTAGCGAACGAGTACAAGCGCAGATTCGTTTGAGGACGAGCTGAGGAGAGAGGAGCGGACGATCGGTGTGGTGTGCGTTTGAGGTTCAGTTCATAAGCACCAGGGGCAATTACACGATCACCGATGTCCTGGGTCACAGGGAGTTTATCAAAAGAGCATGCACACCAGCGCGTTGCACACCTCATATAAAACGTCCGCTTTTTAATGACTCCAACCGCTGCAGTAAATGGGACCGCCGCGATTTGAACGCGGGACAACTCGGTCTTCAGCCGAGCGCTCTCCCAGTCTGAGCTACGGTCCCTTTTTCTTTGCTCTCTCTGCTATCTCTTTCTTATTTATCGCTCCGAAGTTATAAATATTGGCGTGCTCAAAACAAGAGTAATGGAAGCGGCGATCCGACGAGCACTTGACTTTGTAACTTCGCAGCACGCAACGTACGCAGATATTCGGCTGGAACGCGGACACGCAACGACGCTCGATTTCCGGGACGGAGTCTTCCGGGAGCTGAGCTACGGGATCGACGAGGGCATGGGTGTCCGTGTGCTTTTCAAAGATTCCTGGGGCTTCGCCTCTTCTAACGATCAGGCGCAACCTGCGGTACAGGCGACCTTCGAGAACGCGCTGAGCGCTGCACGTGCGCTCTCATTCTCCAAGTCAGGCAAGCAGACGGCGGCCATCAGGCTCGCCGATGCGCCCGTGACGGCCGAGGAGTTCACGCTTAAGCCGCGAATCAATCCCGAGGACGTCAGTATTGAGACGAAGAAACGCATGGTCAAGGACGCGTACGACGCGGCGAAGGCGCATTCCGCGCTCGTAACGAGCGTATCAGTCGTCTATCTGGACGGTTACGAGGAGCAGATCATTGCTACTACCGAGGGGAGTTATATCGTGCTGCAGCAGCCGGCCGTCTTCCTGCGTGCCAGTGTGGTGGCGAAACGGGGTACTTTGCTCCAGGAAGGTCGCGAGAGTGTCGGTGCTGTTGCGGGCTTCGAGTTCATCGAGGCTGAGGACCCGACGATGATCGCCGTGAAGGCTGCGGACAAGGCGGTGCGACTCCTTGATGCGGAGCTCCCGCCGGCCGGCGAGCTGCCGGTGATCATGGACAACCGGCTCACGGGCGTCTTCATGCACGAGGCGCTCGGGCATGCTGCGGAGGCTGACCATGTGCTCTACGGTGAATCGATCCTGAAAGGGAAGGTGGGCACGGCGATTGCTTATGAAAGGCTGACGGTCGCTGACGATCCGACCATCGAGGCGTCCCATGGCTACTATCTGTACGATGACGAGGGTCTGCGCTCGCGCCGGACAGAGCTCATCAAAGACGGCGTGCTCGTCTCTTATCTCCACAGTCGTGAGACTGCCGGTCGGTTGGACGCGGCACCAACGGCGAACGCGCGAGCTGCGGACTATTCCGAGCTGCCGATCGTGCGGATGAGCAACACGGTAATTGAGGCTGGCGGGTGGCAGTTCGATGAGATGCGTGCGGATATCGCGTTCGGCATTTACGCGAAGGGCATGCGCGGCGGGCAGGTGGACACGGTCAAGGGCGAATTCCAGTTCAGCGCTGAGGAAGCCTTTCTGATCGAGAACGGGACGCTCACCAAGCGGTTGAAGAACGTCGCGCTCTCCGGGCGGACTCTGGACGTGCTGAAGAACATCGATGCGATCGGCACCGAAAAGAAGCGCGGGACGATCGGGTTCTGCGGTAAAGATGGCCAGGATGTGCCTGTATCGGAATACGCGCCCCATGTTCGCGTCACAAAGATACTGGTCGGGGGCTCGTCGTCCGGGTGAACCGGGACGTAATTACAAGCGCCGGGCAGCACGGCAGGAACAAGCGCATAAATGCCGTTTTTAGCTGTGCTCGCAAGCTTTTTCTACCTGCTCGGGTGAATCTTCTGCGAGTCAGCGTTGCGCAGCCGGATCAGCGGTTTCGCGATATGCCGCCGTGCTGCGGGCGGAACTTCGTATAAGCCCTCTTCCAGCTCGCGCTCGACGGTCTCGAGTTCCTGCGAACTGCGATACGTCCCGCAGCGCTTGCAGCGGTAGCCCTGCGCTCGTCCCGCGGATTTCATGCGCTTGCCGCAGTGCTCGCAGCGTGGATTCCGCTTCGCTTTCATATTCAATGCGCGTACCGCGATCTTCTCCAGATTCAGTGTCCCGATCTTAAAAGAACCATAAGCCGTTATCTCATCCCCCACCCGCAAGCTACGGACAATTTCGCGGAACTGCTTCGTCGGCTCGTACGCGATACAGTCGATGCGCTCTTCCCTGGGGCTGGGGCGAGCGATCGCGAGCTGGAAGACGACGTGACCGCCTTCGATCGTTCGCGGTTCGGACACCACGGTGCCCTCGATGCGGTACGAGTGGTAATCAGAGAGCGTGCCCTGCATTTCTTCTCCCGGGATCAAATGCGAATCCGTGCCCTGATTCGTGATAAAGAGCGCCTCCCGCTCCACCGGCTCTGCATTGATGAGCTCGTATGCTCGCACGATGGCGTCAACACGGTCGCCGCGTACGCCAAAGAGGACAGGACAGGGTGAGTGCGGGGCCAACACCAGGTTCTTATTCGCATAATCCACGGTATCCCAGGTCAGCGGATACGTAGCGGCATCTGCTTTCCACACGCTTGCTGCGTCGATTACCCGGGGCGTGCCCCAGCGCTCCCGTTTCCGGTAGGCGATCAGCTCGTACGTGAGCTCGTACTGCGCCGGGTAGCGTTGCTGGAGCATGAAGAATGCAGCGGCAGCTAACGCCCCGATGACGCCCCGTTTCTGCTTCAAACCATAGTGCTCGATCTGCAATTCAGCCAGGAGCGCAAACGCGTGTTCAATCGTGACCACCTCTTTCACGGTCCGCTCGTAAAACTGCTGCAATTTCCGCAGGTGCTCGGAGGGCATGCATAGGACACTCTCATCGCGAATGAACACCACGCCGGGGTTTGTCTCCTCCGCGTGAACCTCTGCAAGCTCACCAACCCGGGCTTTGATCAGCTCCTTGACCGTATCCTCATAACTCGCCTTATGAAGGTGGATCTCAAAGGCGACGGCGCCATTGCCGCGTGTCTTATACGGGATGCAGGGATTCAATCGCACCAATCGCGGAATCGAAACCCTCCCGTAACCCGTGAGCTCGTCCACTAAGACGGCACAAAGATACGTGGTGCACATGCCCGTTCTCGAGTCGGTATCATCGATTCCAACGATCATAAGCCATCTTTTTTATAGAGCCGTGGTCAGAAATAGGTTTCACGACACGAGGAAGCACTCTGCGAAGGGACATGAAATTGAGCGATCTCACCCCCCGTTCCAACTTATTTATGGCTCACTATCCAAGTAAGGTACGTAGGAAGCGAACATGAACCCGTATTTCTGGATGCTGCTGGTGAATCTCTTCCTCCTTTACTGGCTCATCGTGATTTTGCTCGATAGGAAGGGCATTTTGGAGCGGTATAACATCTCCACAGCCGGTCCCGTGCTTATGATCAGAACGAAGCGTGGTGAGCATTTATTGGAGCGGCTGTCACGAGGGACGCGGAGGGAGCGTTTCTGGCGCGTTTATGCCACTATCGGCACCGGTTTGGTGCTCATTGCCATGATCTTCATGTTCATTCTCGTCATTTATGGCGCGTACAGTACCTTCATTCTGCAGCCCGAGCCCACGACGATCAATGAGCCGAGAAACTGGCTGCTCATACCCGGGTTGAACGAATTCATACCGATGTGCGCATGGGTGGGTTTTGTCATCGCGCTGGTGGTCCATGAGCTCTCGCACGCCGTCTTGAGCACGGTCGAGAAGATCAAGGTGAAGTCGATGGGGCTTCTCATGCTCATCGTGCCGATCGGCGCATTTGCGGAGCCAGACAGTGAGCAACTGTTCGGCGAGAGTGAGCGTAAAGAGCGGAAGAAGGGGAAAGTGGTTATTGAGGCTGAGTCCGAGTCCGAGTCCAGAGAACCTGAGAAACCATCCAAGAAAGTGGCCAGCTCACGAGAGCGCACACGCATCCTCTCAGCCGGCGTGACAAGCAATTTCTGCGTGGCTGTGCTCGCATTTACGCTCTTCTTTGCCATTCTCTTCTCGATCCAACCAGTGGACGAGAACGTGCTGTACGTCTATCAGGTCGCAAAGGGCAGTCCCGCGGAGCTGGCTGGAATTACGCCCGAGGTGTTCATCACCCGAGTTGACGGCACATCGATGACGACCGTAGAGGCGCTTACCGCGGCATTGAGCACAGAGGTGGAGCATACCGTTGTGGTACTGGAGAAAAACGGCGAGGAACGTGCATTCGCAGTGCCTGGTGGAACCACCAGCAGCACCGGGTTGTTCATTTTCGATGTCGTGGCTGGCTTGCCTGCCGACCAGGCGGGTCTCACCCAGAGCATGCGCATAACGAGTATTGATGATGTGAGCATAACGGGCTACACGGACTTCAGCGTCTTCATGAATACCACCGTACCGGGGCAGGTGATCGAGGTGCAAACCGACGCGACGACGGTTAGGGTAATGCTGGCCGAATCGCCGTCCGGAGAGGAAACGGGCTACATGGGGGTGATCGTCGCCGGTACGACCGCGTCGAGCCCGCGGGGGATGCTGGTCTTCGGATTCCCGGCACGGGAGTACCTCAACGGCCTGCGCGGCATTCCCGCGTCGTTTCTGACGCTCTCACCACGTCAGTGGCTGGCAAGCTGGTTGTGGTTGACCATTATGCCGATCGCCCCGCTGCCGACGGGCTTCGGGGGCTTTACCCCGCTCCTCGCACAGCTCTTCGAGCCTGTGGGCACCGTTGCTGTGATGGGGGGCGCAGTCTTCTGGATTGCCGATATTCTCTTCTGGATCGGCTGGATCAATTTCTACGTGGGGCTGTTCAACTGCCTGCCCGCCATTCCACTCGACGGCGGCTATGTCTTTCGGGAGATGCTCTATCCTGTCGTGCACCTGGGGATAAAGGAAGAGCAGCGCAAGGAAAAGGTTGCTAGGGGCATTGCCGCCTTATTCGCGCTCTTTATCTTCTCCGCCATTGTTATCATGCTCGCCGGCCCGTACCTCCTTTAAAATTCTGCGGTTTCGGCTTCGTTAGAAATCGGGTGCTACTAACTGATCGCCGATCAGCAGGTTAGATGTAACGCCGCGATCGTCCGTTTCTTCTGCGCGATCTGGTTGTAGAGCTTGCAGGCCTGCTCCGTCGGCTCGGTGAGCACTTCAATGCCCTTTGATTCGATATAGCGCCGCGTTTGCTCGGGCACTTTCATAACGCCGTATTTGCCCGTGCCGACGATCAGCACTTCAGGCTGCTCTTTCACGATCGACTTCACGTCGGTTTGCGAGAGAACGTGCCCGTCTTTGCGCCACCAGTGATCTTGAATTCGGTCGGGATAGATGATCACATCGCTCGTGAACGTCGTGCCGTCGATGACAATCCGCCCGAAGTCATAGGCATCGATCATTAGCCCTGCCTCCACCACCATAGACAAGCGAGCTCGTGCCGATTTCCTCACTCGCGGTTCTGCTCAGCTCTCCGGCGCTTGATCTTCGTGAGCCGCTCGATTTCCTTAAGCTTTACGTCTTCGGTTACTTCTACGTACCCCTTTGCACGAGCACCCTGGAGCAGTTGCTCGCCAAGCTCAGTGCGCGTCAGCACCGTGGACCATCCGGGCTCCGAGCCCACGGATCCGACGGAGATATCAGCCAGTTCCGCGGTATAATCGGGGCAGGCGAAGCAGCCAGCGTTGGCGAAACCCTCGACCGCATCAAAGGGCACGACGTGCAAGATTCCCGTCGTGTCGTAGACGTGGAATTCCTTACCTTTAATGTCCAGCTTCTTCACCTGCTCTACCGGGAGCACGTTGTCCTGAATGTACGCCATCAGCTCCTGCGTGAACGTCTCCATGCAGAACAATCCGACCAGCAGTTTGATGCGCTCCTTCTCAATACTGTATGGCTGATCAGAGGTGGTGACGCGCCGTATCCCGCCGATCTGACAGGGCGTGCCCACGAACCCGATGTGGTTGCAGCCATCGATAGCGGCGTCAACGACCCCGATGCCGGAGGGATAATGGGTGTATTTCGTGCCCGCACCTTCCTTGAGCTCACGATAACTCCGCACGATCTTCGTGCTCGGCTCCCAGGTACGATCTGCAACAGTGATGGCTGCGCAATCGATGAGCCCTTCCTCGAGCGCATAACCAAGCAGCGCGGTCACCGCCCCGCCGTCCTGCGCCCGCTGCAGGGTTGTCTCATCCGTTGCCCGTACCGCATAGCTCGCGCTATAAATCCCCAGGAACTCGTCGTCTGTTCGATGCCGCCCAAAGGTCCGTTCCTCAACAGCGGGGTACGGGAACGTGCTCCGTATGTGCTTATACACGTCTTCGAGCTTGATGGTGCCCGTGGGGCAGACGTACGCGCACGCGCCGCACCCGATACAGACATCAGAGAGACCGATCTCAAGCGAATCGTCGAGCGGGCCGTCAATCTGCCGGTTCACGCCGCGATTGATGAAATTGATCGCGCTCACGCCCACACGCTCCTCACAGACACGGGTGCAGAGGCCGCAGAGGATGCACGTATCATCCCCCTGAGGGAAGCGCGGTGTACTGACATTGTATTCCCGCGCCAGCTCCTGGAGCACCGGCACCTCAGGGCACCGAGCGAGCAGCAACTCGATGAGGAGTTTCCGAATCGCGATGATCTCCGGTGTGCTTGTCTCCACGACCAGGCCGTCTTCAACCGGATAATTACAGGCGGTAACGATCTTGCTGCGCCCGCGTCTGGTTATTTTCACGGAGCAGAGCCGGCACGCGCCAAACGGCTCTACGAGCGGATGATAGCAGAGCGTGGGGATCGCAATTCCGAGCTCGCGCGCAGCTTCCAGTATCGTCGTGTCAGCCGGAACCGTGACCTCCTGCCCGTCGATCTTCAAGCTCACCTCGCTCATTCTCCTCCGCCCCCCTCTTTCACCGCAGTCTTTCTGGGCAGCCGCCGCTCAGATTCTGGCAGCGGGGGCGGGACCGGTTCGCCCGAGATCTTCAGTATGGCGCCGAATTTCGGCGGGCACTGGTAGAAACAGGAGCCACATTTCGTGCATTTCGCCTGGTCGATCACATGGATCACTCTCTTATCGCCCTCTATCGCGTCCACGGGGCAGACCTTGAGGCACAGCAAGCACGCCCTGCACCTGCTGGGCTCGATATAATAACTGACGAGTCCCTTGCAGACGAGCGCAGGGCAGCGCTTATCCCTGATGTGCGCCTCATATTCGTCCCGGAAGTAGCGGAGCGTGGTCAGCACGGGATTCGCAGCTGTCGTTCCGAGCGCGCACAACGATGCATTCTTCATCACCCCGCTGATCTCTTCCAGCAGCTCGATATCGCCCTCCGTCCCTTCACCGGCCACGACACGGTTCAGGATCTCGCGCAGCTGCTTCAGCCCCTCACGACAGGGTACGCACTTGCCGCAGGATTCGTCGCAGAGGAAGTCTACGAAGTACCGCGCGAGATCGACCATGCAGGTGTCCTCGTCCATCACGATCATGCCGCCGGAGCCCATCATCGAGCCGAGCTTGGTGAGCTCGTCGAAGTCCACGGGCGTATCGAGATATGCCTCGGGGATACAGCCGCCGGAAGGCCCGCCGGTCTGCACGGCCTTAAACGCTTTGTTGCCCGGTATGCCGCCGCCGATCTTGAAGATGATGTCCCGGAGCGTGGTGCCCATGGGGACCTCAACCAGGCCGGTATTGTTCACCTTCCCGACGAGCGAGAAGATCTTCGTCCCTTTGCTCTCAGCCGTGCCGATCGATGCGAACCAGTCAGCGCCCTTATTAATGATGAGCGGCACGTTCGCCCAGGTCTCCACGTTGTTGAGATCGCTGGGTTTGTCCCATAGCCCGCTCTCTGAGGTGTGCACGTATTTTGGTCGCGGCTCTCCCACTCGCCCCTCGATCGCGTTCATCAACGCGCTCGACTCGCCGGAGACGAAGGCGCCCGCGCCTTTATGAATGGTCACAGTGAAATCGAAGCCCGAGCCGAGGATGTTCTTCCCGAGGAGCCCCAGCTCATCCGCCTGCTTGATCGCGATCTTCGCATTCGTCACCGCAAGCGGATATTCCTGGCGGATATAGAGGAAGCCCTCGTTCGCGCCGATCGCATAAGCGCCGATGATCAGACCCTCGAGGATACTGTGCGGATTACCCTCCATGAGCGCGCGATCCATGAACGCACCGGGGTCGCCCTCGTCGCAGTTCACAATCACGTATTTTGGCTCGCCTGCCGCCTTTCGCGTCGATTCCCACTTCACTCCAGTCGGGAATCCGCCGCCGCCACGCCCGCGCAGTTTCGAGCGCTTGATCGCTTCAATCACCTGCTCGGGCGTGTACTCGACCAGCACCTTACTGAGTGCCTGATACCCGCCGATGGCAAGGTAGTCCTCGATGCGTTTGGGGTCGATCGTGATATTATCGCCGATGATCAGCCGTTTCTGGTACTTGTAGAACGGGATCTCAGATTCATGGACCGCCTTCTCGCCGGTCTCTGGATCGGTATAGACCAATCGATCCACGACCTTCTCCCCCTTGATCGTTTCGGTAATAATCTCAGGGACGTCTTCAGGCTGTACCTGGAGATAGCAAATCTCTTCGGGATAGATGACGACGATCGGCCCCCTTTCGCAGAAACCAGGACAGCCGGTCTCACGCACGTCCACCTTGTCGGCCAGACCCCGCTCCTTCAAGCCCTCTTTGAATGCAGTGATCACCTTCTTCACACCGAGCGCGAGGCAGCCCGTGCCCGCACAGATCGCGATACAGGGCTTCTTCGGATCTCGTTGTGCCTGTATCTCGGTCCTCAGTTTCTCTAATTCCGCAGGGGATTTCAGTCGTGCCATAAAAAATTCTCCTCTCTTCTCCCCCCTCTCTCTATTCGTAACGTGCCAGGATGTCTTGCACATCCCCGGGGTTTAACTTACCATGGTAATCCTCATCAACTACCATTACCGGCCCGAGCGCGCAGCAGCCGATGCAATTCACCCGCTTGACCGTGAATTTCATATCCGAGGTCGTCCCGTCCGCTTTCACGCCGAGAATATCCTCGACCTTCTCCAGGATTCGGGGGCCGCCGCGCACATGACAGGCCGTGCCCAGACAGACCTGGATCACGTGCTGGCCGATCGGCTCCAGGCTCAGCACCTTATAGAAACTAGCGATGCGATAAATGCGGCTCAGGGGAATTTGAAGCCTAGTGCTTATTCGCTGGATTGCTTCTCTGGGGATCCAGTTGAGCTCATTTTGAATCTCCAAAAGCAGCTGAATTAAAACACCCTCCTTTCCCTCGTAGCGATCAATAATCTCATCTATCCGCTCCTCAGCTACCATTTCTCTCACGTCTCGACCTCCGTCCGCGCACGGACCGTTGTGGCCGAAGCAGCCCATTCACATTCCTTAATCGGGTTCAGGCAAATAAATATCAATTGCTTTTTTCTGAGCTCCACCACGCCGCCGCGCGACCCGGTGGTTGGTTGTTCTCGCACGATCTCGAGCCCAACGAAGAAAACATTGTCCACTATTTCACTTCTCGATCAGGGCGTGGTCACCATCACGGACGACTCACCCACGGACGTTCGCACGCGGCGATGAGTGAAGAAGAATTGGCAGGTGATCCAACCTATTTGCAGCTCAATGCTATGCGATGCCGTCTAGAAAGAACGGGAAAATGCCCGGAACGAGTTATTAAATCAGGCAATCAGCGCGTATCTCAAGCTCAAGAAGAATCTGCAGCGCTCACGGGGCGAGGCTTTCAATCCTAAACCAGATGTGGGTAGAACCCGTCATTCATCCTACTCCAGTCCAACCCAAATGCTGCCCTCCTCCACCCGCGTCGGGTAAACCGGCAGGGCCGTTTTCCGCGAGATGATACCCAGGACTTTGCCCACGACGGGCGGCCACGGGCTCCATTCCTTGACGTCTCCGGTGCGTAGGTCAAAGGCGCTGTGGTGCCAGGGACAAATGATTGCCCCATCGGGGCTGATTCTGCCTTTGACCAGGTGGGCGCCCATGTGAGGGCATTTGCTGTTCATGGCGTACACTTCGCCCTCGTGGTGGAGGAGCAGGATCGACTTGCCCTCCACTTCGACCACCTTACGTTCGCCCTCGGGGAATTCCCGCTCTGACAGAACACGTATCCAGTTCATATCTTTCCTCCATTATGCTAGGCGCGCAGGCCGACCTGCACTTATGTCTACTCTACTAGCTGCTTGAAACGCAGGCCTATTTCTCACCTCAATTATGAAGTATATGCAGTTGTTTCATTTCTGTATTGAGAAACGACGCCCAGGTTAACTTTTAGGCAAGCGGGTTAGTATAATGCCGCCAGAGCATGAGCTGCTGTATAAACGCTCCCAGCGCCACAGACATATTGGACGACTCTCAAAGTTTCTGTGATCTCTTCTTTAGTAGCGCCGGCTTGTATAGCTGCCTGAGCTAATGCTTTTACGCCTTTGGTGGCTCCGTTTGAAGCATCTAAAGCCATAGCGATAAGGAGCTTAAACTTCTTAGGGAGAGCGCCGTCAGCAAGAGCGAAATCACGTGTTTCAGCAACGAGCTCGAGAAGCTCGGGATCAAGTTTCTCAAATATCTCCAAGGGATGTTCAGCCATCTACTACCACCTCCTGTGTAGTGGTTAGATACTGATGTAGAGTAGAAAAACGAATTCTCTTGCACCATCTGTCCGCCTCTTCTGCCAGTCTGGCGCCCGCAGTATGTGCCTCCTTTCCGCGCCGAGAAGCTCGCTTCCTTCCACCCGCGCGTACGTATGCGCTCTTCACTGGCCTGCTGCTGCGTCCATTGCGAGGCTCGTGAAGATAAAGACGGCTCCCCCCAGCCGCTGAATCGCGCGCATACGTTGCAGTGCCAATCACCATTAGAAAGAGCGCATCGTTTTCAAAGCGTTTTCGATTTTTCGGCTTTCTTAAGCACGCTGCCGCTTTCCATCCTTGCCCGTCACGTTTACGAACGTCGATGTATGTGATCGTGTTCCCGCACGGCTACAAATCAGAGTTTCCGCATCATTGCTGGTCGTATTTCTGCTTCAGAATCATGTATGAGAGCCCAAAACCAATGAAGAACCCGAGGAGTGAGAGCACGGAGGCGAGTGCAAAGCCTGCAATATTACCGCCCCAGCTTTTGCCGAGTGTAAAACCGCCGAATAAGCCGATGATGGTGAGAGCAGCGATAAGCAGTGCAAAGGGAAGGGCTCGGAAAAAAATATTGCCCTTGATCTTCTCTTTTAGGTTTAACCAACCGTGCATTTTACACGTGCTTGACTTAGCTTGACTTAGCTTAGCTTAGCTTAGCTTTCTACGGCGCAGTCTGGCATTCAGCGAACAAAGCGGCTATATCTTTGTCCAGAGCATGAACGCGATCAAAAGCCCGTAGATAGCGATAGCTTCTGCAAGAGCGACGAAGATCAATACTCTTCCAGAGACTTCAGGCTTCTCTGCGGTCGCGCCCGCGGCTGCGACGCCCGTGGTTGCAATGGCCCAACCTGCAGCGAAAGCCGAGCCGATCATGGTGGCAGCGGTTGCCAGTGCGATCCAGGCGCCCTCAGTCATGCCACCGCCTTGGGGGACTGCTTCCTGCGCCCCTGCCAGGCCCACGCCCAATCCGGTGAGGAGCAAGAGCAAGCAAAGCGTAAATGCAAACTGGTGTCTCATTTTTAGGTCCATCTCTCTCTTTCACCTCTTTATATCTCGAGTTTAGGTATCTGAAGGAGACATACTTGCCACGGCTATATAAAGGAATTGGTTTTTGGATGAAACCGGTTGGGAAACCAGGCTATCGGAAGACCCGAACAGGAGCGGGCCATCTGCCGGTATCTACGAGTCTCCATGGCATTCAGGGCTGGCTGTGCGCTCGCTCACCACACCTGCCAGGCTACCGCACGTTCTTGGGCTGCGATTGTGGCTGTAGCACTATGAGCAGCGTTTGGTACGTCTTGTCGTACACACCATCGTGCATCGTCAACGTACCCTCACCGATTCGGCCGCCATCGTAGTTCCTCGTCATCACGATCAGCTCGCCGACCGTCGTGAGCGTCTCGCCCGTCACGGGATCCAGCGCGGGATACATGACAGAGGCCGAGATGTTAGTTTGTTCCTCATCCGTTTCAGTCGCATTCACGCTGATATTCTCGAGTCGGTAATTGTGGTTATCGATTCGCAGATGGCCCTTATAGAGCTGCTCGCCCTCCTGCGCCATGAGCTCTGCTTTTATCTCCGTGACATTCTTCTCTGACTCGAGCAGCTCGCGCACCTCTGCCGGCTGCATGCTTCTCACCTGCACGATCTGCACCCTGAGCAAATGGAACTCACCGCTCGTCCTGTTCAGGGCGAATCCGGTTCCCTGGTGAAAGAGTGCAATCGGCGCCTTGAGTGCGGCATCCGGTGCCACGTCTGCTGCGTCACTGGTCGCTACTTTCAGATGCTGCGCCTGCAGCGGTATCGCGCCGCAGGTACCCAGGAGCCCGAGCGAGAGCACGAGCACGAGCAACGCTGCGACGGCCGCATAGATTATCTTCCGCTTTCCGCTTCTCAATTCTCATTACCTCCATTATTCTTTACTATTGAACGATTTAAAAAACACACAGCGTACGAATCGTTCAAAAAACCGTTCATTACGTTCATTCACCTCCATTTTGCGATAAGAACCATTCAGTGAGTTTGATAACGTTCGTCCGCCCCCATGCTTTCTTCTTGACGATCTGTCGGCGTTCAAGCGTGCGGAGGATACCGGTGAGCGAAGATTTCGGGATCTCCGTATCGTATCTGAGATCCGCCTGCGTCATCTCGCCGTTATGCTTCAGCAACGCGTTCACAATGGCGCGCTCGCGATCCGTGAGCGTCTCCATGATGCGCGCCATCCCCGGCGTTCGCTCGATCTCCTTTCTTGGGACTCCTTGCGGCTTGTCCACCTGGCCGGGCTCGCCTCCCAACCGCACCATCAGAACGCCGACGCTCAGCATGATGGAAACGATGGCGAGCAGCACGATGATAATAACGTAGCCCGGGTCGAAGGCGATGACACCCGTCGCTCCGGTGGGCGTTGTCAGCGGCTGCTGGTACGCAATCCTCACGTATGGGCCCTGGACTTCGTAGCCGTGGAATTCCACCACGAGTGACTCGTTCGCGGTCGACACGAGATATTCGAGCTGATCAGAGCAGCTAATTCTGCCCAAACTGACCTCCGGGGGCAGATAGAAGACGACCTGATAGGTGGTATAATTAGCCGTGGTGGTGAAGGTGAGCGTCCATCGGTCCCCGGACTTCTCGGTGAGCGCATGCGTGAGGGCGTACAGCTGCTGTGTCTCATTCTCGTAGATATAGTCCGCGGTCTCGAGGAACGGGAGACTCTCAGGATCATTGATATAGCCGATCACGAGCGCTTTACCGATTTCGTCCACATAAATATCAAGAATGAGCTGGCTGGAGTAGCCTTCAGTATCGTTGAAGGCGTACGAATACTCGTCACTGGCAAGACCCGCGACCGGCGTCGCTGTGGCTATGACCAGGAGAATTAGGGACAGTATTCCTGCCGTCTTCATGTTGTCCTCTTACCGGCTAGCTGCCTTGCACCCGCAGGTCTGAAGTTAGATTAGTGTGGGAAGTACGTAAACTTTTCCCTTGACCGGTAACTCATTCATTCATTTATTCGTATCGCAGCGCATCAACCGGCTTGAGCTTCGAGGCGCGATGGGCTGGAACGACTCCTGCGGCTACGCCAATGCCGACGGCAAGGAGAACCGCATAAATTAGAAGCATAGGTGTGACCACCGTCGTCACTTCTCCTCCCATTCCCATTATCCGCATGCCCAGCATCGGCAGTAACGAAGATATAGCGGTACCAAGGCAGACCCCTATGATGCCCCCAATGAGGCCAACTATTGCCGCATTTAAGAGGAAGATCATCATGATGTCGCCGTTCTTCGCACCGATGGATTTCATGATCCCAATCTCCTTCGTCTTCTCCAGCACGGACGTGAACATAGTGTTTGCAATACCCACGGACCCGACCAGCAAAGAAACCGCGGCAATGGCTTCTAAAAACAAGCTCATTGTTTGCGTGACATCGCTCATGGTCTCCTGCATAGCTTTTGCTGACGTTATCCTGAAATCCTGGTTATCCTCAGTCAGGTGCCGAAAGATCAGTAACTTTTCCGCTGCTTCTTCCATGATCTGCTCGACATCATCCGTGTTTGCGGCCTTGATTGTAATAGTATCAAATTCATCGTCGCCAACGTCCTCCAGGGTGTCTCGTGCAGCGTCAATGGGCATGATTATAGTACGATCCGCCCCACCAAAACTGCCACTTTCTTCTAAGATGCCCACGATCTTGAATGATTTGCCTTCGATAGTGAGTACTCTGTTCACGGTAAGTGGTTGTTTGAAGGTATCTTCGGCTATGCTGCTGCCAAGGACAACGGCGTTATAGTCCGACGATCCGAGGACTCGTCCTGATGCCAGTTCAGATGTGGTGATCGCTTTCCAGACCAGCGGGTCAACGCCCTCGATCGAGATGGTTGCTTTTTCACCGAGGTAATACACCTCCCCCGTGCCGGAAACGGTGCCTTGAATGGCGGCAATGCCATCTATAGTCCGGAGTACCTGAACGTCTTTTTTGGTCAGGTCTTCGGCCTCCGTAGCAGTAGCGGTTTCACCGCCTCCCGGCCTGCCAGGTAGGCCACGGAACCCTGCAGAAGCACGCCCGCCGCCGGGTGAGATGGTGATGAGCTCAGCCCCGAGCCCGCCAAGGTGACTCTCGACACCCGCCTGCATGCCCTCACCGATGGAAACGATGGCGACGACGGCTGCGATCCCAATGACGATCCCGATAATGGTCAGCCAGCTGCGCAGCTTACTGTGGACGATGATATTGAGGGCTAGTTTGAGTGACTTGCGCGGTTTCATCGTTTTCACTCGTTCTTCTCGCGTGCAGATCCGGTCAGCACCGCGTTCTTCGCTTTTCGTTTTTTGTACCGGTAAAAGAGCACGCCGGCACTGATGATCGCAACGAGCGCGAGTAGTGCACCGATCACCGTAGTGGTGTTCAAGGCACTTTGTTGCCGCCCTGGCGTGTACCTGCCGCCGGGACCCGCAGCCGTAGCGGTCGTAGTTGAACTCGCCGCCTGGAGCTGAACCGGCACGGCCTTCTCGACCGTTTGCCGCACGCCGGTCGCGTCGGTGTACTCGATTGCGACCAGAAGGTTTTGGTTCATCGAGCTGTTCCGCGGCGAGGACTCAGTTCTCAGTCTCTCCCGGTCTTCCCATGAGAATTCCGCCATTTGCCCCTCTTCTCCGGGACCCGGGACTCCGAACGCGGATGGGCCTGCGGACGTCACCTCGAATGAGACGATGGTATAGTCTCCCTTGTCGAGATTGCCGACGATCGAGGCGGCGCTACCCTGAGCCGTGAACTGGTCTTGCTCAGGAATTCTAACGGTCACGGAATACGCGGGATTATTGCCCGTGTTTGCGACATAAAGCGAGACCTGGCTATCTGAGCTCTCGGAGAGGGTGACATCAAAATTGGTCCCGCCGCCGATGACGATGCCCGCAGTCGTGTTCATCGATCTCGAGCCACCGCGCTCATCCTCGAACTCCAGGGTCAGGTCTAACTGGTACAGGCCGGCATCGGCACCCACATCGACCGCAACCAGGTACTCCACCACGATTGATTCGCCGACTCCGATGTGACTGATGTGCTTCGCGTTGTCGGAATTGACCGGGAGTATAACGCCGTTTGCTTCTGTCCACGAGAAGACCATATCCTCCAGGGGATAGGAGCCGATATTAGCGATGGTAAACTGCAGCGCTGTCAGCTCACCGGGCTTCAGCTCTGTCGGGGTGATGTCAGCGATATCGATGATCGCGCCCTGCGTTATTGTGAGCACGATCGAATAGGTGACTTCGGGCATGGCCTCGGTAACCGCTTCTCCACCCGCGCTATAATATTGATCAAACGTGCAGGAGACCGGAATGGCATAGGACCCACTTGGCGCGCCCTTCGCGATATGAACCGTGACGGTCACGTCTTTGGAGCCCCACCCGTTTATCGAGCCGGCATAGACGCTTGACGAGCCAACCACCGAGATATACTGACTTTCCTGGAAATTAAGCGTTACGTGCTTTGCATCGTAGGATCCTCCATTCTGAAGGGTAACGGTCAGCGTTTTCGTCTCTCCGGGCAGGACTTTCGTAGGCTTTACATTTGCTATAACGACGTTTGCATCGGTGCCCGCGCTTATGGGAGCAACGAGACACGCGAGCACTGCTACTATACTGCACAAAGCCAGTACAATTGTCATGTTGTTTCTACATACTAGTTTCTTTATCATTTTATTTTACCTCCCTTTGTAATACTAACTCAGCTAATTCTTCTGGTGTTCTGCCAGATACTTTTCTTATTGTATAGTCCGCTAATTTCAACCCATCGTTTTTTTCGATATCAGGATAATACAGCACCCGTATAGCTTCTCTTATATTATCCGCTGCGTTATGCATTTTATCACTCCCATTTGTTTTGTTTTTGGGGATGTGCATATCGTAGCAGTGCGCTTTGTTTCCACAAAGTTCACACAAGCCATAACGTATCGGATAGCTACTAACCGGGCACCCCAGGAAATAATTAACACATTCTTCACAAATCAGCATGTTCGTCACCTCAGTTGTTATGGTTGTGCTCTATGCGCTCGATTAGTCCGTCTTTGAGGTACACCACCCGTTCCGCTCGCGTCACCAGGTAGAAATCGTGCGTGACCAGAATGATCGTTTTGCTATCTTTTTGGTGGATATCGGCCAGCAAATTCATGATGAATTCGCCGGTCTTGCTGTCCAGATTCCCGGTTGGCTCGTCGGCGAGGATGATGTCAGGGTCAACGGCCAGTGCGCGCGAGATGGCCACGCGCTGCTGCTGCCCGCCCGAGAGTTGAGACGGCAGGTGGTGCACGCGATCGCCCAGCCCAACCAGCTCGAGCAGCTCGAGCGCGGTCTCCCTTGCCTGTGCGGAGTCGACATCCTGGAATTCCAGGGGCAGCATCACATTCTCGAGCGCGGTCAACGTCGGTAGCAGGTTGAACTGCTGAAATACGAACCCGATCTTCTTACCGCGTATCTGCGCCAATTGCGACTCGTGGAACCCTGCGATATCGGCACCGTCCAGCCGTATTTTTCCCTTGCTCGGCAGATCCAGACAGCCAATGAGGTTCATCATCGTGCTCTTGCCGCTGCCACTGGCACCTGCGATCGCGATGAATTCGCCGCGCTCTATCGTCAGATCAATGCCCCGGAGCGCCTGCACCTGAACGTCACCCATCTGATAGATTTTCCAGACTGCTTCTAGCTGGATGACCGCATCTGTACCCGAGGGGCTCATAGCATACCCCCGAGCGGAGCCCGCACTCCGCGTTGACTATGAGCCCCTCGACAGGACGTGGGGAAATGCTGTGCTACTTCCATTGCTCTTTCAACAGTTGCTGCGTTCGCTTTCATCTTCTCTTCACTTCACGTTATTTTTCCGTTTCATCTAAGGTGCTGTTTCCCACAGGGGGGTTAGAAATAACATCACATAAGTCTTCCTTTTTTACCAATTTCCACCCAAATCTGTACCAAATTCGTTTGGAACCCTTCTAATGAGCTGTTAGCGCTTATCATAGCGGGGCTACTCGGGTTTCAGGCTGATATACAGCAGTATCGCCAGTGCCGCAAATTCAAACCATTCAGACACGAGCTTGAGCAAGCCCAGGGCACTGAGACGGTGAAAGCCCCACACAAGATGGATAAACGGGTTCGAGGTGATCGCCTGCACCAGCAGGAGAATAACAAAGGCGATCAAGCCGAGCGCGAACTTCGATTTGATCTGCTCGTAGTTCTTGATATAGAGAGCGAGCAGACAGAGTAAGAGTATAACGTTTCCGAGCGTAATCAGCGCGTGAAAATTGGTGAGCCATGTTTCTGGTGGTGGCATAGGAATTGGTGGCATTGTTATCTCCTGGTATCCTCTCCTTGCGCGTTTGGTCTGCGTGTATTTATTGCTGGCAGCATACTTAAAATACTCTTCCAACCTCTGGTTCCTATCCTCGTCGTGCTAACACCACCGTAAAGCGAAAAAAGGTGCGTGGGAGAAGAGAAGAACCCACGCACCACACACTCGTTTTCTATCTCATTCATGGCGGCTGTACTGTCTTGGTTCAGCTATTCCTCCAGATCTGGAGGAGTAGGCGGGCATTCACCGAATCCCGGTCCGTGTTGGAATCCCTGCATCTCTCGGCCCATAGGTCCGCGCGGACCGAAGCCCCCTTCACCCGCGAATTGCGGGCCTGCTGGACATGAGATACCGTACTGCTCAGCTAGTTCCTGCCGGAACTGCTGCATTTTTTGCTGCATTTCTTCTCGCTCCGCGTCCGTCAAGTCGACGCCGTACTGCTCAGCTAGCTCCTGCCGGAACTGCTCCATTTCCTGTTGTTGCTCCTGTTGCTTCTCCTGGAATCGGTTCTGCATTTCCTCTCTTTCTTCGTCTGTCAAGTCGATGCCGTACTGCTCAGCGAGTGTCTGCCGGAACTGCTGCATTTGTTGTTGCATCTCTTGCCTCTCATCGTCCGTCAACTGCCCCAGTCCACCGTGAGCACCGAACCATCCACCTTGTCCCCGTGGTGCGGCATCATCGCTGGTGATCTGTGCGGACACCACGGCGAAGGCTGTCGCGATGAGTGCCAGCGCCAGTATACCAGCAATCAGTTTTCGTTTCATCTTCGTGCTCTGCACCTCCTATTTTTTTCTTTACTCGATGTGTTGCCACGGTTAATAGTTCCAAATAACTAGACATAAGCATTTGTTTTTTACCAAATTCCGCCCGAATCATACCCAAATTCGGCCAGATAGTCGCGTCGCCAGGCCTGCTAGTCGGGTCTGAGGCTGATGTACAGCAGTATCGCCAGGGCCACGAATTCGAAGAGAACGGGCACGATGATGAGTAGCCCCAGCGCGTGGATATGGCGGAAGCCCCACACGGCGCGCAGGAAGGGATTAGAGGTGAATGCCTGCACGATGAGCAGGACGATAAAGGCGATCAAGCCGAGCGCGAACTTCGATTTGATCTGCTCGTAGTTCTTCGCGTAGATGATCAGCAATGCGAGCAGGAGGAGCACGTTGCCCAGCGCGATCAGCGCCTGGAGATTCATGAGCCACAGTTGTGGCACCGGTTCTGGTGGCATCCTCTTCCCTTCACCTCTTACTCCTTCTCTCCCCCGCGCTTAAATTTGTTCCATACCTTGTCCAGATACTCTTTAAAGACCTCATACTCGCTCTCCATGCCGTCTGACAAGAAATATGCCGTGCCATATCCGCTTCCTGCTTCGGCGATCACTTTGTTCTCCAGCAGGACTTTGAGATGGTGGCGCACCGTTTTGTAATCCAATTCCAGGACATCGGACAGCTGATTGGCGTTGTATGGTCGTTCCTTTAAGGCGCGTAGTATCCGTGCACGATTCACCCCGCCTTTCGTACCAACGATCAGCCACCAGATTACCCGTCGCATCGTCCAAAGGTAGTATAAGATAAGCATTAAGCGCCGCGCATAATAAGAGTCCCGAACGTTATTCGTCGCGAACAAAGGCCGATGCTCGGGAGTTCGTTACAGGGCGCGCTATGTATGCGCGTTTCCAAACCGCTTCGTCAGGTACTTTTCGAGCTCGATGATGAAGAAGATGGGGAGCGCGATCGCGATCATGGTAAGCCAGTATTTGGCGGGTAGCGGTGCGGTGCTCAAGGGATTGATGCCGATGACCGGTGGGGCATAGATGATTGTGAACTGCAGACCGAGCGTGAGTGCCACGCCGATGAGCACCCACTTGTTCGAGAAGGGGCTGAACGAGAATGCGGATTCGGTGATCGAGCGTGCGGTGAAGAGATAACAGATGTGGACGAGCATGACCGTGGTGAAGGCTGCGGTCTGGGCCTTCATCAGCACATTGGAATCATTCGCCCAGCTATTTGTGGCGAGATAAAACATGAGGAAACCGGTAAGGGCCATGACGAGCGAGACGACCCCGACTTTCCGGAGGAACGGCGGATCAGTGATCCGCTCTTCGGGGTCGCGGGGTGGCCGCTGGAGCAAACCTTTCTCCTTTGGCTCCCTGATAAGCGGGAGTGCGAGCGCGACGGCATCGAGGAGATTGATCCAGAGGATCTGAACGGGCGCGATCGGGAGATTCCCGCCGAGGTGCGGATTGAAGATGGCGAGGAAGGGTGCGAGTAGAATGGCACCCAGAATCAGGAGCGTCTGGCCTCCGTTGGTGGGCAGCGTGTACAGAATGACCTTACGGATGTTGTCATAGACATAGCGGCCCTCTTCAACGGCGGCAACGATGCTCGCGAAGTTATCGTCGGTGAGAATGATGTCCGAAGCCTCCTTACTCACTTCGGTGCCGCTGATTCCCATGGCAATCCCGATGTCCGCGGCTTTGAGCGCGGGCGCGTCGTTGACGCCATCGCCCGTGACGGCGGTGATATGCCCCAGCCGCTGCAACTGCCGGGTGATCCGGAACTTGTGCTCGGGAGCGGCCCGGGCATAGACGGAGACGGATCCCACAAGCGCGAAGAGCTCATCATCGCTCATCCGCTCGAGCTCTGCGCCGTTCAAGACGCGATCTGATTCGGCGGCGATGCCTATCTGCTGTGCAATCGCTTTCGCGGTCTGCGCATGGTCACCGGTGATCATGACGACGCGAATGCCCGCGCGCTTGCATTTGGAAACGGCATCGATGACCTCATCCCGGGGTGGATCACTCATTCCCTGGAGTCCGAGGAAGGTCAGTCCCGTTACGTCCTCGGGCTCGAGCTCCTTCTTCTCACGCGGCACACGCTTATACGCCATGCCCAAAACGCGCAAGGCGTTGCCCGCGAACTCGCCGGCCGCACTCGCTATTTCATCACGGCGCAGCGGCCTCACCCTGTCCTCGATCAACTGGTTTTCGCAGACTGCGAGGATCCGTTCCGGCGCGCCTTTGACGTACATGAGGTTGCCGTCGGTGCCTTCATGCAGCGTGGCCATGTACTGCTGCTCGGAGACGAAGGGTATCTCGTCCAGTTTCGCACGCTCATCGGAGATTCCGGCTTTCCGCGCTGAGACGACCAGGGCACCTTCGGTGGGATCGCCGATGATGCTGTACCGCTCGGTTTCTCGGTCATACTCGAGCTCGGCATTATTGCAGAGATAGCCTGCTCTCAGAGTCTCGATGAACTCTTCATGCTCCTTTGCGGGCTCGATGGTGCGGTCTCCGCGCATAAAAGCGCCTTCTGGCTCGTAGCCGCCACCCGTTACTGTGTACCGCGTTCCCCCGGCGTAGATGCAGGAGACCGTCATCTCGTTCCGGGTGAGTGTGCCGGTCTTATCAGAGCAGATAACGGTGGTAACGCCGAGTGTCTCGGCTGCGGGGAGGTTCTTGACGAGCGCGTTCCGCCGCGCCATGACCATGGCACCGAAGGCCAGGGTTATGGTGAGAATCGCGGGCAGCCCTTCGGGAATGGCGGCGACCGCGAGCGATACGGAGGCGAGGAAGGAATAGACGGGGGGAAAGCCAAAGATGACGGCCAGCATGAAGTTGAGCAAGGCAATGGCGAGAATGGCGATGACCAGCAAGCGGGTGAAGTCGGCCATCTTACGGGTGAGCGGCGTTGCAATCTCCTCGGTCTCCTGCATCAGTTCCGCGATCCGGCCGATCTCGGCATCCTTACCGGTGCCCACGACAATGCCCCTTCCCGAGCCCCGGGTGATGAACGTGCTGCTGAAAGCCATGCAGCGCTGATCGGCGGGTGGCAGATCAGACCTGGGGATGGGTTTTGTATTTTTTGAGACTGGAACGGACTCGCCGGTGAGCGTCGCTTCGTCTGCATGGAGGTTTTTGGAGTAGAAGAGCCGCAGATCTGCGGGTACCTTGTCACCATCGTCCAGCAGAACGATGTCGCCCGGCACCAACTCGCGTGCAGGGATGATCTCCTCCCGGCTACCTCTGATCACGGTGCACTCGAGCGACATCAACTTCTTGAGTGCTTCTGAGGCTGCTTCCGCTTTCCCTTCCTGAATGAAGCCAATGATGGTATTGGCGAAGACGACCGCAAGGATGACCGCGGTGTCCATCCACATATTGAGAAAGCCCGTGACGAGTGCAGCAGCGAGCAGGACGTAGATGAGCGAGCTGTGAAACTGCATAATGAACCGGACGAGCGGGCTGCGTTTCTTGAATTTCAATTCGTTATAGCCGTACCGCGCGAGCCGTGCCTGAGCCTCCGCGGCTGTAAGCCCTTCAGGATTCGATGCTAGTGTCTCAAAAACCTGCTCTATTGTCTGCTGATACCAGCTCTTATCGTGCGGCAATGGGGCTCTCACCACTAGTATTATCGCTGGGTGTTGTTAAATATCGCACTTACGGGCTCGACCGCCTTCTTAGTGTATCCCGAAATCCGGCTTAGCTTACTTAACCGTGTCGTGGGCGGCCTCGAGAAACGAGGCAATGGTATGGTAAAAGGCCGCGGGGTTATCGTGAAACGGGAAGTGATTGCTTGCGGGGATTTCCACGAGCGCGCAGCCACGCTCAGTTAATTGGGGTAGGTAGGATAACGCTCGATTCTCAGCGCCGTACATAAAGAGCTTCGGAATAGCCAGTGCGAGGTACCGTTCCAGAAGATTACCGGTATCTGAATACTCGACGAGGGAGGGACTGTAATCATAGTACGCCTTTTTATTGGCTTTTTCCAGGTTCGCGGCGTACTCACGGAAGCCTCTGTTCGCGGCGTGCTTCAAGCGGTTTTGGAGTTCCGGGAATAGGGTTGTGGTAAAGTCTGAAAAGGCAGATTGTGCGACGGCACGAGAGAAGAAGCAATCTTCAGAGGATAGATTACCCTCGACGTTGATGAAGCCCCGCACGCTGGTGTGGTAGCGTTCTGCATATAGAAGCGCAACCAGCCCGCCCATACTGTGGCCGATGAGGATGATATCTTTTACGTGTAACGCTGAGAGAACCCGGTGCGTGATCTCGACCAGGTAGTCGATGTTCAGTGTCAGGTTTTCCGGATAGGGTGAATCGCCGCATCCGGGGAAATCGAAGGTGAGGAGCGTGTAATCCGCTAACTCAGGATAACCAAAGGCATCCTGGAAGTCGCGCTTCGAGCAGCCCAGGCCGTGAAGGAATACCACTGCCATTTCTGGCGTACGACGGAGCAGATAGGCGATGCGGAATTTACAGTTTTTGTACGTCAGCTCTACTACTTCAGGCTGCATCAAACGGCTTATCCTCGTTCCATCTACCATAGTCCAGGCACCAGCCGGTATTGTACTTTATGGGCATACTCAGCATAGCCCGGCAGTTCGTTTTGAAGCGTGCGGTCTTCCAGGAAGGTGCGGATAATGAGCAACAGGACGACGAGGCCGGCGGGAATCAGGGCCCATAGTGAGCCCAGCGCCACTGCGGTACTCAGTGCCATCAAGATACCGGCAGTGTAGCCAGGATGCCGAAGGTACCGATAGGGGCCATCCTGTACCACCTGCTGGTCTCGATCAGTTTGGATGCGTACCGTGCTGGAGAACCAGGGGTTCACCCACATCGCCCAGGAATAGAGGTAAATCGAGTAGATGTAGGCAAGGTAACTCGTTATATAAACAGCCACGGGTAATTCAGGTGACCATCGAAACCGTCCGGCATCCAGGCAGGCGAGGATAACGATAGCGAAGAAGAGCGGCGCGTATAGAGCCCAGAAGAGTTTGTCCCACCATTTCGTGCCGGGGCCGGGTTTGAACCGTTCCCGGGCAAGGTCGGTTTTACCGGCAAACAGGAGCAGTTGAACCACCACGAGCAGTACGGTCACGATGCTGAAGACCCAGCCCTGCCAGTAGGTGAGCCGGCCAGCTAAGATAAAGATAAACACTATCGTGATCAGGAGCGCGAAGAAGCCCTTAACGACTATTCTGAGATATTCAAAGGGCTCCCTATTTGCGCCATCGTTGGTTGGCATGGTTACCACTTTACTATAACTACTACAAGCGGCTCACTGATTAATCTCGCCCCGATTCGGTGCGGCTATCGTGTGGAGCGAGGGGTGGTACGTACGGGCTTTAGCCCTTATCAGGCGCTGTGTGGCGTAGCTGTCTGTTACTGTCATCATGTTATAGAACCCTGCCGGAATAGGGGATTCTTCGTACAACAAAATGGCTAAGCGAGAAGCAGAGGCTCACTGCCAGGAACGACACAAGAGCAAATTTCAGCAGCGGAAAGATATGCACGTTTCTCATGGCGTACGATACGGCGACAATGACCGGGGCATGAATTATGAAGACTGTATATGCGTTATCCGATAGGTTCTTCGTAAATTGCGTTTGTGCATTATACTTTGTACGAAAAACGACAAATATACCTGCTATCAGACCAGTGCCCACAAAAGCTTCCCAGGTAGCATAAAACAGCGATTGCCAATGAATACCGCCAATAAACGGTGTTATGTCTTCAAGTGCACCGCCCATAATACCAATTACAGGGAACAGAAGAATAGCAGGTACTGAAATTTTAAGCCATCGCATGCCAACTGAATCACTGAACGTATCAAACCATTTATTGTTATAAGCTATAATCCCAACGATAAAAAGGCTGATATAGCCGGGGAAGAAGCCAAATTGCAGGTTGGAGAAGCTCTCGCCAATCGGCCACCAGATTCGTGCACTAAAATTAGCCAGTGAGAGCATAAGAACGAAGCCGAGGAGCTCCCTGCTTTTCGGCGGCTGCTTTACTTCATGCGCTTGTCCCGGGAAGAACAGCTTCCACAGGGTATACCCACAGCAAAAGATCAGTAAGGTCTGCACAAACCAGAGCGGACCGGATCCGAAGAAATCCAGGAAGTGTACCGAGTACCCCCTCGACCTAACATAGAGCGCGTACAAGATGAGCGGATTGATCACGAAGAAATAGATCACCAGCGGGATGCCTAACCGGACAAATCGGTCCTTCAGATACGTTTTCGCGCCCTTTCTGGTGAAGGATCCGGGCGTGAAGTAGCCGGAAATCATAAAGAAGAATCCCAGTACAAAGGCCTGCACCACGCTATTGAAGAGCGTGAGCAGAACTATAGAGAGCACATCACCGGTGTGCTCATAGTAATACCAACTGCCACTAGCGCCATAGGTAATGGCGATATGGAGCATGAGGATGAGCGTAATCAGCAGTGTTCTCAGGTTATTGATGTACAGTATTTGTTCTCTGCTCTTTTGCGCCATCGTTTAACGTAACGCCTCCTCCCGGATCGTGTCATACCCCGCCAAACCGCGTCCCATAGACCTTCCGGGGGAAGTCGCCCTGCGCATACTCGACTGTTCGTTCTCTATGCACCACCGCGTCCTCTGCATACGCTTCGAGCACTTCACCGACGAACAGGTTCTTATCCCCGGTTTCTACCTCCTGCTGAACGGTGCATTCCATCCACGCGACGCACTCAGCGATGATGGGCGCTTTTACCTGCCGTGCGGGAAGGGGGGTCAAGCCGGTCGCTTTGAATTTATCGACGTGAGCGCCGGAATGATACCCGCAGTAGTAGACCTTTGGCTCAAGCTCTCTGGACGGCACATTCACGGTGAATTCCTGGGTGCGTTCGATGAGTTCACAGGAATAGGCGCTGCGGCCGATAGCGCAGGCGATGAGCGGCGGTGTTTTGGAGACGGGCATGCAAAAGCTGACCGCGATGATGTTCGCTGTTCCTGCGAGAAGGTCACCGCAGGTGATCAGATAGTGCCGCATCGGCCACAGGAACTCCAGGTATTCGACATCAATCTTCATATTCGAGTCTTTCATGCTGGCACTCCTTCCCGGTGCACGTTGATGAATAGCGGGGCTGTAATGGTATACTATTCGTCCTTACGCCCATTCATTCTTCTGCCTCAGCTGCCATGAGTGAAATCAGTTTCTTGAGTTCAGGAATCTTGGTTATCACAATATCCCAAACGATTTCGACATCAATACCAAAATAAGCGTGAATAAGTATATCTCGCAGGCCTGCTATCTTCTGCCACTCGATTTCCGGTTTCTTATTCCTGGTTTCAATAGGGATATTTTTTGCGGCCTCACCAATAATTTCTAAATTCCTCACTACAGCATCCTGTATCAGCCCCTCCTCAGCAAAATCATCAAAAGAGATCGTATTAGTGTACCGCTCGATCCTGTTGATCGCGTCCACAATATCATTAAGGTATGCTTTATACTCCCGCGGCATACTTCACACTCTCCAGAATCGACTCTTTCAAAGCTGGTTTTATCGCTTCCTTGACCACAAGATCGACATTACAGGCGAATAGTTCTTCCAGGAAGATTTTCAGATCCATATAATTATCAAAAGTCTTCTTGCCTCGCTCAAATTCAACCAGTATATCGAGGTCGCTCTTCGGCGTTTGCTCACCTCGTGTCAGGGAGCCGAAGAGCCCTATTCGCTTCACGCCGTACGACTTCAGTTTATTTTTATGCGTATCGAGCTTTTCCAGAACGTTCTCAGTGGTCAGCATATTAGTCCACCGCCTGCTGAATCGAGCATGCGGGTAGCTGTTATGTTCTCCACACGTAATTCACTGTATACACTCATCCGGGATAAACGTTATGGTAGTGCTCTTCAGTAACTGGTGCATGCATATCGCGAAAGCGCGTCGGAACGTGGAAGAAGCAGGAATGTCGCACTACTCCACCGCCAGTGCGTGCATGAAATCGCAGAAGCGGGTTTATTTAATGGCGGAACCGCGTCATATAAACGACAGCACCATGAACTCCCGCTTTGATATCACGCTCGACGAGGAATTCAGGCCAGTATCGCAGCTGAGAACGCTCTATTTCATCTATCTGCTCCTCGGCATCCTCATCGGTGTGCTGCCCTGGTGTGTTCCGCTCGTGCTCTACATTCCGCGAGTATCGGATAATGCGCTCTTTATCACTATCTTCCTGCTCCTGCTCCCGCTGCTCGTCGTTATCGGCTTCATCGTTTACTGGATTCCCCGGTACTACGGGACGATCAGGTACAAACTGACGAATGACGAAGTGGAATGGCAGCGGGGCGTGTGGTTCCAGCAGACGGGGGTCGTGCCGTACAACAGGATCACCAATATCGACACGATCCAGGGCCCGATCTCCAGGATGCTCGGCATCGCGGCGCTTCGCATTCAAACGGCGGGCTATTCAGCACAGCAAGCCCAGGCTGAGATCAGGATGAATGGGATCGAGCACTTTGATGCGCTGAGGGCGCTCCTCATGGACTTCATCAAAGGGAAGAAACCCGCGGCCGTGGAGACCTATGCAGTCGAGGAGAAAGAAGCAGTAACGGGCACCGGAGCGATCCTCCAGGAACTGGTGAGGATACGCGAGCTGCTCGAGCGATCCGAGCGGAGATGATGGATGGCGCACGCTGCCCCTTTTTCAGCTGTCTCGAGAGCGAGGGGAACGTTCGTACAGACTAGATCGAAACCCTTGTTCTTTTGCTAAAGCTTTTCTCTCAAAGAAAAGGTTTGTCACCGACACCGTACGTGCTCTCCCCGCGTGCAGTGCAGAAGGTATGGATTCCGCCAGCGGGCGTATCCTGCCTGCCGCGGAAGGTGCGCAGCAAAGTGCCGCAGGCGTATCAATACTGGCACGCTGAAACGCCTGCGAAGCGGCGTGAAATCCGGGATGAGCTGTTGAAGCGGCTGAAGGAAAGGGAGCATAATATGAAGCACGATGCAGTAGGTCATGGGCAGTTCAAGCTACTGAAGCAGACCTGGAAAGGGCAGAAGGTGATACGCGAGGGGCCTTCTCGTACCTTATACCACCTTGTCTTTAAACGCGCTGACAAATTTGCCGGTTTTGCTCTGAATGCAGACCCGATCCATAACAACAGCGTCGCGTGCCTACCTGTCTCAAACGCGAACATCATAGGCACGCTCTGGAAGACCGAAGGTGAGGTGCCCCCGCGTTCATTACTGAACACAACGAAGAATACGCCCTCCACGATCTCACTGCTCGATCAGGGTGCAGCAACCGTGATCAGTGAAAAGAATGGCAAATTCATTAAGCTCAAATTCAGGGGTAATAAGCTAAAAGGGCTCTGGGTGGCAAGTCAGCAAGAAGGGTCGAAGATATGGGACTTTCTTGAAGAGCATGATGCCTGAACCCAGAGGGGATAGACGTAATGGGCGAGATAGCGAGACAAGAAAAGGCTTTGCGCTGCTCAAAACAGAAAAATGTTGCCTTACTCAAAGAAGGTGGAATGTGCAAACAGCCAAAAGGGCAACTGTCGTCTCGCGCCGCGGTGTGAAGAAAAGAAAGATATATTAAAATTATATGTTATGCTGTCTAATAATACGTCAGATTTCGTTTGGTCATGCAACAACGGATGATTCCATTAGCGCAATCTCCAGAGGCTTGGCGTCGAACCGCCATTGGTCTAAAAAGAAGTGCGGAAATTATTTGGGAACACTGGTTCGGAATCTTTAAGCGCCTTGAGGGCGGTCAAGTAGTTAAAACTACTTACCAAGAAGCTGGTGATATTTACCTATTAATTCCAACATTTCTTTTATTGTACGGCTTGGCTCTAGAAAACGCTTTGAAAGGACTTCTGGTTGCTAATGATCCAACGATTGTGGTGTCTCCTGTCAAATGGAAAATAAAAGGCGGAGGGCATGATCTTTGTCAGCTTTATAAGAAGGTTGGTTTTTTGGCTACGGCTGACGAACAAGAGCTGCTTGATGCCTTGACCCAGGCGGTTCTCTGGGCAGGTCGATATCCGGTGCCAAAGAATCACGCTGACAAAACGGACTTTCCTATTCCAGTGGGGCCCTACTTCCAAGGTATGAATGTGAACTCTGTGGTGTCTCGTTTTTCTGATTTGAAGGCATCATACGATACTCTATATTTACGGATACTGAATAAATACCCAGGATAGAAAATGACGAGAAATTTGTTTTGCTCGTAGTATTTACCTTGCTCATAATTATTTTTTATAAAAATGGAAAAATGATATACTGAAAAATTTAAATATTTGATTGACCAAGACCCATTTAAATACAATGGAACCTATCTCAGGAAAAATTGATTTGTTAAAAAACAAAAAACTATTGAGTGTGTATTGCATTATCTCGGTGTTGGTGATCGACTATTTGCTCCATTTTTTAGGACATAATCTGCATAATATCTTAGGAATTTCTGGAGCAATGTTCGGATTTTATTCAGCTATTTGGTTTATTTATGGTCTTCTAATGAGTGATGAAGATATCGATGCAATTACTTTAATTACTGAACAGACACCCGGTAAAATATCTATTCCCCCGCAAAATATCAAAGCTCGGGACTCTTTAAAAGCGGATAGAAAAAACGCAAAAATTGGAATAATATTTTTACTCCTTGCGTTTATATTCCAATCTCTAAGTTTTTTGATTGTTTAAAAATTACTTCGAGTTGTATCGGTAGCAGCTGCGGCCGTGACGCACCGCGCGCTCGTATTTTTGAGTGTAACTTTTTATTTGTAGTTTTTATATCTTTTCAAAGGCTAGTTTTATAGAATGGGAAAATCATTCAAACTAAAAGTTTTGGTTGGATTTGATTGGCATGCACTCTCTGATTTACAGAGAGAAAGGCTAATCAGCCTCATCTTGGAATCCCCTCTGAGTGGGGAAACTCCAAACAGATATGGATTGGTAAAGTGTCGGCAAATAAGCAAAAATCGCATATTTGGGTACTTCACTCAAGAAGTCGAAGTTGAAAAGCATAGATATACAATTAGAAAAAGTGAGGAAAAATATCTAGACCGGCCTTTTGAAGATTTCTTTTTCATTTTACTACTTGATTTTGGGTTATGTCTTCTCCAAAGCAGGAAAATTAGCGAAATATCAATGATAGATATAGAAGAAAGATTTGAAGAAGTAGTGAAGAGCATAATTGAAAAAGCTGAAGGAACGTTTTATTATTTTGAAGATTATATATTAAAAAGAGAAAAAGAAGAATTTATTAAAATTTTCAATACTGAAAATATAATCTCTATCAAAGTCGATTCGTTAAAAGGGAAGGTAATCCCACAAGAATTTCATATTTTTAACCCGGATTTTGATAAGGATCGCATTATAAGGGCTTATCTCAATGACGATTTCAAAAACCTTGATGAGCTTTCTACTTCTACAACTTCTACCGGAGGACTTCAGCAATCCAAGCTATCAAAAGTCGCCTTGATCACTGGCAATCCAAAAGAAATAGGGTATATGGGCATTAGAAATCAAAAAATAACCGTTAAGGATCAAATTGGGCCGTCAATTTATATAGATATGGATGTCGATTTTCCAAGAACAGAAGATGTTTCCAGACAAATAGACGAATTATCTTCAAACCTCGTATTTTCCAAAGTAAAACACATACAAAAGAAATTAACTGACAATTACATTATTAAAGACCATGATACAAAATAATATAACAGAAGCACTAAAAGTACTTGAAGCTGGGAAAGGATATAAGGAACTTACTTTAGAAGAATTTAAAAATATTTATAATCAGATTATTAATCAAAGTATCCTAACTGATCACACAGTCTTTGCCGCTTTCATCGAAGAGTACATTTTAATTCTTTTCCCAGAAAAGCCCGATGTGTCATTCGTGGTAAAAAAGGATAAAGGATTTTTCTCTAATGAGGACCTAAACTTTGTTCATAACTTGGAGTCGATGGGCACATATAATGGAGAACTTAAATTTACAGCCTTTTTGAAGAAAGAATTCATTTTGAACTGGAGGATTGCAATTTCTATATTTCTTCTAACATTTATTTCACTTTATGTAAGTGATTCTCTTGATATGGTCCGAAAAATTAATGAAATGATTCTTGCAAGTGCAACTATATTTGTTTCAATATTTCTATTGTTTGTTATTTCACAAAGTAAAATCGAGAATGAATTTAAACTTATGAAGGAGGGAATCCTTTATGAATTTTTACAAAATGATAAATTTGTGGCAGTTTTGGCAATAGTAGCTATTTTTTTAAGTATAATTACATCAGGATTTTCGTATTTCACTTTTAATTTTATGATAATTTTATACGGATTTTCATTCAATCTTATAATTCTGTCCTTATTTTTAATAACTAGTTTATCTTTAACGATACTGGCTATCTGCTATACCGCCATTGTCAAATATTATTTCGAAAGGGAAAAATTTCTTAGACTTTTGCCAGAATCTAAAAAAATGTTGAGAGACAGCGTTCAGAGATATAAAAATCGAAAGGTAAGTTAACGTGCTCACACGGGTTCCCATCTCTTGACTGTTCATTTTTGTTAAAGAGTCTCAGTTAATGGAAATCTAACCATTTCGCGTTTAAAAATTATAAACATCAAGCCATCGTGTGATAGGATAATCATTACGTCTACTTTTAGTGTTGAGTTCGTTTCGCATAGCATTAAAAGCCTCTGAAGAAGGTATATCTTTCAGTTGTAAACGTTGCTCAAAAAGTCTGAAAAATCGCAACTTTATACTTCAGAAGCAGAAGGCACTCAAATAGCAAAGCCTAGATAGATGGATGAATCACGTCTTTCAAAAAGCTTATGGTCTCTTCTTTGAATCTAGCAGATACAGCATCGCGTTTTTCTTTGTCTTTCAAAGACAAAAAATCCATATAACTTGTTATGATTAAAGGAAATACTGCACTATAGATTTCTTGTACCAATTTATCTTCATTAGGAATTTTACCACCTTTCATGCCTTCAGTTTTGTAATGAGTGAGTTCTTCTCTGATGTATTCGTAAGGCATGCTAATATTAAGTCTAGAAATTTTTTCGAGATAATCCTTTCTTTTTTCTAAAGACTCTGTGGTGGCTTCTAAATGGGGTAATTCATCTAATAAAGATGATTCGGTTCCATTGTTGTAATCAAAAAAAAGTGAACGCTTATATTCAGAATGATCCGTGACTGGAACACCACGTATATCAAATATTACTCTTAAATGTGGGGGTAACCTTAAATCTCTAGAAAGCATATCTTCTGATCCAAACCAGTCTAATACACGCTCTTTTGGCTGAGGTTTAACTAAAACTAACTCCCCCCATTTCTCTTTTGCAGTACGATCAAAATCAGTATGCACGTTAAGCTTGAAGGGCAGATGCTGATAAATCCCTCGTCCTATTATCCTATCCGCTACATCCTCAGTTAATGGCGTTCCCTCTTCTTTAAAAACTGTTAATAATTCTTCATCAGTTAACATCATCAAATCGTCTAATCTGACTTTTTCCTTTACCACAACCAAATCGTTTAACGCTCGAACAAACATTTCTTGAGCCGTTCTATGGATTGGAGTATAATAGACTTTTCTGTACGCGATGTCCCTTGCGGCCACTAAAGATTCTACGCCCTCAGCGGCCTTTTTTTCGAATCTAGCCACCCATTGTCCTTTTTTCTCTTTGCTAGGAGCAAGAGTATAATTATGCACAAGTTCCCAAACATTGAATCTACCTGTTTCAATCCCGGTATGTAAAGCATCTCGTCGCAAATAATCCATTCTATCAACATCAACAGGTTTCATTGAAACTATATTGCTTAGGAATGTATATTCTTCATCATCCGGCGGGAATCCTATAGCTATTTTTGCAAGGTTTTCTGGCTTCAATAAATTGACATTTCTACTTGCATTTCCCTTGCGTTTTAGCCTCTCAATTTGATCGGTTAGAAATGTAGGAATATCCGTATAACCCCCAAACCCTTCTTTAATGAGTGTATACGTAATTTTTTCGTGTGAGAATTCTCTATAATCTTCATTTGTGTCGGTGAAAAGCTCAAAGGCATGACTCCATGGACCATGCCCTACATCATGAAACAAAGCTGCCAATTGGAGTGCTATTTCAACTGGTGGGTCAAATTTAGGCCAACAGTGCTCCAAGTTGAAATGAAAATAATTATATTTTAACGTTTGATACACTCGACTTGCTAGATGGTAAACACCAACTGAATGTTCGAACCTAGTATGAACCGCTCCTGGAAAAACCAAGAAGACGGTTGAAAGTTGTTTAATTCTACGAAGTCTTTGAAAAGATGGAAGATCCAATGCTTCACGGACTGTAGAAGGCATTGGAACATATCCATATAAAGGGTCATAGTATATGCCTAGATCCTTCCGGGGTGGATGGAAATATCTAGTAAGCGGAGCTATGTTGGGCATCTTTTAGGCTACTTTGGCATAGATAGCATCATAGAGTTGCTCTCTATCCATCATACTAATTTCATCGTATGCCGTTGTAATCTTCTCATAAATTGCTCTGAATTCCGGCAAAGAACTTTGCCTGTCAACCCTAGCCTCCCCTTTGGGGGTGATTTTTATCGATCCCGCTGCGAGATAGCCACTGTATTCCAAACCAAAAATTGTTTCTCGTAGGTCTTGGCTATAAGGCATAGGTGCGAGGTCAAAAGTATAACCAAAGTCTATGTTATGGCCCCGTTCCAACAAAAACACATAGGAATCGATGAGCTCTTCATCCACGCCCCCACTTTTCTTAGTAGCTATTTTAACTAACGCCAACAATTTATCAACTACAAATTGCACCTTCTACACCTCCTTATTTATGGGCCTTTTTTGTTAGATTAGTGGGATGCCTTAAAAGCTTTTCTGCAAACGTTATCAATATATATAAAATAAATTCGTACTGCGATATTACTCATGAAGAACTAAGGGCGATGGTGAGGGATTATAGCCTTTTCGTGCTAAAACAGGCTGTCCCGCAACTTACTCTTGAGAACACACTCGCAATTTACGGGCACACGATAATCCTATGAATCCACACACCTTAGATGACCAAGTGACGATTGACGCACCGATGTTTTTTACCGACACTGAAACACACCTCATTTTTCCCAGGTCTGGTATGCTCTTCTCTAACCTACCCCAAAGCACCTTCAGGTTATGGGCCGTGCACACCAGATTATACTCGATTCGCACACCTCCGGTGCCCCTTGTCAGGAACCCCCGGAACTTCAGATTGTGCTTGATATTACCGAACGGCCACTCGACCGTCTCTTTTCGTTTCCCGTACTCCTCTTTACCCTCGGCCGTACGCATCTTCGCGGCCATCCGCCGCCGTTCTGCCTCGTACTCATCGCTCAAGATGACTCGGTGCTGATTTTTCCCCGCGCAGTCCCGCCGGAACGGGCAGTCGCGGCAGTTCGCGCCGTAATACACGTACACCCGTTTGCCCTTATACTCGTACTCGCCCTTTCTGCGGAGGAACTCGCCGCCGGGGCAGCGAAACTGGTCTTTCTCATCGTCATAGGCGAATTTATCCTTCGAATACGGACGATCCTCAACCTTCTTGCGCTTCTGCTCCTGCGCCTGCTTGCTGTTCGGGGGGCCTGCATTTCAAAGTTACACGCACAGCCTTTTCTTCTCGCGATGGAGGTACGTCGAATCAGTCGTGTAATAGCCAAGGGAGAGGTTACTTGTTTCGTCTTAGTTCAACCGAATAGCTGGTATCCATCCCTCATGCCGCACTCCATTGATGTCCACGAACTCGGTGCAGGTGATCGTGCCGCCGATTACGTCTTTACACGTAGCATGTATAATTTGCGGATAGGAGCCAGTGGTGATAATGTAGTTGTAAGTTACCTTTGGGTGGAGAGTGAATGAGTTGTTGAAGCTAATATTGTGCCAATCACCTTCGTAACCGTTCCAACGGGCTTCTTCTATTGTTGTGCCATTAGAATAAGAAAATTGAGCATATTCAGCATGCCCGCCGGTTCCGTTACACATGTAAGTATATAATTTGGACACATTAATCGTTTGATATGGGGTTATCGTTCCATGATGAGTGCCCGCGATGCTTGGATATGTTCCTGAGTACGTATCGAGGATGCCCTTATAGGAGGCATTAAATGTGGTGAAGGCCACGTCGTCGCCGTAAACTGTACCATGACTGTTTGATGCCGCCGCTCTGAAGTGATAGGTGGTATCGTCATCAAAGTTAGTTATGCCTTCGCCGAACGTGCCTGTCATCATTTTTGGTTGCTTAGAGGTGGAAGACCCATAGGCCATCGTCTTCCCGTATTCAAACCACACCTCACAACTCATACCCCCAGTGTTATCGAGGTTGCCATTTAATCTTGCCGAAGTAGTAGTAACGCTAGAAGCGAAATGAGTTGTAACTGTTGGTGGCGTTATTGCTGGGGTAGTGGCCGAGGCCTCTGCATAGGTATCCGACCATTGCTCGCTGCCCTGAGCATAGGACCAGGCCCGGTAATAATAGGTTGTGCCTTCAGCTAATCCTAAGTCTGATGCGCTGCTTCCAGTATCGAAGTAGACTTGGATGCCATCGTCTTTATTTGAAGGGTAGCTGGCCTGTTTCCTCTGTATTTTAGTCTTTTGCGCGCCACCCCCCTTACTCCAGGATAAATTGATCTGGGTGGTACTGGCAGGAATGGCACTGAAACTGGTTGGTGCATCAGGTTTCGTGAGGAAGGTTAGCTCAGAACCACTTGCAGTTCCTGCATTGTTCTTGGCCTGAGCCCTAAAGTAGTATTTAGTTCCCTTGGCAAGGCTGGAAATAGCTTGATTGAAAGACTGTCCCGTGGTTTTGCTCCCTGTCCAGCCGGTGTTATAGGCATAAGGGGCCCCTGCGTTAGTATCATACTCAAAACGGTACTGGCAGCCTTCACCGCCATCACTGCTTATCACGCCGTTAAGGGTGGCTGTCGTCTCTTCGACGTTAGTGGCAGCGTTCGTAGTTACCGTTGGGATTGATGTTGGTTCGAGGCAGTTATAGGCGTCGAACGCATCAGCTCTGCCGTAGCCGTAAACGTAATCGTTGCCTGAAGTACCCAGGTCAACTGCTGTAGAATAGAGACAATTGCGGACTTCATTTGCCGTTGCGCTCGGAGACGCACCCCAAATCAGTGCTGCAATCGCAGCAATGTGTGGTGCCGCCGCGCTCGTTCCATAAAAGAGACTGGGTAATCCGCCCACTCCAGTAATTGTTACTCCATCGATTCCGCAGATGTTGGGCTTAGAGCGAATTTGGGAAGAGGGATAGCTAATAGTTACCGGACCCCGAGAGGAAAAAAACTCAATATCGTCGTTGCCCGGATCGTTAGCTGCAATTGCTCCTACAGCAATGACGCCAGGCACTGCTGGTTGACCAAAGATCGAGTCGGCAGAATTAATATTATCGGTATAAACTGATGCGCCATTACTCGTAAAAATATACACCTCTAGCGTTTTCGTTGCCGCCGCATAGTTGTAGATATCAATTTCCGCATCAATGGTAGACCCACCCGTATTAGTGTAAATGAACGCCTCGATGGGATCGTCATTGCCATCTTGGGGTGCCGCGCTAAAAGCCAATGTGCTCCAATCGGCGATGTTATACAAATAAAGATCGTAATCATTGTTGGATGAGCCAAACCTATCATTCCACTGCAAGACAACAATCACCTCGTCGTTTTTTGGGATATTAACATAGAGATATTTATATATTGGTTCTGATCCTCTACTAAAATCGTGAAAATCGTAACCATCATTATAATAATATCCCTGATAATGGGTGTGAGCATTATTGCCTGCCGATGAGACATAAATTATATCATTGGTTGCAAGCAAAGAGGTTAAATGTGAAGCGATAATCCCATCTTCAAAGAAGGGTTCGGTAATCCAGCCAACATCATCGCAGATGATATTGCAGCCAGCATCTACGAGCGCATCGATGGCCGCGTTGAATGCAACTTCGTTGACACCCCAATCGTGGAAATAGAGGGCAGCACCGGGCACCATATCGTGGACAATTTCGAGCATGGCCGTGCCCTCGTCACCGCCTTGAGTGTTACTTAATACGGTCAAGTCAGTAGGTAGATCACCAGAATTTCGTGCGCTCGTCCAGTGATCCACACCATCTGAGATGATGCCAACCTTCATACCTGAGCCGCTTTGCGAGTATGTGGCACGCACATCGGAAGTGCGATGAATCGTATCGCCTTCAGTAGTAACAGATCCGATCCTTGCCAACGGCGGCATCACGGTCCTGATGGTTCGCACCTCTTCGAGAGACGCCAACAGTTCCAAATTGTTTACTTCTACCCACGCAACAGCAAGATGATTTTCTTCGTCTCGATCTGTAATTTCCCAAACGTAGGGCTCAATGGTTTCCGTTTCCGCAGGTGGCTTGAGGTAGACATAGACATATACCATATCGTCCATCGCGCCGCCATCACGTCTGGGAGATACGGAATCAACTAAACGATACTGACCTAAACGTTCCATCTGCACCTTGAGCGTTTCTTGATCTTGCCACTTCGTGAGAAATCGACTGTCAAGTAGTTGAAGGAGATCGGTGCTCAGCTTTTTTTTGTGCCACGGAGAGGTTAGATTTGACATCTTGGGGCAAAGAGATACGTTTTGCGTCCGAGCTAAAAGGGCGGTTAGTATTGTTTTCAGCCGCATATGATGCTGATGCTATACTTGGTATTGCAAAGGTGAACACAGAAACCACTATTATCGCTGCGAATACCGTCCCCATCGCTTTCTTTCTGTTATCCATTTTCAAACAACCTCACTGGCGAGAGTTATGAAAACTCGTACAACTAAGAACGCCAAGAAATGAATACTACTAGGTGGTTTCATTTTAACATCACACCCCCTTCCTTCATTTCCGCTTTGTCTCCACCGTTCCGTGATTCATTTTTAGATCTGCCACCATGGTTGGTAAAGGTAAGAAGCTGGTTATAAGCCTTTCGCTTTCGTCAGTACTTCCGAAGAGCCCGACTTCCGAAAGAGATTTATATGCTCCCCATCCACTCCAAAATCAAGGAGTCTTTGAAATGAATCGCTATCACCGGACTTTTGGTGATT
>Ga0268279_1000251_pt1 | contig 38259 bp, 31 predicted proteins | sample saktaG_6_FD_190142 | JGI IMG/M metagenome (GOLD analysis project Ga0268279, IMG submission 190142) | Saline water microbial communities from Sakinaw Lake, British Columbia, Canada - sak_2010_1_5_80m | ecosystem: Environmental > Aquatic > Non-marine Saline and Alkaline > Saline ...
GTATGCAAAATGCCACTCTTTTCTTAATTATTATCTTAATGTTTATAGGCGCCTCTCCCGGCTCTACCGGAGGAGGAGTTAAGACTACCACTTTTGGTTTACTTATATTATACGTCTGGTCCTCACTAAGAGGAAAAGAGGAGATTCAAATCTTCAAAAGAAGAATATCACAGGATATAATCCCCAAAGTCTTAACCGTTATCACCCTCTCCTTGGGTCTGATTATTACCATGACCATTCTATTGTCTTATGTAGAAGGAGAGGATTTTGTAAAAGTACTATTCGAAATTGTTTCTGCTTTTGGTACAGTAGGATTATCAACAGGTATTACTTCATCTTTGAGTATAGCCGGAAAAATTATAATTATTATCACAATGTTTACCGGCAGAATTGGGCCTTTAAGTCTTGCTCTATCATTGATTCAAAAACGAGAACCAGAAATGATCAGATATCCTGAAGAAAAAATTATGGTGGGATAAATTCGTATCGCGTATTGCGTATCGAGTATCGCGTGAAGAAAATAGCGGATAGCGTACAGAATATTAGTTATCCGGTTTACCAGTTGGCCAGTTAATTTAGTCGATAGTGAATAGCCATTAGTAAGAAATTAGCGTAGAGCGTATAGGTGTGGGGAAAAATTGCGGGAAGTAAAAAGAGTATTGGGAAAAGAAGACAGAATTCAGGAGTCAGGAGTCAGAATAAAGTGAGTCTAAACTAAAAAAGGCAAAAAATTACGTAATCTTTACTCGATACTCGATACTATATACTGATTAAAAGGGAGGTATTTTTTCATGAAACAATTTATAGTTCTTGGTTTAGGAAGATTCGGTTCTGCGGTAGCAACTACTTTGGTCGAATTAGGACATGAAGTCCTGGGAGTAGATAATGATGAAGAAAGAGTAAATGATTTAAAAGATGAGATCACTCAGGCAGTGCAGGCTGATATTACCGAGGAAAGAGTTTTAAAAGAATTAGGGGTAAAAAATTTTGATGCCGCTATTGTAAGCATCGCTACTGATTTAGAAGCAAGCATCTTGGTAACTATGATGTTAAAAGAAATGGGACTAAAATATATTATCGCTAAAGCCCAAAACAATCTCCATGCAAAGATTTTAAAAAAAATTGGTGTGGATAAAGTTGTATTTCCCGAAAGAGATATGGGGGCAAGAATCGCTCGAAGATTAATCACCCCAAATATTAAAGATTATGTAGAACTGGAACCTAATTATAATATTATGGAGATTAAAGCCTTGCCCGAATTCGTAGATAAATCTTTAAGTGAACTTGATCTGCGGAATAAATATGGAATAAACGTTTTAGCTATAAAGAGAAATAATGGCTTTAATATCTCACCCCGGGCAAAAGATGTAATAAAAAAGGACGATTTACTAATTGTAATCGGAGAGACCAAAATAATTACTGAATTAGCCGGCAAAGCAAATCATTAAAAAATAATTTTTTGGGCTATTGCCTATTTGGAGTACATAAAAATTCCCAAAACGCTAATGAAAAGAGAAGAAAAATGCAAATATTTGATAGAAAATTGAAGAAGTATTTTCCTAATTACATACTCCAAAGTCTGTTGGCTACTATTGCTCTGACCATTATTCTTTATTTTATAAATATATTTACTAATACCGCAATTGTTGCTTCTTTGGGAGCTACCACTTTTATCATCTTCGCTATGCCCAAATATGAAACTGCTCAACCCAGGAGGGTCATCGGAGGGCATATATCCGGCATCATTGTAGGAATTCTTTGTTTTTATCTCTATTCCCACATACAAAACGAAAACAATTTTTTTCTTTCTTACGAAATGTTTAAAATTCTTATTCCTGCAATCTCCGTAGGATTAGCTATCTTCACTATGGTTATTACTAACACCGAACATCCCCCTGCCGCCGGTACTGCTTTAGGAATTACAATTCAAGGATGGAGTTATTCAACCATACTGGTTATTATAAGTACTATTCTCCTTTTATCATTATTTAAATATTTGCTAAAAACATGGCTAAAAGATTTGGTTTAACCTTACTGTTTTTCAAAAAAATACAGCTGATATGCTATAATAAAACAAAAAAGGTTGAATATGAATATATGATAAAAAATATTTTATTTGTCTATAACCAGGTAAGTCAGAGAGAACGTAAGGGGCTCTTTAGAGAATGTATCCTTATTGAAGATGTAGACGCTATTCGCAAGGCTTTAATTGAGACTAACAATAATATTTTATCTTTAGACCTGCTTTCACCGGAACAATTAAACAAGTTTATCAACAAACATCAACCCATTGATCTAGCTTTTATCCTGGCAGAAGGATATAAAGATATCCCTCATACCCTTTATAGTGGGCATGGTTCAGCCATGGTTCGTAAACAGTTAACTAAATACCATATTCCCTGTGCCCTCTCCAGTATTGAAAGTATGGAAGTCTGCCGCAATAAAAACCTTACTTATATCAACCTCAGGGAAAAAAATATTTTAGTTCCGAATTATTTTATATTTGATACCCACTTTCGATTTCACAAAATAAAATTACTCTCCCAGATAGAGAAAATAGAGTTTCCCCTGATGATAAAACCAGCTGGCGGAGGAGATAGCATAGGTATTACCCCTAAATCTGAGGTGCATAATCTTCAAGAGCTAAAAAACAGGATTATCGGTCTAAAAAAAGAACTGGGTCCTGAAAAATTAATCATCGAAAAATATTTACCCGGAAGAGAGTATACTATTGGAGTTCTAGGCAGTAGAGCTAAAAAATATATCTTGCCCATTATTGCTTTCCCTAGAGACCATGGCATCAGATATACTTCCACTAAAAAGAAAGAATATAAAATGAGGGAAAAATTTGAAATAATCTATCGGGATGATGAAAGATTTAAAAAACTTGCCCAAATGGCCATCAAGACCTTTGATGCCGTGGGAGCCAGTGATGCTATCAGAATTGACTTTATGGAAGATGAATCAGGAAACACTTACGTTATAGATGTAAACGGGACGCCTGCTTTATCTCTAACTGGCTCTCTGACCTTTATGGCAAGTAAAGTAGGACTAACTCATGGCCAATTGATAAAACTTATTTTTTATGAAAGTGTCGTCCGACATGATTTAGCCCCTACCTATCTTCTGGAAGAGATGATATCTAAAATTCAAACCAAGCTTGCTACTTATTATGCTGATGAAGAGGACGAAGATATAGAAATGGCTTTAATTTAAATAATCCTTATTTTCCTTCAGATTCCAAATCTATCATCTTCTTTTTTAAAGGATTATCTTTCTGACCGGAAAATCCCCCTATACTACCGTCACTCTTTATAACCCGATGACAGGGGACGACCAATGGTAAAGGATTATTTCTCATGGTGCTTCCCACTGCTCGGTAAGCCCGAGGATAACCGGCCGCTTCTGCTACCTCTTTATAGGACCGGATTTCACCATAAGGAATTTTTTTAACTGTCTGTAGAATTTCTTTCTTAAAATTCGCATAGTTGTCTAAGTTCAACTGGTAATCTGTAAAATCAACTTTCTTACCGGCATAATATTCTTTAACCTTTTGAATTAAATTTTCCCAACCTCTATTATCTTCGAAAAGATTATTACATTTTAACTCTTCTCTGATTTCAAAAAGAACATCCTCTTTTCTCTCTTCCGGCAAAATAAAAATCCGCAAGCCCTTCTGGTCAGCTGCAAACCCTGCCCATCCCCAGGTAGTTAAGAAAATAGCATATTTAAAAATATTTTCCGACATAAATTTCCCTCCTCTTTTTGTCTTGTTACTGTTTTTATTATATAATCTAAATTAGTAGTGGTCAATAAATCCGTTTTATACTAACGACTGATTTAATTGGAGAATTGGTTAATCGGTCAATGGATCAATATTTCATTATCATCTATAAACAAGAATAATAATTTTTATTTATATCAAAAAAATCAGGATGGAATTAATTATGCTAAAAAAAATAAATGTCTTGCTGTTAGCGGGTGGAAAAAGCAAAATAAGTATGAGAAAATTTTCCGGAAAAGAAAATAAAGCTTTAATTGAAATAGGCCCTCACCGCCAACCCATGATTCTCCATATAATAGAAGCTCTAAAAAAATCAAAATACACTGATAAAATCATAGTAGCAGGACCTGAAGAAGTACAAAAAATGGTAAAAGATATGGTCTATCTAACCATTTCCGACGGTCAAACCATTCCCGATACCTTGAAATCAGGAATTTTACCCCTCAAAAAAGACCCTTTAATATTAATCTCAACTTGTGACGCCCCTTTAATAACCGAAAAACATATCGATTGTTTTATAAAAGAGTGCTACGGGTGGCCTGGTTTTGATATTTATTATCCTATAATCGATAAAGAAGTTTATCAACAGTCTTACCCCTCTTCAGATTTAAGAAGAGTGTATGCTAGTCTTGTTGAAGGAAATTTTACCGGAGGAAATATTCTTTTAATAAATCCTCGGATTATCACTGATTTTGCAGATACAATTAACGATTTTATCTATTTCAGGAAACATCCTTTAAAAATGGCTCGACTCTTGGGGGCTCGAATTACCACGAAATACTTAAGAAAATATCTATCTATTCAGGACCTGGAAAAGAGAGTCCCCGAATTGTTAGGAGGTTATAAAGGGAAAGCCATCCTCTCTCCTCCTGAAATCGCTCTGGATATCGATAAACCCAGGCATTTAAAAGCTCTTTGGAATAATTATTAAAGCTTACTCTTTACCCCATACATACGGCCGCCATTTTTACCGGTAAGAAGGTAGGAAGTGATAAAGGCTTTTCGGTCATATTCTAAAGAGGTATCCCTTACTTTGGGAAAATAATTTCTTTCACATATTACCCTTAAGATTTGAACTTCTCCATCTTTACCATATCCTACATTTCGGGTAACTCCGAATCCTTCTTCCCGAAGCTTCTCTTCGATTTCCTGCCATTTATTTCTAGAAATAATACCCACAGAAATTATCTCTTTAGAAATTTTTTCAGATATAAATATTCCCACTATATTTCCTATCGAAAAACCTGCACAATAGGCAATGACATTAAGCCAATTCCCAATATCCTGTATTACTTTACTTACTATCAGAATAAAAATCAAAACTTCAAAAAAACCAAGCACACCGGCAATAAGCTTTTTTCTTTTTACTATCATTTGAACTCTAAAAGTTCCCATAGATACATCCAAAACTCTCGATAAAAAAATAATTCCCGCCCCTATATAAATGTTTGAATCCATCACTCTATCAATCATACTCATTACTATTTCCATACCTTTTTTCTCACCTCTTTCTCTATGTCTTTATTCTAACATCTTATTTATTTTATATTACTTTAAAATCACTGGCAATTATAGTACAGAAAAATTGATTATGCAACAGCTCTATTAAAAATTTTTAATTTTATTTTATAATATAAGAACTCAAAACCAAAACTAAGAAAAAAGTTTTATATTTTTACACGATACGAAACAAAAAAGAAGGATTTTCTCTTAAAACGTCGAATAATAGATAAGGATGCAAAAAAATTAAACAGAATTTTCCTCAAATAAGAGGTAATAAAAAATGTTAGAAAACTATTTCGAAAAAGGCGATAGAGCTCTATCCACATATGAGGCTTATGGAAGAAACCCGGTGTCAATTAATAGAGTAATCGAGTACTTTAAGAAAGGTTTAAAATCAGATTCCGATAATGTCTTATACCATTATCGTTTGGGTTATGCCTATCATCTAATGAGAAGATTAATGGAAGCAAGCAATGAATACGAAAAAGTTCTAAAACTAGACCCTCCTCGTCTAGCCACAGAAGCTGACCTAAAATTAGCAACTAAATATGCTCCCAGATTATTTGTAAATCCCAAAGAATACTTCAAGATAAAGGATTTAGTAGCAGTAATCCATCCAATAAAACCAATTATTGCCTATAATCTTTTCTGGGAAGATGACATTGACTATCCTGGAAATAATGACCCTTCCGACCATGAATTACTATGGATAGAATTTAATCAAGGTAAAGGAAAAGTAGTTGGTGTATATACTTACTTTCATAAAGCTATACTCTTCACTGAAGAATCTGTTAAAGACAGCAACCTTCATCGCCAAAGAGCTAAAGTATTCGGACAATGGGGTGAACATGGGTCTTTACCTTTAGGATGGGAAAAATTACATCCGGAAGCAATATTTGAGAAAATTGGAAAAAAAATCAAAATAAAGAATATGGCACAAAGATACCAGGAACTAAGCAAGAGCATTAAAAATCCTCTCCATCCTTTAGCCAGGGATTGGCCTAAAAAATTTACCGGAAGTTATAAAGATTTTATCAATTTTTCCAAAAATATTGAATTACGTAGAATCCTTAAAAAGAAAAAAATGGTGATAATTAGTAAATGGCCCAATGCAGTAATTAACCAATACTTTCTTGCTTATAATTATTTCCCCAAAAAACAGTGGCCTAAATAAATTTGTATCGAGTATAGAGTATCGAATTAAGAAGACAGAATTCAGGAACCAGAAGTCAGAATAGTATATAGTGAATAAGGAAAGAAATAGAAACCGGTGGTATCCAGAAGACAGAAGTAGGAGCGTATTGCATACGCCCCCAACGATATACATAAAACAGTCAGACAGGCGTCTCGACTGTCTCTGAATTAAGGTAGGGGTTTGATTCATCGAACCCGAAAGAAGCCGGGGTCGGATAAATCCGACCCCTACCTCTCAAACTAAAAGTATAAATGAAAAAAAGTAGTAAATATTTAATAATGTTTAGTAAAAGAACGGCGTGTCATGTCGGACAAGGACATATAGACAATTAAATAAAGAGAGGTAAATAAATTAATGAAAGCAGAAATTATCAGTATAGGCAGTGAAATACTAAGAGGGCAGATCACCGATACCAACGCAAATTTTATTGCCAAAAAATTAGTAGAATCAGGTATTGATTTAGAGCATATTTCAGCTGTCGGTGATAATCCTGAATCTTTATTATCCACTTTAAAACTCGCCTTTCAACGTTCCGACCTAATAATTACCACCGGTGGCCTGGGACCTACGGAAGATGATATTACCTACCAAACCATTGCCAGGGCTTTAAATCTTAAACTGATAAAATATCCGGAAGCTGAAGAAAATTTAAAAAAGATTCTCCATAAAATAAAAATAAAAGTTTCCCCAAGCAACCTCAAACAAGTCTACCTTCCGGAAGGGGCGAAAATTATCATTAATCAATATGGTACTGCCCCAGCCATGATTTTAGAAAAAGATAACAAAATTATATGTTCTTTTCCCGGTGTCCCCCATGAGATGAAAAATCTGATAGAAGAAAATCTAATCCCTTATCTAAAAGAAAAATTTCCACCTTCCCTAATTAAAAAGTCAAAAATATTAAAAGTTACCGGTCTTGGAGAGTCATCAGTTAATGAACTTATTCGCGACTATATAAACAAACAAACTAATTTTTCTTTTGGCATATATGCTAATCCGGAAGATATTCAGGTCCAGGTAACTACCCAGGCTCCCACTGAAAAAGAAACAGACAAACTGTTACAATTTTCGGTTAACCAATTAACTAAAATATTGGGTAATTATATTTATGGAATTGATGATGAAACCTTAGAAGAAGTAGTGGGGAAATTATTAAAAACAAAAAAATTGAAAGTTGCAGTGGCAGAATCCTGCACCGGTGGAATGCTGGGGGAGATGATTACCCGCATACCGGGAAGTTCTGAATATTTTCAAGGCGGAGTGATAAGTTATAATGCTAAAATCAAAGAAGACCTGTTAAAAGTACCCCCGGAAGTAATCAAAAAATATGGTGAGGTTAGCAAAGAAGTGGCTCAATTAATGGCTGAAGGGGTGCGAAGATGCTGCCACATTGATATAGGGATTAGCATTACCGGTATTGCCGGCCCGGGAGGAGCAACCGAAAAGAAAAAAGTAGGATTGGTCTATATGGCTCTTGCTGACAGTAAAAAGACTATTACCCAAAAACACCAGCTATTCGGAAACCGCCAATTAATCCGTGTACGTTCAACCCGCCGCGCTCTCAATATGCTTCGTATGTATTTAATGGGAAAATAATTATCAAGTTAATTTAATTTTATTTTATTTTTGTAAGGAGGTTAATTTTGATTAAAGTAGGGGAATTTTATGCTCCGGGGAAAATTATCTTTGGCTCGGGAGGATTATCTAAAATTGGGACAGAAGCAAAAAGATTAGGAAGTAAAGTTTTAGTAGTATTAGGTAGAAGTGCGATGAGAAAAAGTGGAGCACTGGATCGCTTAACTCACTTACTTATAGAAAATAATTTAGAATATCTAATCTACGAAAATATCCCCTCTGACCCTACGGTAGAAATAATTGATACCGGAACAGGTCTTGCCAGAAAAGAAAAATGCAATCTGGTTATAGCCCTGGGGGGAGGAAGTGTCCTGGATGCAGGTAAGGCTATTTCGGTAATGGTAACCAATGAAGGTTCGGTGGCCGATTATCAGGAAATCGAAGGAAAAGGTAGAAAATTTCAACACAAACCCATCCCCTTTATCGCTATCCCCACTACCTCAGGTACCGGCTCAGAAGCGACGAGAAATGCAGTAATCACCAATACTAAACTTGGTTTAAAGAAGAGTATAAGAGACCCCTGGCTCATTCCGGAAGTGGCTCTGGTTGACCCCGAACTTACCCTATCTCTACCCCCTTACGTAACAGCCGTCTGCGGTGGTGATGCTTTAACTCAATGCATAGAATCTTATTTAGGCAAGAAAAGTCAGGAAATCACCGATGCCCTGGCCCTGCATGCCATAGGATTAATCGGTAAAAGTTTGGCCAAAGCAGTAAAGGATGGAAAAAATTTAGAAGCACGTAAAGATATGGCTATGGCTGCACTTTTGAGTGGGCTTTGTCTGTCTAATTCAGGATTAGGAGCAGCCCATGCCCTCTCTCACCCTCTGGGAGTGCATTATAAAATTCCTCATGGTCTGTCCTGCGCAGTACTGTTACCTTATGTAATGGAATACAATTTGCCGGTAGTTGCCAAAAAGTTAGCTAAAATAGCCCAATCTTTAGAGGAAGATATCTCTTTATTATCGGATACGGAAGCCGCTCAAAGGGCAATATATAAGGTAAAAGAAATACTTTCTCAGGCCGGAATTAAAACCAATCTATCAGAATGCGAAATAAAAAAAGAAGATTTTTCACAATTAATTAAGGGTGCAAAAGGGGGAAGTTTAAATAATAATCCACGGGATACATCTGATGAGGATTTAATTGAATTGTTATATAAAATGACTGGCCTTTATTGATATAACAGAATTACATTAAATTTAAATTAATTTACTATTTTGGTTTTTTAGTATCTACTACGATATTCGGTTCTTGGTCTAGGTGGACGAGCTTCGTCAATCTTTAATGGACGACCGTCAAAATCGGTATCATTTAACGCATCTTTAGCTTTTCCAGCTTCTTCTGGTGTAGACATTTCTACAAATCCAAAACCTTTGCCTTCGATAATGTTGACACTCTTAACTTCGCCATGAGCAGAAAATATTTCACTTAACTGATCATTGGTTACAGAATATTTAAGATTTCCTACATATAATTTACTACCTTGCATACTTTTTCCCTCCTTTTCGATATTTCTCTTAAGTCCAATAACGTTTCTTTGGGAGAGAAGAAGCAAGGAAATGATTCTAACCTCTTAACGATAACATTATTAAAACACAAGAGATCCTTTTTAACAATCTGTTATAGTTCGTTCAGTTGATTGTTGTTAGCATCTCTTTTCAGTAATAAAGGCCAGTCGTTTTTATCTAACAGACTTTAACGTCACAAGTATACCACAACTTTTAATTTTGTCAAATTTATTTATATATTTTTTTTCAATATTTTTAAATTATCTAACTACCCCACTAAAGTTTACACTAACTATTGCAACAAGATTGATGTTCGGTACGGCTGATTATTTCATCTTGTAAGGTTTTACTGAGATTATTGAAATAATCGCTGTACCCTGCCACTCGCACAATAAGATTTCTATATTTTTCAGGTTCTTTTTGAGCAGCCTTTAGGGTATCAGCACTAATTACATTAAATTGTATATGATGCCCTCCCAATTTAAAGTAAGCCCTGATTAAGTGAGCAAGGCTGTTTAGTCCTTTTTCTCCCTCCAATAATTGAGGGGTAAATTTTTGATTTAGAAGAGTCCCTCCTGTTTTTACCTGTTCCATCTTGGCAGCTGATTTAATAACTGCCGTAGGTCCCAAACAGTCAGCCCCCTGCACCGGGGAAATGCCTTCGGACAATGGTTGCTTCTCTCTTCTCCCATCCGGTGTAGCTCCCACTACCGAACCAAAATAAATATGACAGGTTGTGGGGAGCATATTAATCCTGTAAACTCCGCCTTTGGTATTTTTTCTCCCATTTACTTCCTCGTAAAAAGCATCAAATACTAATTTCATAATATCATCTGCATAATCATCATCATTCCCGTATTTAGGGGTCTTGTTCAAAAATAGTTGGCGTATCTCTTCTTGGCCAACAAAATTATATTTTAATGTTTCTTTTAATTTTTTCATATTTATATTCTTCTGATCAAAGACGTGGTATTTAATTGCTGAAAGACTATCGGTAATAGTTCCAATACCTACCCCCTGGATATAATCGGTATTATAGCGAGCCCCTCCGGCATTATAATCCTTCCCATTTTCAATACAATCACTAATTATTATAGAGAGGAACGGGGCGGGCATATAGGCAGCATATAATCTTTCAATTATATTATTTCCCCTTATTTTTATATCTATAAAATGGTGAAGCTGTCTTTTAAAGGCAGCCATTAATTCTTCAAAAGAATTAAACCGGGCTGGTTCACCGCTTTCTATCCCTATTTTCTTACCAGTCTGGAGGTCAATACCGTTATTTAAAGTTATCTCCAAAACTTTTACTAAATTAAAATAACCAGTTAAGATGTAGCTCTCTTTACCAAAGGCACCGGTCTCTACGCAACCACTGGTACCTCCACAGCGGGCATCTTCTATAGATTTACCCTGTCTGAGCATCTCTTCGATAACTTCTTCGGCATTAAATACCGAGGGCTGCCCCCAACCTTTTCTAATTATTTCACCAGCTCGTTTTAAAAACCTGTCCGGGCTCTTTTTACTCAATTGAATATTGGTGCTGGGCTGTAATAATCTTATTTCATCAATTACATCGAGTATCAGATAGGTTAAATCATTGACGCCATCAGAGCCATCTACCTTTAATCCCCCGTTATTAATATTGGCAAAATCGGTATAGGTACCACTTTCTGCTAAAGTTACTCCTACTTTGGGTGGTGCCGGTTGATTGTTGAATTTTATCCAGAAACACTCCAAGAGCTCCTTTGCCTTCTCCTGAATCAGCGTCCCCTCTTCCAACCCCTTTTTATAAAAGGGATATAAATGCTGGTCTAATCTACCTGGATTAAATGAGTCCCAGGTATTAAGCTCGCTAATAACTCCTAAATGAACGAACCAGTACATCTGGAGGGCTTCCCAAAAATTGCGAGGAGGATTCGCAGGGACATATAAGCAAACTTCGGCAATTTTTTGTAACTCTTTTTTTCTTTGAGGATTTTTCTCGGCTTCAGCCATCTCTAGGGCCTTTTCAGCATAACGCCCGGCAAACCTGATTATCGCTTTAGCACAGATAAGCATAGCTTTTAATTCTTCCTGTTTATTATAGGCTTCAGGGTCATTTAAATAATCTAGATTCTGTATATGTTTTTCTATATCCTGGATAAAATCAGAAAAACCTTTATGGTAGATCTTATCATCAGCCACCGTATGTCCGGGGGCTCTCTGTTCCATAAATTCGGTAAATATTCCGGCTGCGTAACATTCCTTCCACTCCAGAGTCATCTCTTTAAATATCCGACTGCGCATTGACCTGTTTTCCCAATAAGGAATAATTTTCTCTTTTTGAACTTCCCTTACTTTCTGATTTACTGTAAAAAAAATCTTCTTTCGATTATTAATCAGTTCGAGGTCTTCCAGACTGTGACAACATAATTCAGGAAAGGTGGGAGTCGCCCGGGGGTGTCCCCCTCTTTCTCCTACAATAAGTTCTCCTTCACCAATACATATACTTTTATTTTCCAGAACATGTTCAAAAGCTAAGGCGCGAAGAACAGGTGCCGAAACTGTTCCGTTGTACTTCTCATAGGCTTCAGTCACTAAATTTGCCCGCTCAATAGAAATAAAAGGTTGAGTATCTAAACTTTCCTGTCTTAACTTTTCTATTCTTTCATTCATATAAATTAACCTCTTAACTTTACGTTCAGATTAAACTTACTTAAAATCGCAGATACCTCGGATAATTTTTCTTCCGAAGGAGGTTGTGTAGTTACTAACTTATAATTCCTTCCCAATCTTCTGTATTTATCTATGCCTATATAGTGATAAGGGAGAATATTCACCTGAGCAATCTTTAAGGAAGATAAAAATTCTCCCGTTTCCTTGATATTTTGAGAATCATCATTTATGCCCGGAATAATCGGAAAACGAATAAATATATTATTGTGTACCGAGGAGAGTTTCTTTAAATTTTCTAAAATGATCTCATTGAATACCCCGGTATATTTTTTATGCCTTTCACTATCCATTATCTTAAGGTCATATAAAAATAAATCTACTTTGGGGATTATTTTCTTTAAAATTCTCCAGGAAATATATCCGGAGATATCGACTGCGGTGTGAATCTTCTTTTCTCTGCAGCCATTGAGGAGACCCTCTAAAAATTCAGATTGTCCTAAAGGTTCCCCACCGGAGAAGGTCACTCCCCCGCCAGATTCTTCATAAAACACCAAATCTTTCTCTATCTCTTTTGTAACCTCTTCGGTGGTTAGTTTTTTCCCTATCATTTCCCGAGCTAGAGCCGGGCATTTTTCTGTGCACTTTCCGCAAAGAATGCATTTCTCTTTTTCAGTAACCGGAATGCCATTTTTTATCTGAATAGCATTAGAAGGACAAATCGTAGAACATGCTCCGCAGCCTATACATCTAACTCCCCAAAATAACATTTCCTGCCCGCTTAACTGACTTTCGGGATTTTGACACCACCAGCAATTAAGCGGACATCCTTTTAGAAAGACTGTGGTTCGAATTCCAGGTCCATCATGAATAGAATACCTTTGAATATTAAAAATTATTCCTATAGTCATAATTATTAAATCTTAATTAATCATTCTATCTTTCTTTTTTTATTTTTAAAACTGCGTCAGACAACTATTCCCCCTGACAAAATCTATAAAGTTTTAGAGATACATATCTACTCCATAATGGGTAATAGGTCAATTAAAAAATATGTCATCTGTTTAAACTTAATATCATTATTGACACATTATCAGCTTTTCATTTTTCCCATAATTTTAAGCGCTGTTTCGGTTGTTGAAAGCCCCCCTCTACCAGTACAGCGTAACTCTGCCGGTAGACTAACACCTACATCATACATAGCTTTTATAGTCTCATCAAGTGGTATCACCACATCAACACCTGAAATAATCATATTAACCGCAGCCAAAGCATTAGTAGCAGCCATTACATTTCTCCCTAGACAAGGTACTTCGACCCGATTGGCCACTGGATCACATATTAATCCTAACATATTTTGCAAGGCTATTGAAGCTGCATCAATACCTTGTTTAACATTTCCTCCAATTAGTTGGATTAAACCAGCTGCGGCCATTGCTGAAGCAGAACCGCACTCTGCTTGACAACCACAAACTTCTGCAGAAAAAGTAGCTTGTTCTGAAATAAAAACACCAATAATGCCCGCAGCAAGCATCGCTTTGATTATCTTATCATCATCTAAATTCATATACTGAGCTGTACCTAATATTGCTCCGGGGACAGCACCGCAGGAACCAGCAGTAGGGGCAGCCACGATTAGCCCCATAGAGCTTTTTACCTCCATCATTGCCATAGTAAAAGCAATAATATGATTCAATACGCCTCCGGGAATCAACTTATTTTCTCGATTCGCTTTTTCAACCAGCCTAGCCTGGGGGCCTAAGATTCGATCTTTGTAAGAGGTTCCTTTTAAACCGACTTCAATGGATGATTTTAAGATATTAATCATTTCATCCATTTTAGAAAATATTTCAGCTTTGGATATTTTTCCTCGACTACTTTCATATAAGGCAGCTAATTCCCATAATTCTCCACCATTTTTTTCCCAATAGCTCAACATTTTGGAAGCGGTATTATACGGAATACAACAATCTTTTACCGATACAATCGGCATAACAGGATCCAGCTGTCTTATATATAAAATATCTTTTAATTTTTGCAACCAGAAGATTTTAGACGAAGATAATTTTGAACCAGATTTTAAATTAATAATGCCTTGCTCCTGCTTACTATTTTCCGATAAATCAATATAGGCAATTTCTTTAATTTCCTTTTTAATCTTCTCTACTATTTTTTTGGCTTCTTTACTTTTTATACCGGAATAAAATAATAATGTTTCATAAAAATCCCCGTAAATTGACAAGGAAAATTCCTCAATTTTTTTTATTTCAATCAAACCGCCACCAACCGAAATAGCTCTTAAATGAATCTTCTTGTCTTCTTGATCGGCTAACATTATTTTTATAGTATTGGGATGATCAGCAATAAAATCGGTAATTTTAAATTTTATCTCTATATTTTCTTCTTTGGCCTTTTGCAAAGAAATAGGCATAGTCTGATCATCCGGTGTTAACCCTAACAATCCTGCCGCAAGACCAATATCGGTTCCCTGAGAATGATAGGTAGGGGCAATGGCCCCCTGTCTTTCAAACTCAATCACAACATTCTTTAATCTCCCACCTAATAACTGACGTGCAAGATTACCAATCCTGACCGAAGCAGCCACATGAGAACTAGAAGGTCCCCTCATAATCGGCCCTATAGCATCATTAAAAATACTAGCTGGTTGCTTTTTGATAAAATCACCTTCTTTTATTTCATAAATTCAATAGCCTTTCCTAATAATCGATCAATTTTTTTACAGTGTTCTTTGCTTAATGGTAAACGAGGAGAACGAAAATTACCTCCATTTGCTCCTCTTCTATCCATACAATATTTTACAATCTGCACTAACTTACCTGATTCTTCTAGTTCTATACATAGTGGCAAAATAACATTATAAATTTCCTGTGCTCTTTTATAATTTTTATTGATCACAGATTCTTCGTAGATTGCCGATGACAGTTCAGGTAATGCATTACTGATTACCGACACCCAACCTTGAGCTCCAAGGAAAAATGATTCGAATACAAGCTCTTCACTACCACAGAAAGTAATAATATTTCCATGGCCAAGCCGTTCGATTTCTCTTAAACGAATGATATCCCCAGTAGATTCTTTAATATATTTGATATTTTCTTTCTCTGCTAATTTAAGAACTGTTTCTAACTGGATATCCACTCCGGATGCCCCTGGATTGTTATAAATCATAATAGGAATATTAACAGCATCTGATATTGTCTCATAGTGATAAATAATTTCTTCCTGTAAAGGATTAAAATAATATGGCGGTAGAATAAGAACAGCGTCAGCCCCAATCTTTTCAGCATGCTGAGTATATTCTATCGTTTTAGTTGTTGTTTCTGCAGTAGTACCTATACATACTGGAAGTCTATTATTTACAACCTTAATCACAAATTCAGCTATCTCATAACGCTCCTTTTCGGTTAAACTAGCCATTTCACCCGTACTACCTAAAGGAATTAATCCATGTGCACCTTTTTCAATATACCATTCAATATTTTCTTCCATTGCCTTAAAATTAATATTTTGATTTTCGTCAAAAGGCGTAACCATTACGACGAAAGTCCCTTTTAATTCTTTTATTTCTTTCTTCACAAAAACCTCCCCGAGCTTAATTTAATTTTTATTTTCACCCTTTTTTAAATTTATTCTATAAAATAAATAATTATTGATTATTAGATTAGGTAATATCAAGATCATGCAGTTTTTCTGGTAATGGTTTACCAGTTTGCTTATCCCATCCTCTTGCTTCATAATATTCATTAAGCATACCTTCATAATCTTTAATTACACATTTTTTTTCATCTTTATAATCACCAAATTTAGGTAACCCTCTCATTCTTTCCGGCAATAAATCGTCCTTTCGAGAGAAACCTTCCCTCATATTAAATAACCTCTGTAAATTATATACTCTTTCTCCAATTTTTAACAAATCTCTATCAGATATATTCCAGCCAGTAAGGGCAGATAATATCATTGCTAGATGTTCCAATGTACAACCTACGTACATCATAAATTTACAAATATTTAAAACATCCGGTATTATTAAACCATCTTGTAATAATTTTACTATCTTACCTTTTCCTTTTTCTTCCCATCTATCCACTGTCTCCGGATCTGGAAGACCATACTTTAACATGCCAAAATCCATTTTTCCCGAATCATACGCCATGGCCTCCAGTGGATGAATATGGCACATTCCCCGGTTTGCAGTTCCATAGGTAATAGCTAAAGCCTTCCCCGATCTAGGATCATGAGCAGGGGCCTCCAAGCCTTTTCCATGAATGGCAAATTCTTCTGAACCATTTCCCAGTTTTTGGGCAGCTTGCTTGACTCCATCAGCAAGAAGTGATCCAATTCCATCTCTTAAGGCGATCTTTTTAACCAAAATCGGTAAAATATTTGCATTACCCCAGGTTAAATCTAAACCATCAACATCATTCTGATTAAGTATACCTTTTTCATAACATTCCATAGCAAAAGCTATCGATGCACCAGCTGAAATGGTATCAATCCCATATTCATTACATAAATAAGTGCAATTAACCGCTGCATCAACATTTTTATTTAATACAAAAGCAGTAAATGCTGCAATTGATTCATATTCTGCCCCTTCGTGTACAGGGGTTTTATATTGTCCATTTTTAACTTCTACAATTCTTCCGCATGCTATAGGGCAACCCCGATAGCACATATTGTTTTTAATTAAGTTGTTATGGGAAAAATAATTATATATCTCCTCTCCTTTTCCCCATGAATTAGACTGCCAGTTTTTGGTAGGAAAATCCCCTTCAACATCAATCCCCGGCATATCTCTTATAGTTCCTCGTTCTTTAAAAGCGGTGGTATTAAGATTTTCTTTTATCACTTTCATTACCATCCGAATAGCTTTCTTAAATTCTCCAAGCTGAGCGGGAGTTATTTTATTTGTACCTTTAACCGCTATCGCCAGTAGATTTTTAGAGCCCATCACTGCCCCAGCACCACATCGACCTGAAGCACGAGCTCCAAACATCACGGTAGCATACTTTACCAAATTTTCTCCGCCTGGGCCTATACACATAACTTTAAAATCTGAATCGCTCAGGTCGTTCTTTATTTTCTCTATTTTTTCAGTTACTGTTTTGCCTTTCAGATGATCAGCGGGTTTAATGCTCACCTTCCCATCATTAATAACCAAGTACACCGGTTGATCCGCTCTTCCTTCAATAATTATAAAATCATAACCAGCTTTCCTTACTTCTGGTCCAAAATCTCCTCCACACCTGGATTCTCCCCAACCATTGGTTAGGGTTGATTTAAAACATAGCTCTATACTTCCTCCGCCCGGTACAGTATTCATTGTTAAAGGACTAGTTGTAAATACTATTTTATTGTTAGGGCCTAGGGGATCAGTTCCTTCTTTAAGTTCATCATACAGAAGTTTAGCCCCATATCCTACTCCACCTATATACTTTTTTAAATCATTAAAATTTAAATCTTCTTCTTTGCTTTTCTTTTCATTAAGAGAAATTCTTAATAGCTTTCCTGTATAACCATTAACCATTAATAAAACATCCCTTCTTTTATACTTTCAAATTTAATTCGCAATTTCTCCAACACATTAAGCAAACCCAATCTTGAATAAGTAATAGAACTTTTTGTAAAAATCTTTGCCTTATTTACTTTTAGGAAAACATCCAGATAAAGTTTTGAGATTTATGCATGATTTCAATGTACCATTCGATAATAATTCAACAGAACAGCACCCGAGATGAGTTTTTTACAAAAAACTTAATCAATCTAAATGAAATACTTTTTCCATAAATGCCCACCATTCCCCTTCTTTTCGAGTAGCAAGAGGTTCCTGAAGAGGATCACAAAGTTTAAGCCATTTCTTATAAATCGGATATTTTTCCATCTCTTTCAGGGCTTTATTAACATCTTCCCCTTCAAACTCAAAATAACCAAAGAGATAATAATCTTTCTCAAAGATTGAGAAATTACTGAATCCACATTCCTTTAAAATTCTATTAACTTCAGGTTGAGGATTTGCATGTAGTCTTTTATACTCTTCAAACCCTTCCGGCTTAACTTTAATTACCATACCATAGCGCTTCATATCATTATTCACTCCTATTAATTTATAATATTAATTTAAACTAATACATAAATAAAATGTACATCTCTAAAGCCAAATTATTAATAAACACCATGCTCCTGTAAAGTTTTCCACATTACCATAATATTTTCTGGAGGTACTTCAGATTGAATATTGTGTATAGGAGCAGCAATCCAACCTCCTCCCGGTGCTAAATCATCTATTCTTCTTTTAGTCTCCTCTCTAACTTCTTCAGGAGTACAAAAAGGTAGTATACTTTGCGAATCAGCAAGGGCTCCCAGAAAATTAAATCTTTTCCAAATTCTTTTTTTAATATCTTGGTATCCATTCCTTTACATTAAACCTGAACTGGATTAAGTATATCTATTCCAGCTTCTAATAATAAAGGTATTGCTTCTTTTATTGCACCATCACAATGGTAAAATATATATACCTTTGATTTTGCTTTTTTCTTTATAAACTGAAATAATTTTTTATGATATGGCCATATTAATTCTTTATATGACTCAGGTGAAACAAGTAAACTGTTTTGGCTACCTAAATCATCTGCTGTGGATACAACCAGTACATTTTCTCCTACAGTTTCTAATGCCTTTTCCCAGTATAACATCTTCAACTCAGTCATTTTATTCATTATCGCATGAATAAGTTTTTTGTTAAAATACATATCCATAAAAAATTTTTCATAACCGGTCATCCACATCGCTGTTTCCCACATTCCAGCAAAATGTCTCGCAAGCATATATGCTTTTTTTTCCTTGTAAACTATACAATCAACACGTTTCTTGAGACCAGCATATCTTCCAGGATCTAAAGCGTCTGGCCAGGGGTAATTTTCAATATCCTCCACAGTCTCAGCATCCTTTAAAGGATTTTTGTATAAATCAAAAAAATGTCCACCCTCTATTGGCATTTTCCAACCTATACCAAATTCATCAATTAATTTGTAATGTTCAGCCTCACTCCACACTTTCTTTTCTAATATATTTTTTTTGATTGGAGATTTTGGAGGAACACTTTTCACGTCAATTTTTAACTTTTCAACCAGATCATCATCAACTATAGCTGTTTGTGAAACTACATCAAACAACTTTAATTCTTTTTTTTCAAGTCCTAGATAATTTCTTAAATTATTTAAACATTTGATATTTATTCCAGTTACACCAGAACTTCCCAAATCAAAGGGAACACGATCAGGTTCTTGATGTTCGAAAGCTGCTTTTACTCTTTTATAGCTTGTATATTCCATTTTCTCTTCCTCCAGCTAATAACATTATAATAATAGAAAACAAGTACTACATTTTAATTAAGTAAAAAGAGAGCATTTAATTCCTAATTTATTTTAATAAATATAAATTTTTTTTAATCATCTTCGGTGATTTCTCTTGTTTAATCCCCTTAGCAATTTCGTTCATATAAGGATCAATACACCTAAAAAATTGTTTATACCCTTCACATAAAAAATTTAATTTCTTTCCTTCTCCCATATTTATAATTCTATTTTTAAGACAACCACCATTACAAATAAACCGAACATCGCAAACCTTACAAACTTCTGCCAAATCATCCTTTTTAGAACGGCCAAACTCTTTCAGCTTCAAAGATTGAATTAGCTTATTTAAAGGAGTTTCAAGTATATTGCCCAATTTATATTCCGGAAAAACAAAATGATCACAAGCATATAAATCTCCATTATGTTCCATAACTGGTGCCCGGCCACAGGTTTCAGAAAAAACACATAAATTTGTTCTCATACCTAACCAGGCAGCAACACATTCTTCAAAAGTTTGAATAAAAATATCGCCAAAGTCATAATGTACCCATTCATCAAAAATAGTTATAAGAAATCGCCCATAATCTTTGCTGCTTACGGTTCGGGAACTCACTTTTCCTTCACCTAAGGACTCTACTATCGGTATAAATTGAATATTTTTCACTTGTTGATTTTTGAAAAAATGATAAACTTCTAAAGGATACCGGACATTTATATTATTTACAGTACAGAGTACATTATATTCAACATAATATTTCTGAAGAAGATGTAAACCTTTGAGGACATTTGTGTGAGTTGGCCTCCCTTGCTTATCTTTACGATAAACATCATGAAGAACGGACGGACCATCGATACTAATACCTACAAGGAAATCATTTTCCCTAAAAAATTTACACCATTTATCTGTAAGTAAAGTACCATTTGTTTGAAATGCATTTTGGCTCTTCCAGTTTTTAGGCAAATACTTGTTTTGTAATTTTACTACTTTTTTAAAAAAATGAATACCTCTTAAGCTAGGTTCCCCACCTTGCCAACCAAAAGTTACTACCAGGCCTGGTTGTATCTTAATATATTGCCTAATAAACTCTTCCAATAGTTCTTCTGTCATTTGAAAATTCTTTGTATGTGGGTAAAGTGATGTTTTTTTCTTATAATAACAATAATCACAATCCAAATTACAAATTGGACCATTTGGAAAAATCATTATCATTATATTAAACGGTAATTTATTACTACGTACCATAATACTCCCTCAATTATATACATGCATCCTCGCTCCGCTTTACTCTTGACAACCATAACCTTTTGCTGTAAAAATAGCTTCCTCAAAGGTGAAAATCCCTATAATTACCGCAGATAACATTACTTTATCAGCTTTATCATCATTCAACCTCATTTCCTTTACAGTTACTAAAACTAACATATCTAATCATCCATATAAATCTGCTGTTAATAAATTTACTATTACACCAATTAACTTCTACCTTTGCCATTTTTCAAGCTATAATTATATTTATAATCCCAATCCCTACTATTGTAGATACCCAAGGGCAAGCCAGTAGTATTCTGCCCTTCAGGTTAATAAAAAAATTTATTTATTACAGGTTACTACCTTTTACCATAATATTCTTTATAAGCATGATTCTAACATCTTAATAATTTACAAATGTATATATAAGCTTACTTATATTAAAATTTAATTTATTTTACCGTTAGAATATAACTTTTGTCTTTTATTGTTTCAAAAGCCATTATTGTAGGTTCAGGATAATCTAGTTCTAACAATATATTATTAGACCTTACCTGTATATGTTTATCAGAACAGATCTTGCATTTACCTCCTAACCGTGAATAAATCACTGCCTCAACTAAGTTTCCATCCCTCCAAATTATATCCACTTCAAATCCACCTCGGGCTCTTAAACCTGTAATTTTTCCATTTAACCAGACCTTTGGCAATGCTGGAAGTAATTTAATTACTCCTTCATGTGATTGCAAAAGCATTTCAGATATCGCTGCAATTGCTCCAAGGTTACCATCGATTTGAAAAACCGTCATTCTATTAGATCCTTGTGGTGGATGCATATCAAATAAGTTTAATTCAGTACTTTGACGGAAAAGTTTTAATAAATTTTCATATGCTAAGGTTCCTTCTCTTAAGCGAGCCCAAAGGGCAATTACCCATGCACAACTCCAACCGGTGTTTCCACCTCCATATTCCAATCGTCTCTCAAGCGACTTTTTAGTAGCAGCTGCCAATTTAGGAGGCTTCTCTAATGTAATTTGGCTATCAGGATATAGACCAAATAAATGGGAAAAATGCCGATGACCCGGTTCAACTTCATCATAATCTTCCATCCATTCTTGTAATTGGCCATATTTCCCTACACGCATTTTGGGTAAACGTTTTTGCGTACTAATAAGCTTTTTCCGAAAATCTTCATCTATATTTAATATTTTGCTAGATTTAATACATCTTCTAAAAAGACCATTAATTATTTGGGTATCCATCACAGGGCTCATACATAAACCTGCTCTTAAACCATTAGAATCTCTATATGAATTTTCCGGTGAAAGAGATGGTCCGCTAAGAAGTCCTCCACAATTGTCATCTATTAAGTAATCCAATAAAAATTCTGCGGCTTCTTTCATTGTTGGATAGGCATAATTTTTCAAAAATTCATTATCTTGATTAAACTCATAATGTTCCCAGAGGTGGAAACAAAGCCAGGCAGCACCCATAGGCCACATGCCACAGTAAACATTATTAAGTGGAGCCGTATCTCCCCATAAATCAGTATTATGATGTGCCACAAATCCTCGACATCTATAGTGAATTTTAGCGGTTCGTCTACCATTTTCACGCATCGATTCAATCAAATCAAATAGTGGAAAATGACACTCTGATAGATTGCATACCTCTGCGGGCCAATAATTCATCTCCGTATTAATATTAATCGTATATTTGCTATCCCAAGCAGGAGTAAAACTATCGTTCCATATTCCTTGAAGGTTTGCTGCCATACTACCAGGCCGACTACTTGAAATTAAAAGGTAACGCCCAAATTGATAATACAATGGGATAAACTGCAGATCTTCTTCTCCATTTTTAATTCGGATAAGACGTTCATCGGTCGGGAGATTAGTAAATGAATTAGCTTTTTTATTATTATAAAGTTCAAATTTAACACGCTGAAACATTTCCTGATATTCTTTAATGTGATCCTGTTTTAACACCTTATAAGGTTTTTTAATTACCTTTAATAATTGCAGTTCGCATTGTTCTTTATATTTTTCATATCGAAAATCAGTAGATGCTGATATAAATAATGTCACAGCATTTGCCTTCTCAATAATTATATGATCGCCTACCATTTTTACTTTACCAACATCTGTAAGTGCATTTAGTAATGCATAAAATCTAGTCCCATTACAACCACAACGACCATATAAAGCCTGTTTATTAGGATATAAATTTTTAGTTCTAGCATTATATTTTCTAAATAGCTTTGCACCCAAGCTTATCATCCCAGGTTTATCACATGTTAAATGAATGATAAGCATTTTATCAACCGCACTTGCAAAAATCTCTCTCTTATAATTTACTTCACCAATTCTGTAGCTAACACTAACAATTGCAGTATTCATATCAAGTTCTCTATAATAATCACATACTTGTTCATATTGCTTTAAAAATATTAGATTAAGTTCACCTAATGTTTGATAGGATGGTTGCACGTTTGGCATTCCAAACATTGTAAGCTCACACAAATCTTGTGCTTCTTGTACCTTACCGTCTAATAAAAGACTTCTAACTTCTGGTAAATATTTATAAGCATCAGGATTATTCCTATCTGCTGGTCCTCGTTCCCAAACAGTATCTTCATTTAATTGAATTGTTTCATTTTTAACTCTTCCATATATCATCGCACCCAGACGACCATTTCCTACGGGAAGTGCATGTAACCAGCTCCTATAAGAAGCAGGCTGTTTATACCATAACTTCATATCATTATTCATAATTATTTTCTACCTCTTATACAATATTTCATATTTTACAATTGTAATGATTTAAGAAATATAGATAGCTATAAGCAAACTTAAAACTTATTAGTTTTAAGAAAAATAGGATATATTTTCCTATTTTATCTGTACTTTTATCATAACCTTCATAGTTTTATTCTTTTTCTTATTAATATATTGATAAGCCTTAAAAAAATCTTTAAAAGTAAAATAATTAGTAATAATTAATGGTAATCAAATACTTTCATTTTTAACATTACCTTTTAGAAAATATCACAACTTTCATGTGCTTATGTGCTTATATTTATTATTTATATTTTTAGCATTACTATAAGTTTTTAGGAAATCCATTATATCAAAATAAAAATAATATTCTAAGTGTAATTTCTTCAAAAAATCTGTATTAACTTATTACCATTGTTGCTAATTTTTTTTCATCAAGTTCTACACCTAATCCAGGGCCCTTTGGAAGTATTGCCCGGCCGTTCATTATCTTTATTCCGCCTTTAAAAGGTGTTGTCTCAAACCATAAATGACCTTCTGCATCTACGGGATAGGGATCTCTTACCGTTGCAGCCAAATGGCATATAGCAGTATCACCCAGCAAGGTGTCAGGCATCGTATCAAAACTAATACCTATCGATTTTGCTTCACAAATATTTATTATTTTACGAGAATTCCAAAATCCTCCCACACGATTTATTTTCAACACAATTCTATCTGCAGCATCATTTTTAGCTATCTGAAACATTGCTTCTGGAGAGACTACAGATTCATCCAAAATAATTGGCACCTTAAGAACATTACGTAAGTAACTATGACTAGAAATATCAAGATAATGAAGAGGCTGTTCTATGGCAAGATTAGGATAAAAATTCTTACGTAATATATCTTCAACAATATTAATAGCAATTTTTGCATTACCCCAACTCTGGTTTGCATCAGCGTCAATATATATATCAGAAGGGACCGCTTCTAAAGCAGCAATTAATTTGTTCTTTTCTTTTTTAAAATTTTCTGTACTAAAACCACTCATAATGATGCTATCACCTACTTTGACCTTTAAACCGCGAAACCCTTTCTGAACATATTCGCGGGCAGCTTGAGCTTTTTCTTCTGCACTATCTTCATATAAATTTGTTAACATTTCAAATTCTGTACGGTATGCACCACCTAAAATTTCATAGACAGGACAATTATATGTTTTTCCAATAATATCGTACATAGCCATATCTATAGCTGCACGAGTTGGATGACAACCTGGCGCCTTCTCTCCTGAAACCAAATCCATTTTACGATGAATTTTAATTATATCACGGGGATCTTCACCTATTAATACCTGCTCATATGCTACCAGCCAATCCTGCATTGTTCCCATGGTTTGATTAAAATAAGAGCGTATTGTAGCAGCTTCACCAAGTCCTGAAATATCTTTATCTGTATTTACACGAATAATAATCGTGTTAACCATTGCAATAGTGGATAGATCATCCTCTTTCCTATATCCTATCTTAACGGGCTTTAAATTCAAAGGGAATTTTTCTATTCTAGTTATTTTCATTTTTTTTACTTCCTTTCACTGAAATCTTATTATTTTTTAAATTTTTTTCTTTTATCTTTCCTCATTAAAATAAAAACTGGTTAAGTATCTAACTCCATCAAATCTTTAGGCAAATTCGTAAGAACTTTACAACCATTTTTTTCTATAACAACAGTGTCCTCGATTCTCACTCCTCCCCATCCAGGTATATAAATCCCAGGGTCAACTGTAACAACATGTCCTTCTTCAAATACTAATTCACCATAAGCCCTAAAATAGGGGTCTTCATGTATCTCTAAGCCTACACCATGACCTAAAGTAGAACTACTATAATCTCCATAACCAGCATCTTCAATAATTTTTCTTACCTCTGCACAAACATCTTTTCCTCTAACTCCAACCTTTAGTAAATCTAAGCCTTTTTGTTGTGCTTTCTTTATTGTATAATAAATGTCTTTTTGTTTTTCGGTAGCTTGTCCTACTACAAAAGCTCTTGATATATCACAACGATAACCTTTATATAAAGCCCCGAAATCGATTATCACAGAATCACCATTATTGATTTTTTTTTCAGAAGGTGCACCATGTCCCAAGATAGTTCTTTCACCTGATACAAGAATGAGAGGAAAAGCAGGGCCATCTGCGCCACTTTTTCCCATAAAGTATTCAAACTCTAAGGCAATATCCTTCTCTCTTACCCCAACTTTGAAAAAATCCAGAATATGTTCATATGCCTTTCCAGCAATCCGGGAAGCCTCTTCTATCAATTTGATTTCTTCTTTATCTTTTACTGCCCGCAAAGATTCTATTATTCCATTAGAATCTACTAATTCTATTTCAGATAAGGCATCTTTTATGGTTTTAAACATATCCATAGTTAATCCATTAAATTCAACTCCTAATTTTTTGATGTTTAATTCTTTAACCACCTCTCTTAATTTTTTTGTAAATGGCCGATCATATCTAATTATTTCGAATTCAGGACATTGCTCTTTTGCCTGATCAATACCTCCACCTAACATAAGAATTCTTCTTTGTGGTGTAATAACCACGTAAGCAGTGTCACCAGTAAAACCAGTAATATACCGCACATTCTCCTTGATGAGTTTTTCATTTTTAACCAAAAACAATCCATCTAATTCTTTTTCGCTAATTTTCTCTACTACCTTTTTTATTCTTTCCAACATTTTCTCTTCTTCTTTCATATTAAATAAAATATCTATTTCAGAAAAGTATTTATCTTATGGGCTTTTTCCAGAAACACTTTTAAGAGCTCTATTGTATTTTCAATATCACCTAAATTGCATAACTGTACCGTTGAATGCATATTCCTAATAGGTGCTCCAATGGTACAGACTAAAGCCCCTGTTTTATTTCTTTGCATAGCAGATGCATCAGTTCCTCCTCCAATATTTAACTGATATTTTATATTATTTTCTTCAGCAAGATATTTCAGAAAATTTACAATCTTCTTATCACAAAGAGTTCTATTATCTACAATATATATACCAGTTCCAGCACCCAAAAAACAATGCTTATCTTCCTCTTTAACATTAGGAAAGTCATAAGCTAAACTGCCATCAATAGCAATACCAATGTCTGGTTCTACACTGAATGAGGCAACCGTGGCTCCCCTTACTCCTAATTCTTCTTGAACGGTCCCGACAGCATAGACATCTACATAACAATCTTCTAATCTCTTTAAAGCCTCAATCATAACAAAAACACCCATTCTATCATCAAAATTTCTCGAAGTCACAACCTGTTCATTTAGCTTCATAAAATTCTGATCCAGACTCACTACATCTCCAACTTTTACATATTTTGCTACTTCCTCCTTATCCATTCCAACATCAATGTAAAGATCTTTTAAATCTCTATAGTTTTTATCATTTTCTTCTGGTAAGAACATAGGTTTAGGAAGAGGAATTATTCCCTTAATATCTCTTTTACCATGCACAATAACTCTCTGGGAAATCAAAGTTCTTAAATCAAACCCTCCCAGTGGTGTTATCCTTAAAAAACCATCTTTATCTATATACCTTACTAAAAAACCAATTTCATCCATATGGGCAGCTACCATTACCTTAATCGGTTCACCTTGTCCCTCTTTTCTGGCTTTTTTAAAGCCTATAATATTCCCCAATCTATCTGTTTTTACCTCATCCATTATTTTTTCTAACTCATCTCTAACAATCTTTTGTATCGGTTCTTCATGCCCCGATACTCCAGGGGTTTCACATAATTTTTTGTATAATTCTATTTGCATTATAATTTTCCTCCTTTAATACCATATTTATATTTTATATTTTCATTACATAACATATAAAAAATCAATTTTAAAAAAATTTAACAAAATTATTTAATATTAATAATAGAACATTTGTTACCTCATTCTTGGATCCAAAGCATCACGCAGACCATCACCTAAAAAGTTAAATGATAACATAGTAAGTGCTAAAACTATACCTGGATATAATGCAAGGTGAGGGTAAGATTGCATAGCTTTATAACCATCAGAAATCATCATTCCCCAACTGGGAGTCGGTGGGTTAACTCCCAACCCTATAAAACTTAAAAAAGCTTCAGTACCAATAAAACCTGGAATACTTAAAGTTACAGTAACAATACAAGGCCCTATAATATTTGGCAATATATGCCGAAAAATAACTCTAAAATTATTATTTCCAGTTGCAATGGCTGCTTGAATATATTCTTTCTCCTTTGTAGAAAGAGTTAAACCTCTCGCTATTCTTGCCATACCAACCCAGGATGTAACACTTATACCAATCATAATAAAAAACAATCCACCCCATGCATCATCAATTTTAATTATTGTTTGAATAAAAATATTATTTGTTGTAACTTGAAAAAGATTAGATTTAAATAGAACCATTAACAAAATTATCAATAATAAAGTTGGAAATGCATAGAAAATATCTACGATACGCATCATAATCTCATCAACCTGGCCTCCATAAAATCCAGAAATTATTCCATATGTTACACCTAATATAAATGCAATAAATGCTCCTAAAAAGCCAACGCTTAAAGAAATACGAGTACCATAAATAAGCCTGCTCAATACATCTCTCCCCATAAAATCTGCACCTAATAAATAATTATTTCCAGGTTTCGAATAATTATCTATAAAATTACCTTCAGAATAATCTTTTGGAGCAATATAAGGTGCAAAAATAGCAATTATTACTAAAAATACAATAAAAATTGCACCCACTACTGCCATTTTATTTTTTTTCAACCGTAAAAATGCATCCATCCAGATATTTTTGGATCTGACTTTATTATCAGTTTCTTTTTGTGTTATTAACTTTTCCCTAAAAGTCAAAGTTAATTCAACCTCCTAACATAAAATCATTTTTTTAGTCCAAGCTCTATTGGATTATAATAGAATCTTTTTTATCATAAATAATATCGTAAATAATAAAGTTGTAGTCAAATTATTTCAAAGCTATAAATCATTTTTTTGAAAAATAGAGCTTTAGACCTAGTGATTTAAAAGTAAAAATATATTTTGTATATTTCTATTTTTAGATATCCAACTTGTACTAGCTATACTTTATTCGAGGGTCAATCCAAAAATAAATAATATCCACAATTAAATTTGCAATTACTAAAACAAATGCATAAAGTAATACTGTTCCCATTATTACTGGATAATCTCGGCCAGTAACACTCAGTACAAAAAATTTCCCCATTCCAGGAATTGCAAATATTTGTTCTATTACTAATGTTCCTGTAATTAAACCTGCAAAAAGTGGTCCTAAAATAGTTATAACTGGTATTAATGAATTTTTCAGGGCATGGTGGATTACTACATTCTTTTCAGAAACTCCCTTTGAACGAGCAGTTCTTATATAATCTTCACGAATTGTTTCTAACATACTAGCTCTAGTTAGCCTTGCTATTATAGCAGCACTGCCAATTCCTAAAGCAAAAGCAGGTAAAATAGCTTGCTGCCATGTCCCCCAACGAGCTACAGGTAATATATTCCACTTTAATGCAAATATCCATATTAGAAGAGGGCCTAAAGTCATGTGGGGGATCGAAACTCCTGATATAGCAGCAAACATACAAGAATAATCTATTAATGTATTTTGCTTAAGAGCAGATATTATTCCTAAAGGAATTCCAATACCAATAGCAATTAAAAAAGCTAAGACTCCAAGTTGAAATGAAACAGGAAAGTGTTCTCTGATGATAGCATTTACTGTCCCTCCCCTTACTAAATAAGAAGGACCTAAATCACCGTGAAGAACATTCCAGATATAAGTTTTATATTGAACCCAAAAGGGATCATCTAAGTGATAATATTTCTCCAGATTCAAAAGAACCTCTTTAGGTAAAGGTTTTTCTGCTGTATCAAATGGACTACCAGGTACTATTTTCATAAGTACAAATGTTATAAAAGAAATTATTAATAGAACAAGTATAAGCCACATAAACCTTCGAATAATATAATTAATAATAACCAATCTTTATCCCAACCTTTCATACCATAATAAAATTATTCCATAATAATTTTTTTAAACTTAGTAATTTCCATTTTTAATATACTCATCATCATAATTCCTTGTAATAAACTGTAAAAATACCCGATTAATCAAGCTTATTTTCCATTAGGTTGATTTCGACACTTTACAAATTCAGGTAGTATTTCGGCAGATCTAATAATAGTATTGCATAACCTTTGGTGTAATTTCTTTTGTAATGATGCAAACTCTTGTAAACCAAAAAGGTTCTTCATTTGGAATTTATCAGATTCATTATCAAATAAAAAACAGAATTCATCGTCTCTTCCTACGCAATATGTATACCGCCTCGTTCTGATAGCACGATAAGGATGGTCTCCAAATTTGAATCTTGTTCCGAACCATTGTATTAAAGTTTCGTTTCGCATGGGGCCCTTAATGCCACATAAAGTGGCCGATATGTCTATTCCCTGTACTTGTGACGGAATAGGTATTCCACAAAGTCCTGCACAAGTTGGAAAAATATCGATGCCGCTTATAACATTATTATATGTTTCACCTGCAAGGAGCACTCCTGGCATACGCATTATCACTGGAATACGAACGGATTCATCAAACACAACCTGTTTATTATACAACCCTTGGCTACCTCCCATTTCTCCATGATCGGAAAAAAATACTACCAAGGTATTATTTGCCTCTCCTGTTTGTTCTAACCAATCAAGAATTCGTCCGATATTATCATCAAGATTAGCAATCTGACTATAGTATCCAGCTAACATCTTACGAGCTTCAGGTTTTATATCCTCCGGAACATTATCACGAAGTATAATATTTTCAGGATCAAACATTAATACATATTCAGGTGGTGCAGGATTACCGATTTTATTGTCTATACCATATCCTGGATGTGGTGCCTCTACACTCAGACAATGAAACCATGGTTGCTTGTTTTTACCCGCTGTTTCAGAAAGATACTTTATTGATAAATTTGTCAAAGCATCAGTTTGAAATCCTTTCAGTTCATATGGTTTTACCTGATCACCATGAGAATAATAAGTTTTATAATAATTATTTGAAATATTAAATCCAAACCAGTCTTCAAATCCACCCCTTAATTTAGGATCAACCCAATAATCTTCACCTCCCCAATGACCCGTTACCATATTAATACCATGCTCTCCACCCAAATGCCATTTACCAACCCAGGATGTACGATAACCTGCAGCACGAAAAGCATGTGCAATCGTATTACGATCTGGCGAAAGTAAATCACCGTGTAATTGTACACCATTTACATGTGCATATTGCCCGGTTATAAGTCCCGCACGAAATGGTATACAAATCGGATATTGGCTAATTGTATTGGTAAACCGTACACCTTCACCAGCTAAACGGTCAATATTTTTAGTTTTTATATTTGGATCCTCATTGCAAGATAGTGCATGATATCGTAGCTGATCACAAAATAACCAGAGCAGATTTGTGCTTTTATTTTTTATCATTTATTTTCCCTCTGTCCTTGGTTCTATTTTTCTAAGTTATGTAAAATATCTTTTCTTAATTTACTATCTTCTAAGATAAATAATTGCTAAAGTATAGAACTTAAGGAAATATATACCTTAAGTTCTATACTTTCTTAATCATTTTCTAATATGCGTCCTCTCAAAATAAAATAATTTTTTTCAAGCTTATTTCTCTATTTTCCAGTTCTCTATCAGAAAGATCGCATCCGGAGGGAAAGTACGACTAAGGTAAGGCTTAGCTAAAATATTATATGCATAGTAATAATGCGGAATCAAGGCACAATCTTCTTCAACTATAATTTCTTCTGCTCGTCTATAGAGAGCCTTCCTTTTTTCCGGGTCTGGCTCAACTGCTGCTTCTTCAACTAACTTACTATATTCATTATTTTTCCATCGAAGATTTCTTTCACCATATTCGGAATGGAATATCGTATATAGGAAGGCATGTGCATCAGGAAAATCTGCGCCATTCCCCATCCTCCAAAACTGGTGTGCTCCTTCACATACCGATGACCAGTATACTCTTTCTTCCATGGCCTTCAATTTTACATTTACACCTAGGTTATCTTTCCACATCTTTTGTAAGGCCTGAGCCATCATACGGCCAACATCACTTGAACCAAACGCATATGCAACCTCTGGAAGCCCTTTCCCTCCTGGGTAACCGGCATCAGCCAGATATTTTTTAGCAGCTTCGGGATCAAATGGAATCCCTATACCTTCCTCTACACGACCAAAACATCCAGGAGGTACAACAGTATATGCTGGTAGTTGTCCACCTTTAAGTACGTATTTTACAAAGGTTTCTTTATCAATTGCTGCAGCAAAAGCCTTTCTTACTAACGGATTATCCATAGGTGGATACTCAGAATTAATTTGAACGGTAGCCAGAATTGCGAGAGGACCATTATGGTATTCTTTGCTTAATATAGGATCACTTTTTATCCTTTCTATATCAACGCCTGGAACTTCAACAGTGTCCAAATCACCTGTTACATACATAGACAAGGCAGTAGATTGATCCACTACATAAATGAATCGAGCTTCTTCAATCTGCACTTTATCAGCATCAAAATAATCCTCATTTTTTACCAGAACTATTTCGTTAAAATGAGCCCAACTCTTTAATTTATAAGCGCCATTCGTAACAATATTCTCAGGCTCGGTCCATCTATCACCATATTTCTCTATAGTCCAACTAGGGACAGCAGTAGTAACATGTGCAATTAGAGAAAGAAAGTATGCGGCAGGGTATTCCACGGTATATTGGATTGTATAATCATCAACTGCTTTAATACCAACAGAAGAAAGATCGTCAGATTCACCAGTATTAACCTTTTTTGCATTTTTAATTATGTAAAAAAAACTAGCATTTGGTGAAGCAGTAGCCGGATCAATAATTCGTTTAGCTCCATATTCTATATCATGTGCAGTAACAGGCTTACCATCGGTCCATTTTACATCTTTTCTAAGATGAAAAGTCCAGACAAGATTATCATCCGATACCTCCCAGGAAGTCGCCAGACAAGGTACAGCCTCCAATGTATTAAAATCGAACCTAATAAGAGGTAAAAATAATGCATCAACTACACTTGCGCTTGTAGTACAAAAAACTAATGTTGGATCAACTGTTTTTGGATCGAGACCCATAGGTATCCTTACAACCTTATTATTTGCAAAAACACTTAATGAAAAAACAACACACATAACTATTACAAGACTAAACACAAGTAACTTACTTTTCATAATGAATCTCCTTTTTTTAGATTTTTTTTAAATTATTTTCTCAATTTTTGCGCTTCACTTTGTTAAAAATCATATCTTACTTACTTATTCACATAATTACCACCTCCCTCCCCAAAAATTATATCTTTGTCTTATCTAAAAATGGACAGACCCAGATTTAATAAAGTATATTTAAAATATTTACTTCTATTTTGAAATAACCGTAATTTGTTCTGAATATACTTCTGAAGGCAGTATTGATTCATACTATAACGAACAAAAATCATATTTATTTTTTCTTTACATAAATTTTATCTTTGTATATAAATATAATCTTCAAAGATAACCATTCTATCGTTTTCTATAACTAAAAGTACAACTAACCTCTCGCAAGGATTGATTAAAATTCCAGCAAAACAACATATTTCATGGAAGAAATGATAGATATCAAATTAATACCCATTACCTTCATCTCTATTATAAATTTCTTTAAAATAATTTTTATACCTACTAGATATCCATTTTAAAACCCCCTCTAATAATATTATCCAAAACAATTTTCAAAATAACTTAAAACTCAATAAGGTGCATTTTTTTATTATATTAATTGTATTAATTATTATTTCCCCTTAAAGGTGTACTTTCGCCCCTCTCTTTTAATTTTTCAAGAAATTGAGTTAATTCTTTTACTATGTTAGGGTATTTATTAAACAAATTATTTTTTTCGTAAGGATCTCTTTTTATATTATACAATTGGCCAGGGCTACCGGGCTTTGGCCCCTCCCCTTTTGGTGGGGGCCATCCCCCTGAACCAAGGGTTTCAAGTATTAATTTCCACTCACCTTTTCGAATCGAAAAAACACCTTTTTGAGAATGATGAACAATATGATTTCGAACAGGTTGCTGAGGTTTTTTACCCGTTAAGACATATAAAAAACTAAAACTATCTTCCGCAATATCATTTGTAAGCTCGAAATTAAAAAGTTCAGCACAAGTAGCGTAAAAATCATGTAAACCAACTAGAGCATTACTGACTGAATTGGGTTTAACAATACCAGGAAAACGAATAATAAAAGGTTCCCTATGACCACCTTCCCAGATATGAGCTTTGTATCCTCTCCAGTTTCCACATGATTTATGACCGTAAGTAAAATAATGATCTTCTCCATCTTCTCCAAGAATTCGGTCTCCTGGTAAGGCTCCGTTATCACTTGTTATCACAAACATTGTATTATCATACTGCCCTGTGTTTTTCAATGTTTTTACTATCTCACCAACAATCCAGTCAACTAGCCACACCAAATCTCCACGTGGACCTGCTTCACTTTTTCCACGAGCAAATTCCGGTACCACATCTTCTGTACATGGTTCATGAGGAGCTGATGTTGCTAGATAAAGGAAAAATGGCCTTGTTTTATTTTGTCGTTCCTTGATATATTTGACTGCCTGTTTGCAAAATGTAGTGTCTGCTTTTTTATGCTCCCAGCCGGGAACCATCAAGCCAGGCCTACTTGTATAAACAGGGTTGTTATGATAAAAAGATGGTATTTTAATAAACTCTTTATTTTTTATAAAACCATAAGGTGCATTACAGGTAGAACAGGCCGCTGTCCCAAAAAATCGATCAAATCCAAGATCAGTAGGTCCTCCTTCAACTGGTTGGGAGAAATCATTTTTTTCTTCAAACTCTTTATCAAAGCCAGGAGGATTTGTAAAATCAAAATTATACTTAGGTTTGGCCTTATACTTTAAACCGAGATGCCATTTTCCAATACAGGCTGTGTCGTAACCTACTTTTTTTAGTAACCCAGCCAATGTTAATCGACTTATTTTAATTAATGGTAAGTTATATCCTTGAAATACTCCTTTTTTTAACCTTGTTCGCCAACAGTACCTTCCTGTCAAAATTCCATAACGTGATGGTGTACACACTGAAGAAGGAGAATGTGCATCTGTAAAACGCATTCCTTCTTTAGCAATTTGATCAATATTAGATGTAGGTATTTTTGATGAATTATTATAACACTTTAAATCACCATAACCCAAATCATCGGCCAAAATATAAACTATATTTAGTTTTTTCATTTTTTCTTCCCCCCATTCGGATATTGGCTAATTGCATTGGTAAACCTTACACCTTCACCAGCTAAACGGTCAATATTTTTAGTTTTTATATTTGGATCCTCATTGCAAGATAGTGCATGATATCGTAGCTGATCACAAAATAACCAGAGCAGATTTGTGCTTTTATTTTTTATCATTTATTTTCCCTCTGTCCTTGGTTCTATTTTTCTAAGTTATGTAAAATATCTTTTCTTAATTTACTATCTTCTAAGATAAATAATTGCTAAAGTATAGAACTTAAGGAAATATATACCTTAAGTTCTATACTTTCTTAATCATTTTCTAATATGCGTCCTCTCAAAATAAAATAATTTTTTTCAAGCTTATTTCTCTATTTTCCAGTTCTCTATCAGAAAGATCGCATCCGGAGGGAAAGTACGACTAAGGTAAGGCTTAGCTAAAATATTATATGCATAGTAATAATGCGGAATCAAGGCACAATCTTCTTCAACTATAATTTCTTCTGCTCGTCTATAGAGAGCCTTCCTTTTTTCCGGGTCTGGCTCAACTGCTGCTTCTTCAACTAACTTACTATATTCATTATTTTTCCATCGAAGATTTCTTTCACCATATTCGGAATGGAATATCGTATATAGGAAGGCATGTGCATCAGGAAAATCTGCGCCATTCCCCATCCTCCAAAACTGGTGTGCTCCTTCACATACCGATGACCAGTATACTCTTTCTTCCATGGCCTTCAATTTTACATTTACACCTAGGTTATCTTTCCACATCTTTTGTAAGGCCTGAGCCATCATACGGCCAACATCACTTGAACCAAACGCATATGCAACCTCTGGAAGCCCTTTCCCTCCTGGGTAACCGGCATCAGCCAGATATTTTTTAGCAGCTTCGGGATCAAATGGAATCCCTATACCTTCCTCTACACGACCAAAACATCCAGGAGGTACAACAGTATATGCTGGTAGTTGTCCACCTTTAAGTACGTATTTTACAAAGGTTTCTTTATCAATTGCTGCAGCAAAAGCCTTTCTTACTAACGGATTATCCATAGGTGGATACTCAGAATTAATTTGAACGGTAGCCAGAATTGCGAGAGGACCATTATGGTATTCTTTGCTTAATATAGGATCACTTTTTATCCTTTCTATATCAACGCCTGGAACTTCAACAGTGTCCAAATCACCTGTTACATACATAGACAAGGCAGTAGATTGATCCACTACATAAATGAATCGAGCTTCTTCAATCTGCACTTTATCAGCATCAAAATAATCCTCATTTTTTACCAGAACTATTTCGTTAAAATGAGCCCAACTCTTTAATTTATAAGCGCCATTCGTAACAATATTCTCAGGCTCGGTCCATCTATCACCATATTTCTCTATAGTCCAACTAGGGACAGCAGTAGTAACATGTGCAATTAGAGAAAGAAAGTATGCGGCAGGGTATTCCACGGTATATTGGATTGTATAATCATCAACTGCTTTAATACCAACAGAAGAAAGATCGTCAGATTCACCAGTATTAACCTTTTTTGCATTTTTAATTATGTAAAAAAAACTAGCATTTGGTGAAGCAGTAGCCGGATCAATAATTCGTTTAGCTCCATATTCTATATCATGTGCAGTAACAGGCTTACCATCGGTCCATTTTACATCTTTTCTAAGATGAAAAGTCCAGACAAGATTATCATCCGATACCTCCCAGGAAGTCGCCAGACAAGGTACAGCCTCCAATGTATTAAAATCGAACCTAATAAGAGGTAAAAATAATGCATCAACTACACTTGCGCTTGTAGTACAAAAAACTAATGTTGGATCAACTGTTTTTGGATCGAGACCCATAGGTATCCTTACAACCTTATTATTTGCAAAAACACTTAATGAAAAAACAACACACATAACTATTACAAGACTAAACACAAGTAACTTACTTTTCATAATGAATCTCCTTTTTTTAGATTTTTTTTAAATTATTTTCTCAATTTTTGCGCTTCACTTTGTTAAAAATCATATCTTACTTACTTATTCACATAATTACCACCTCCCTCCCCAAAAATTATATCTTTGTCTTATCTAAAAATGGACAGACCCAGATTTAATAAAGTATATTTAAAATATTTACTTCTATTTTGAAATAACCGTAATTTGTTTGGACAATTACTTCTAAAGTAGATTCCTTTTTTATTGTTTTAAAACTCATTTTAACATTACCTATAGGATAATAATTTTGAAATGTGGTGTATTATACAGTGGTATGACCTCTTACCTGTTTAATACTTTATCATATTGTTTTAAATTTGTAAAGAATTTGTTTGCTTTCAAGTACATTTTTATGTGAGGCATTAAAGAATTTATTTTTTATTATTAATCTGGGAAAATGTCATTATGTAAAAGTTAAGATATCTAATGACTAAAAAAGAATTAGTAAGAGTACATGTCATCAAATCCCTAATTGAGGATAAGATGACCAGCAGGGATGCTGCAGAAGTTTTAAACCTTAGCGAACGCCAGATAAAACGTCTAAAGGCAGGTGTTAAAAAAGATGGCGAGGTGTTTGTTATCCACAAAAATAGAGGCCGTAAACCTAAGCATACTATCCCTGGTAAAAGAAGAGAGGAAATTGTTTTTCTTGCTAGAAATAAATATAGAGGGGTAAACTATACCCATCTTGCAGAACTTTTGAGGGAACAGGAAGGGATTACCATTAGTCAATCTTCTGTATCCAGGATCCTTAAAGCCAAAGGTATTAAAAGCCCCAGAAAACACAGGCCGCCTAAACCTCACCGTACTAGAGAACGTAAGCCTCAAGAAGGACTTTTATTACAGATGGATGCCTCTCCTTATGAATGGCTACCCGGTATAAAATGTTCTTTACATGGGGCGATAGATGATGCCAGGGGAAATATAACCGGTCTTTACTTCTCTCCAAATGAATGTTTAAACGGTTATTTCGAGGTTAAAAGACAGACCACTTTAGAATATGGTCTACCAGTTAGCATTTATGTGAACTGCTACACTATATTTATGCACCCGGTAATGATAATAAAAACCTACGGTCATACTCATAGATACCTACTATTTTCTCAAATGACAGGCTACATAATGTCCGCCATTTATATCGATTAATTCAGGCTCTTCCTGACTGCAAATTGGTATAGCGTATTTACATCTCGGATGAAAACGGCAACCCTTAGGAGGGTTAA
>Ga0268279_1000252_pt1 | contig 38174 bp, 44 predicted proteins | sample saktaG_6_FD_190142 | JGI IMG/M metagenome (GOLD analysis project Ga0268279, IMG submission 190142) | Saline water microbial communities from Sakinaw Lake, British Columbia, Canada - sak_2010_1_5_80m | ecosystem: Environmental > Aquatic > Non-marine Saline and Alkaline > Saline ...
AAAAGAAAGAACAAATCGAGACTTTAATGAAGTTTATTGACGCCAAGCTAAATCACAAAAAAGAAGAGGTCGAAGAGGCAAAAAATCAATTAATAGACTGTAAACTATGTTCAGTGGCTTGAACAGTTAAAGGCGCCATAACAGAACGTTGATGGCGCCTTTAAAGGAAGTGAGTGTGAGACATGGTTTTCTCCTTATGTCTTGCTCACCTGGCGGGAACAATCCCTTCGTTCTGTGAGTTGCGCCTCGATTTGATCAAGATGGGCGCGATCGCTCGCAGAAAGGTTTTTTTCCTTGAGTCTAATTTCATCAATCGCCATTTGGCAAACCAGCGGCGACGTGTAATTTATTATTACGACGTCCAGGAGTTGGAAAAGAGAATATCCGGGGTGGTCCTTTTCCCGTAACCGCTGCAAATATTCTCTTGCTCGCTTTCTCTCTCTTTGCAACTTCGCTGCTTGCCTTGAGCGCTCTTTCTTTTCATAGACAGAGCTCCGCCATTCACACCTTTCATTCTTCATGTTTTTTCACCTCCTTTCTATGGAAGGTTTAAGCTCCGCATTGTGAAAGAACTACATTAGTTCTTTATTGTGCCCTCGGTAGGATTCGAACCTGCATAACAAGATCCGCAATCTTGTGTCTTATCCATTGGACCACGAGGGCTGAAAGCGGTGCACATTCCCCCATTACTGAACTATTGAGAATTTATCCATTAGCTAAATTAAGCATGGAAAGAATGGAGAGAATGACCTTTTTTTCAAGATTATCATAAAAAATCTTAAAAATCAATTATTAATTCTATAATTTTATGGAACAAAGAACAATTTCAATTACAGCTGAAATCAAACGAAAACTCCACGAAATCCCCGAGGGCCAGCAGAAATCATACCTTGAGCTCTTGGTTAACCGGATTATAAAGCAAGCCGTGGTGGACGGTAATGAGGAGATGATAATGCAGATCTGGAGTTATATAGATAGTCCGCCGGGGCCCGAGGAAAGCCAGCCGTTGGCGGCATCGGTGGTGCATATAGACGTTTCGCCTTGACTTATGAAACCCTTTCGCGCAACCTTTTGACAGACAGTTGAAAAATGGCAAGCGTGGGTTCAAAATGAGGCAGTTGGATGGGAAAAAGGGTTTCGCTGGTTGCCGTAAAGGAAAAATGCGTGATAATTGAATTAACATTAAAAAACGACCACATTGTCTGAGGATAGCGTGGTCGTTTGCTTGTTTAAACATTTGTGGTATTATAAAATTAACAATTAAATTGAACGCCTAAACCCATAATTTAAATTGCGGGCATGGCACAAACCCCACATACGCATACTGAACCCGTCGTTCAGGCTATTGCATATGTGGTCATATTCCGAAAGGAATATGGAGGCGCAAGTCTCGGCCTAGCGGCGGGCTTTGTGTTTATAAAAATAAATTTATGGAAAACAAAGAAGAAATAGTAATTTGGCTAAAAAATAATGCAGAGAAACCTGAAAGCGAAATAAGGGCTTTCTTGTTATCTAAAATACAAGAGGCTGGTCAAAAAGAGTCTTGGCAGAAAGATTATTTTTTAAGAGATTTAAAAAGGATTTGCAAAGATTGCCAATCCAATATTTTAAAAATAATAAATGATTTAGAAAAAGAGAATAAAGGACAGATAAAAAAAGAGGATAAGGCGAAGAGAAGGTGGGGTGGCTACATCACAGCTGGTTTAATTTTTGCTGGTGCACAAAGTTTCAGAAGTACATCATCCGGCGAGATTATTGTTTTTATTGTAGCCATAGGCGCATGGTTTTTCTATTATCGTCTTAAAGCAAAGATAAAACTAAAAAACGAAATAGTTAAAAGCATTCTGACGTTTCTTATCCTTTTCGTGATATCTGGATTACTGGTCGGATTTTTAACTAGCTTATCAAATAGAGCTATACAATGAGAATAAATTTATGAGCGAAAAAATTATTGCAAAATATAGAGTCATAAAGGAAAAGGATAAGGATGAAATAAAGAAAAACATAGCTGAAAACGCAAAACGTTGTGGTGTGCCATTTGGTAAATTTTTAGATCAGATAATTAGAGGGATGATTGGTGATGCCATGAATAGTCAAGAAAAAATATTAAAAGAGCAACAAAGAATCCCAAAAATAAAAAAGGCCGTAGATGCAATGGTTTCTATTTTGAATGATGGAGAAAAGAATTCAGCAAGCCTCGCTACGAAGCAATTTTATGATGACCTATTCACAAGTAGAATAGATAGCGTTTTAGCTAAACTAAAAAAATAAATTTATGGAAGAAAAAATAGAGCAAGGCATTCTTCAAAAAATGAATAGAAAAATTAGTGAAGCAAGAGGTTTTTCAGGTTGGGTCAAATTAGTGGTACTTGCTGTTATCGGCACTTTTATACTGATGTCTTTTAATCTTGTTCTTGACACAGAAAACTCAGCACCTTCTTTGGTGACTCCTTTCCTATGGATCGCATCCGGTATTCCGAGTGCTTACATTTGCTATATATTAGCTAAAAGCAAAAAAAGAATACATTTCCTATGGATTGTTCTCGGTTTTATTTTCAATATTTTTGCTATAACGGCAATATTTGTAATGCCTAAAAGTCAAGATGGAATTTTTTAAGATTAAAAATAAATTTATGAACAACAAAATTTTTAAAATAGACGATTTGTGCCCAAAATTAAATAGAGAAACAGGTGTTTTTATAGGCAGATATCCAGTATTAGAAAATGAAAAATTTGTATATTTTATTTATCTTACTGCTGAAGAATCTTTTATAGGTAGTGAGGATATAAATAAGTTCAAAGATTTTTGCGGAGAAAAGAAAAAAAAGTTTAGTCAAGAAAAACTGATGTATTGGCTAAATAAAAACAAAAAGCACATTATTGCTATCCCTTATTTAGATGACTATGCAATAATTAAGATAATAGAAAACGTATGGCCAGACTCTACAGTTGACGATGATTATTACTCTGAGTTAGAAGTATAATAAAAATGAATATATGGGAACGATTTTCAGCGAAATTTTTAGAGCATTAAGCTACTTACTAATCGCAGGTGTTATTTTTGTTGCTTGGAAAAAGGCATACGACAACGCGAGGGGCGGCAAACTAAAAATGGTTTTATGGAAAGGCCTTTTGTGGTGCGGAGGAATAGCATTATTCGCAAGCATGCTTTTAGGGAATCCAACCTGTTTGGTAAAGGATGATCCCGTATACGGTGGTTGTGAACAATATGCCGACGATGGCTATAAGCCGACCGCCGAGGAACGAATAGCCAACTTTTCTTACTTTATGACCTTATTATATATACCCGTTATTATCGGAGCCTTCAACGGCAATAAAAAAGAGCTCGACGACTCTGATGTAAACTAAAAACCTATGAAAATAAAATTATCATCAAAAAATAATACTATGAAAAAGATATTCTTTTTGCTTCTCTTTTGTTTGTTGGCTTTTGCTAACATTACTAATGCCGAGGAAAGAGTTTTTTACGCGACTGATGTACAGAGTAGCTCGTGTTTAACGGGATCGCAATTTACTCCGTTAAATAGTTATACATTAGATGAGTCCGATTTAATTATTATAAAAGGCACTGGCTTTGGCACTACAGAGGACGAATTAGCTGGACCTCATGCTTGCTGGGGCGGACAATACATAGGTAGTGTTTTTATTAAAAATGGCACAACTTATAGTGCAATATCATGCCAGCCTTTTACTGTAGACAATCAACCAATCGGAAAAAGTTTTATATCGTGGAATGATTCTGAAATTAGATTTTATGCTCCTAAAAATATTTCTAATGACACTTATATTAACAATAGCGTTCGTTTAAGAATCGGCGACACATATCATGGTAGTGGTAACTGCAAAACTACAATATTAAGTTTATCGCCAATTTGTTCGACATTTACATATTCTGATTGGTCTGTTTGCGATGGAACTCAAACAAGAACAATTTTGAACTCTTATCCAAGCGGTTGCTCTGGCGGAACACCTACACTAACCCAGTCATGCACCCCTATTTGTACCGCCAGTGACTATTCTTGTGGTGATTGGAGTAGTTGTTCGGTTAGTGGCAGTCAAACTCGAACCTGTAATAAAATTTCTAATTGTGATGGCGGCGTACAGGTGCCGGCAACTTCACAAAACTGTACTTATGTGTCGCCTACTTGTAGCTCTTGGACATATTCTGGTTGGTCTGATTGTCAGTCCAATGGAACTCAAACAAGAACTATCACAAGTTCCTCTCCAGACGGTTGCTCTGGCGGCGATAGTATTTTAACCAGAAATTGTGACTATGTGCCATTTTGCACAATCAATGATTATTCCTGCACTAATTGGTCTGCTTGTTCATCAACTGGTAAGCAAACAAGGGCATGCGATAAAAAAATAAATTGCGAGGATGGTGCCGTTTCTGTCGCCCTAACTCAGTCATGTACCTATACTCCAACCTGTATTTCTTTTTATTATTCTAGTTGGTCGGCATGTTCTTCAGACGGAAAACAAACAAGAACAATAACATCAAGATACCCGTCTAATTGTGAGGGTGGCACGTCTCCACAAACTTCTCAATCGTGTACTCCGCCGTGCGATGCTGATACATGGACTTGTGAGGCGTGGGGCGAATGCTCTCTTTCCGGCATACAAACTCGTAGTTGTGTTAAAACTTTTGACTGTCCCAATGCTCAAACAGCACCGCCAATGTCTGACCGATATTGTGAACCACCGAACAGACCAGTAATACAAAATCCACCAAGCGGTTCCGACGAAATCCTAAACCAAGATTCTATTATCAAATCAACCGTTAAGCTCATTTGTCCCTTTAATTCGCAGATGGCTAGTCAGGGCTCTGGCACCATAATTGATCCAGTTGGTATTATTTTAACAAATAAACATGTTGTTTCTGGGACATTGGGTTGCATAGTTGGTTTTATCGATGGTTTTAACGATGAGCCGTATTTTGGTGAAAAACAAATAGCAGATATTTTAAAGATATCATCAAACGAAGATGTGGCTATTTTAAAAATTAGAAATCCTCAAAACGCAAAATTAACAAGCGTTGATATAACAAAAGGAAGCAGTAATCTTCGTTTGGGTACTAAAATTACTACTTATGGTTATCCTGCCGCTTTCGGGAAAAAAATAACCTATACAAGCGGAGATTTTAGCGGCACAGAAGGAAGTTATTTGAAAACCACCGCAATTCTAGAGCACGGAAATTCAGGTGGAGGAGCATATTTGAAGGATGGGACATTCGTGGGCATCCCTTCGGCGGCAAAAAAGGGTGAGTTAAATTCGATGGGATATTTATTATCCGTAAATATAGTTAATTCTTGGCTTGGCAACTCCAGTATTACATATGGCAATACAAACAATAATAATTATTCGAGAGTGTCTGTTTTGGAAAATATTGATATTAAAAATCTTGGTTCCTTAAAATTATTTATTCCAGATACGGATGCAAAAGGTAATTTAGCTAAATCTGAAAAAAATGAAGCTATACTCAGCTCGCAAAATCAAACGCAAACACAAGGTCAAATAGAATCTGTTATTATTGAACCAGAAAATCAGAACCAAAAGAATGATTCAAACCAAGCACCAAAAATTTCTTGGTTCAAGCGTTTTGTTTCATGGGTAACTAACATTTTTTCATTTAAATTTTTAAACTTTCAAAAGTAGGATTAATGTCAAAAAATAAACCCGCAAATTCCTTTGAAAAAAACAATAGTGAGCTTATTGATCTAATTGTTAACCAATTTAAGTTAGATGTGGATTCGGTTCACGGCATAAGCCATTGGAGAAAAGTGCGTGATGTAGGTTTATACTTAGCCAAACAGACAAAAGCAGACATTACGGTCGTAAACCTTTTCGCCTATTTGCACGATTCAAAGAGAGAAAGCGAAAACGATGAGCGATATCATGGATTGAGAGCGGCAGTATTTATGGATGACTTGTATAAAAAAAGGGTTTTGGGCGGCTTATCTACCAGACAATGGATGCAATTGATGACTGCTTGCGCATTTCATTGTTTACCCAATGAAAAAAGTGATGACATTACGGTTCAAACCTGCTGGGATGCCGATCGATTAGATTTGTGGCGAGCTGGCATTGTGCCCCAGAAGCAGTTTCTTAACACAGACTTTGCCAGGCAGGATAATGTAATCCAGCTTTGGAATCCGTTCAAAGACTGACAAATCCCCATCCCGGCCTCGAAAGCTCCACAAAAGCCCGGACTCCCCGGGCCTTTTTTGATGTATATGAGCAATTTTTAGGGGCTTTGTGAGAGTTTCAAGAGAAAAGACGGGCATTTGCTCGTCTTCTGGCGTTTTGGAGCCCGGATGGTTGTAAAGCATCCCGTTTTATGCCAGCATAAAAGGTGAAAATTACAATAAATCAAAGAAGCTATGGACATTGAGGAAGCTGGCAAAATTACAGAGGAAATATTGAGGCAAAAGAGCCATAAAACTACCCAACTAACATTGCGGTCTTTGGAGTCTAACGAGTTTTTTCAAAAGGATGTTTTTGAATTGCGAGATAAATGGAGCAGTATAATAAGAAAAGCTAAAATCCATTACGACGAAGCGAACGAAATAATGGTTAAATTTACATTAGACAAAATAACCTTGCCAAAAATAGAAAAGCCAGAAGATGTGAATCCCGTATTTGCCGAGTTAGAAAAACGAGCCAACAATTTAACTGATAAAGAGAAAAAAGAATTAGCTGCTCCGATGGAAAAATACCTACTCACTTTGGCAAACAGGGACTTTACCAACGACATTATCGCAGTTTGCCAAAAATACAAATCGCTGTCGCCAATAGATATCTGGCTACCGCAAATACGAACTTATGTGGTCTTAAACCAATTAAACCCGCCAGATTTCTTTTTAACTGCAGGTTTAAGCGGCTATCTCTCAAAAGATGAGATAATCCACGCCCCGCAAGACTTAAACTTTATACCTAAGGTTGAGGCCAATCCCGCCACCGGCGAAAATGAATTATCTGTTAGATTTTTGCCCAATACGACCTTAAAGCAAGATTTTGGAAAACACTGGAAAATTATTGATAAAATTCAAAAGTTGTTAAGAATAGAAAAAGGCATCAAAAGATTCCATCCTGTTAAGAATCAAGAAATCGCAGAAAAGGTGGCAGAGCTGGACAAACAAAAAACAGAAACATATTTTGACCCGCTTTCCAAAAAGCCAATCGAAACAAAAATGACTGATATTGATAAGGCCTTAAAAGTTTACGACGATGTTCCCTTTGGTAAAAAAGAGGAGCTGAGGGCCGGAAACAGGATAAAACAAATCAGACATCAGCAAAAGAAAAGATTAAAGCCGCCTTTTTAATTGGGATACCCAACTTTATAACTTTCTATAATTTCATCGTTGCTACAATGAGCCCAAGAAAACATCTTGAGGCTTTTTTATGAAATTATCAAAAGAATCAATACAACAATTTAGGAAAATCTACAAAAAAGAGTTTCACGAGGACATCGACGAAGCGACGGCCCGCGTTTTGGCTAGGCGGTTGTTGAGGCTATACCGGGCCGTGTATGGTCCGCAAATTGAAAAACATGATAATGAAAAGTTTTAATTTCAAAAACGAAAGCGGAGATAAAAAATACTTCACGCAGATTCCGAATATGATTGTTAATCATTCAACTGCCTACGAGCAATCGCTTTATCTGATAATGAAAAGACTGGCTGGCGAAGGCGGACAATGTTTTGCATCAATGAATTTTTTGGCAAGGAAAATGGGGGTTGATAAAAAAAGCGTCTCTAAAACAATAACCAAACTTTTGGCGAGAAAATGGATAGTGGAAGCAGAGAAAACAAAGGTTCGTGGTGGCTCGGTTCGGACTTTTATCATAATCGATTTATGGAAACTGAATATGGACAATTACGAAAGTGGACGCCAAATCACCACCCCTGAAAGTAGAAGTATAAATCGTGAAAGTGGAAGTATTATCCCCGAAAGTGGACGTAAAACGGACACAAGTAAGAATGATAATAAGATAGATAATAAGAATGAGGAGTTTTTTAAAAATGTGGCGACGGGATATAAAAACGGAGATAGGAAGTACAGGCCATTTTATCAGGAAAATCGTATGAGGTGGGTTGAAGAAAAAAGGAAATGGTTTGTGATTTCAAAATACGGCGAGTGGCTTGAATATGCAGATAAGGAATCAAAAATCGAGTGGCTATAAAAAACATGAAAAAACAAAATCAAAAGCCAATCAAAAAAGAGGACAGGAAATCCGAGATAAGCAGGATCACCGGCGTTTTTGATAAAAGCATGACTGCAGACGAAGTTGGCATTGATGAAATACTATCTCTGGTAAACAAAGAGAAGCTGACCGAGCAGGAAACAAAAAGGCTGAATGAACTGCAACAGGAAGTCACTGAGATCCATGGCCTAAAAAACGGACTATGGGCCGGCGCCGCCACTTACAAAAAGTACAGAAACTTTATCTACACCACCCGGGCCAGTCTGGTAAAAGAATTTAACTGCAAGACATCTCTTGAACTTATGCTGGTTGATAGGATTGTAGCAAATTATTGGAGAGCGATGAGAATTGAAACTTTGCTTTGCCCTTACATTGAATGGAACGATGATTATCCTTTTAGCCAGCTGAGGGTAAACATTATCAAAGAGTTAGGCAAGAGTTTGGAATCCGCCAGCAGACAGATGACCACCAGCATTCTGCTTTTGAAAGAAATGAAACAGCCGGGCCTGAATGTGAAAATAAACGCCGGCAATGCCTTTGTTGCGCAAAACCAGCAGTTTAATTTAAACAAAAATGAAAACATTGAAAACAATGAACCAAAATGATTTAGGATTGCTGGTAGAGAACTGTCCGAAGGTGAAAATATCAGATTTCCTGAAAAAATACCGAATGCGAAGTAAGGAAACCCTGATAAAGTCTGAGCTGGAACTGCAAGGAATTAATATTGACCTTGGAATCACAAAAACGTGTTACGGCGGCACAAGGTTTTGGTTTAAGTGTCCTCTCTGCCAAAGCCGGGCCGGCGTGCTGTTTATCCATCCCTTAAACAGCAAAGTCGGATGCAGGAAATGTTTAAACCTTGAATACAGGAAAAGAAGATACAAAGGGATGATAGAGTCCTCGTAAATATTTGAAACTTAATGAAAATACAACATCGGAAAAAAGAATTTTTACCGATGAGGGAATTAAAAACATCTCTCGTTTTCAGGATACGTTAAAAAGAATTCATATTCGGCTCATCAGCGAGGGTTACACAATAAAAGACGGCAAGATTGAGAAACCAAAGGTCGCTCTGGATAAATCCCAGAAAAGCGGTAATGTGTCCCCACACAAATTAACCTAAGTTATCATGAAAAAAGAGGGAAAATATATGCCGTTCGCCAACCAGTATCTGATATACAACCGAAAGAGCACGGATGATGCTGACAACCAGAAAAACTCGCTGTCTTACCAGTTGCTGCGAAATGTTGAATTTGTAAAGCGAAACGCCTTGCCGGTGGCAGAAGGACTGACCATTCCGGGTTTTTGCAACGCAGGCATCGTCAACGAAAGCCACTCCGGGTTCAAAGAGGACCAGGATTTTGTTATCAACAAAAACGGCTCGGTGCAGTACAACATATTGAGGCCTAAATTTCTGAAATTAGTTCAGATGTTAAAAAACGAGGAAATCAAAGGCTGTATATTTTTATGCTGGGACAGGTCCAGTAGAAATAAACAGGACGATGTAATATTAAAGAAATTAATTTCATTAGGCAGCGACATCAGATTCAGCGAGGCCACTTATGATAAAACAAGCTCCGGCGAGCTACACATGGATATTGATGGAATGTTTGCCGCGCACTACTCGCGCGTCATCTCAGAAAAAGTTAAAAACGCCCAACATAAACTCCAGCTCGAGGGAAAGTGCATATATTTTACTCCGATAGGATATTTTGATAAGGGTTCTGACAATAAGCCCTTGGATCCGGAACGAGCGCCGATTGTTAAACGAATCTTTGAGCTTTATTCAACCGGCGATTGGAGTTTTGCCCAGCTTGGCATCTGGGCAAGCGAACAGGGGTTAACCACAAAGCCGGTGCGAAGGAAAAGAACCAAGGACGAGATTTTAAACAATGTTTCCTTAGAAAAAATATCAAAGAGCACTCGCGTAGTTGACCATAAAGCTATTGAGCACATTTTGCATAACCCATTTTACGCGGGAAAAATACGTACAGGGGAAGGGTATATGACGGGAAAATTCCACCAGCCATTGATAGGAATGGATATGTGGAACAAGGTGCAGAATCTTTTAAAGCAGCGGAACCGAAGCGTGTATTTCATCAATAAGCCGTTCTTTTCTTACCGAAAAATGGTTCACTGCACCTGCGGCAGAGGATATTGCCCCTACTTGCAGAAAGGCATTGTTTACTATTTGAGCAAGTGCAAGCCGGGCTGCCCGAATCCCAACAAAAATATCAGAGAAAGCGACATTGATGAGGCAGTTAACAATTTGCTTTCAAAGATGTATTTTACTGACAAGGAATTAAAAGAGATTGAGGCTAAAACAAAAACCGAGCTCGGCGTGATTGCGGCGATCAGAAACAAGGAACTTGATGATTTGCACGTACAACAGAAAAAGTGGTTAGCTGACATGGATTATCTCGCAACAAATAAGCTGACGCTGCTGCGAACGAACACCATGGACATATCTGCCATACAAGATGAGGAGAGTCGGATCAGTTTAAAGCTATCCGAGATAGAAGTGAAAATGCGGGCCCAGGCTGAATCTGCCGAGGCAATACTGGATTATGTGATTAGCTTTTCCGAACTGGTAAAGAACGCAGCTTTGTACTACAAACACGCCTTGGACACGGAAAAGCAGGAACTTGCGGCAAATATGTTTTCTGAACTCGTGTTTGATGGACGAAAATTGGTAAGTTACAAGGCAAAAGAGGGCTTTGAAGCCCTCTTGAACCGCCCAAATACTCATATTGGGTCATCTGGTGCGCGGGACAGGAGTCGAACCTGCATGCCTTGCGGCGCTACCACCTCAAGGTAGTGCGTCTGCCATTTCGCCACCCGCGCTGATTCTTTAACTCTGTGCGATATTTTCAGCTAGTGTCTCCGGTGTTGGCTCTTCGGCCGGTTCCCGCCCTTCTGGGGCGAGGCTCGCCTCGTCAGAGGCGGCTTCGGGAGCTATAACTGATGCAAATTCTTTTCTTTTTAATCTAGCTTTTTTGCCCTTGGCTTTTTTTAAGTAATAAAGTTTTGCTCTTCTTACTTTTCCATGACTTAAAACTTCTATTTTATCTATGGAAGTTGAATGCATTGGAAAAACTTTTTCAACTCCGATTCCATCAACAACTTTCCTTACGGTTATTGTCGCCGAAATACCCACGCCGTGTTTTTTGGCAATAATTACACCCTCAAATATCTGTATTCTTTCTTTGACCTGCCCTGAGCCTGTCGAAGGGTCTCCGTCTTTTATCTTTTGGTGTACTTTAATTGTATCACCCGGCATTAACTCCGGTAAAGTTTTCAACTGTTCTTTATTAAATTTTTCTAATAGTGTTGTCATATTTGTCGCTCGGCAACAAATTTTTCTTCGGCTAAATATTACATATTGGCCTGCAAAAAACTTATTACCTCGCTAGTTTATTAATTATTTGTTGTAACTCCTCTGGCAGTTCCGAAACAAATTTTTTAGTTTTTCCGTTTGGTAATTGGATTTTAAGTTTTTGAGCGTGCAGAAATTGTCTTGTCAGGCCGTCAGGAATTTTAGAATTCTTAAAGCTGTATAATTTGTCTCCTGCGATAGGGTGCTGTAAATAAGAAAAATGACACCTTATTTGGTGGCGTCTTCCTGTTTTTATCTGGACTTCGACCAAAGTAAATTCGTTTACTTTGGTCGCCCCGCGATGAGCGTCAGCGAATTTTGCGGGGCTATCTGTATATCTTCCGATAACTTTGTATTCTGTAATTGCTTCTTTGGCCGACTTGGGTGCGTTTATCGGAGAGTATGCCCTTTGTTTTCTTGGGTCTCCTTTTGCCCTGGCGATCAAGGTTTCAATTGTCCCGGAATCATTCTCCACAATGCCTTCAACCAGGCAAACGTATTTTTTCTCTACCTCTCTATTTTTAAACTGTTTTTGCAAAAAAATCAAGGCCTCTGTGCTTTTTGCCACCAATAAAACCCCGGAAGTGTCTTTGTCTAACCTATGCACAATTCCGTATCTTGGCACCTCGCCAACACTTTTTAGCTCTGGATACTTCTCGATCAAAGCATCGATTAAAGTATTTTTTGTGGTTTGTCCCTCCGGAAAAACTACCATACCTGCCGGCTTACCAACAACTAATAAATCTTTATCTTCGTAAATTATTTTTATATTCATAGGTATGGTGTGGGCGGTATAGGACTCGAACCTATGACCCTATACACGTCAAGTATATGCTCTACCAACTGAGCTAACCGCCCGTATTATTTATTTTCAATTTTGTGGTCCTGGCAGGGATCGAACCTGCGACGGCCGTCTTATAAGGGCGGTGCTCTACCACTGAGCTACAGGACCGCATCTATTTTTATTTTTTGCTTTTTATTAATTTTTCAAATTCTTCGCGTTCTATTGTTTCCTTTTCAATTAAGGCCTTTCCTACTTTGTCCAGCAAATCTTTGTGTTTTAATAAAACTATCTCTGCTTGTTTTTGCGCTCCTTTTATAATTATATCAACTTCTTCGTCAATTCTTTCCGCAATTTTTTCAGAGTAATTTCTTTGTTCGGAAATTTCCTTTCCCAAAAATACCAGCTCTTCTTTTTCGCCAAACGAAATTGGGCCCAAAGACGACATTCCATATTCTTTTACCAGTTTTCTTGCCATCTCCGAAGCCCGGCTTAAATCGTTTGAAGCACCAGTTGTCATTTCCCCAAACTTTATTCTTTCAGCGCAATATCCTCCAAGAAAAGTGGAAATCTCAGATAAAAATCCGGTTTTGGTTTTCATTTTTCTTTCTTCTGACGCCACCTGTAAAGTGTATCCTGCGGCCATTCCTCTGGCAATGATTGATATTTTTCTTATGGGCTCGGTGTCGGGCATAAAAGTGGAAACTAAAGCGTGGCCCGCTTCGTGATAGGCTGCAATTTCTTTTTCTTTTTTGGATAAAATGTGCGATTTTCTTTCAGGCCCCAGTAAAACTTTTTCAATGGCCTCCAAAAATTCTCTTTGGTCAACTTGTGTTTTGTTTTGCCTTGCAGCCAATAAAGCGGCTTCGTTGGCAACATTGGCCAAATCAGCTCCGGTGAATCCCGGTGTTCTTTCAGCCACCTCCTTAAAATTAACATTTCCATTTAACGGCTTATCTTTTGAATGGATTTTTAAAATTTCTTCTCTGTCATGAACATCCGGCGGATCCAAAACAATTTTTCTGTCAAATCTTCCGGGCCTTAAAAGCGCAGGGTCTAAAATATCCGGCCTGTTTGTGGCAGCTAAAATTATAACTCCGGTTTCTTTTTCAAACCCGTCCATTTCAACTAATATCTGGTTTAATGTCTGCTCTCTTTCGTCATGTCCTCCGCCAATTCCGGCTCCTCTGTGGCGTCCGATTGCGTCCAATTCGTCAATAAAAATTATTGAGGGAGCGGCTTTCTTTGCAGTTGCAAACAAATCTCTAACTCGGGCAGAACCTACGCCCACAAACATTTCCACAAATTCAGAACCCGAAACAGACATAAATGGCACGTTCGCTTCTCCTGCAACGGCTCTTGCCAGTAAAGTTTTTCCAACGCCCGCGGCTCCAACAAGCAAAACGCCCCTAGGTATTTTAGCTCCCATTGCCAGATATTTTTTTGGAAATTTTAAAAAGTCCACAATTTCAACCAGCTCTTCTTTTGCTTCTTTTAATCCTGCAACATCTTTAAAACTTATTTTTTCTTTTCCGTGCCCTTCGGCTCCAAAAAGACGCGCTTTGGCTTTTGTAAAATCAAATACTTGCACAGCTCCTGTTTTTGCCTGTTTTATCATTGTCCAGAAAAAGAATCCAAAAACAAGCAACGGCAAAATTCCAAAAACCAAAAGTGGAGTAAGCCACGACCATAAATCCTGTTTTGCCAACTGTTGCGAAATTTCAACTTTTTGTAAACTTTCTTTATTAACCCCTAGATTTATCAACAAATCAGTAAATCCTGTGCCGGATTCTTTCATTGAGGTCGCGGTTTTTTCGTCGTTATAAACAATATCAAGCGAGTCGCCGGAAACAGTTATTTTTTTAACATTATTGTTGTTTATGTCAGAAACCAACTGCGTCACAGATATTTCGTTTGGAGTTGTGGCCGGAAAATAAAGTAAACTGAAAATCCCTCCGATAATAAATAATATCAGTATTACAAACACGAAGTTTTTTATTAATGGGTTCATTTTCATTTTCATTATTGTTTTGTTTTTTAATAATCTTAATTTAACACATTTTAAAACAAAATTCAACGGCTCTTTAGGTATGGCTTTGTTTGTCTGCAAAGACTTGACATAAGATATTTAATTTGCTATAATATACCCAGTACATAATACACACGGGTCTTTTTTCGGGGCGCGAGCCCCAAGGAAGGAGTGGTCACAATGGCCACCACTAAGAAGACGCACCCCGCGAAAGCGGGCAAACGGGCGCAGAGCGACAAGGCTGCGCAAGGCAAGGATAAGAAGAATCTTAAGGGCGGTCTGGATGGTGGCGGAGTAGTGGAAGGCTCCGGGCGTATTCAGATATCCCAAGCGGTCGTCACCAAGGTGGCGACCAAGCGTCGCCCGAAGGCGGCGCTCTCGGCCAAGCAATTGGCCAAGCAGAACGCCTCCCGAGCCCAAGAGGCAAAGGAGTTGGAGGAGTGGATTGAGACTGGGATGACCTCGGTCGATGAGTACGAATCTGTCGACCAGGACACCCAGGCTCAGCTCTACGACGGAATAGTTGCCATAGAGAAGTATCTCTATAGCAAGGAGTGTCTGTTCAATCCGGACAGGTTCCTTCAGCGCGTGGCGGTGCTGGTCTATTTCCGCCATCAGCTCGCAAGGACGTTCAGTGACCATGACGCATGTCGCGACATGTTCGATTGGATGGTCCGACAGCGCGTGTTGGATTTGGTGAGCCCGGATCCGCACGCTGATCTGCCGGGTGGCATGGTCAAGTTCGCGGGAGGTAAGAAGCCCGCGACCATTTATGGCGTCAGTTACTACTTCCCGGAGGGTTTGCCACTTGTCCGCAAGGACATCCTCGGGTTCCGTAAGCTCTGCCATGGCTTGCGCGAGAGGACTCAGGCAGCGGTTCGGAAGAACCGCCAGGAGCGGGCAAAGGAGCTGGAAGGCCAGGTGACCGGAACGGCCGCAGATGCCATGGCCGGCAAGAAGGTGAAGTTTGTCTTGGACGTCCAGCCCCACACGGAGCCGGACAAGAAACGGTCCGGCAAGATGTTCACCCATCAGGGTGGCAGAATGCTGATAGAGTTCGCAGGGTCACAGCTATTCGTCCGTGACGTGGTGAATGAAGTCGGCAATGGTGGCATGGGCGTGTTCGAAGCTGCGGTCTGCAAGATTATGGATCGACAGCCCAAACTCGTCGCCAAGGACATCTTCGCCGGCAAGAGCAACGGTCTGCTCTCGGGTATGGTTGTCCGAGGGCTGAGGTCTGCTGGCCTTCTGCCGGAACCAGAGGAGCCGACCACCAAGGCCAAGAAGGTCGTCAAGAAGACGGTCAAGAAGGCCACCAAGGCGAAGAAGAAGGACGCCGAGGCAACAGCCGTGGCGTGAAAGAAACTGGCATCGAAAGCCAGTCAACGACAGACCCGTGTGTGTTTTAAGGAGCGTTTGTTCTCGGCAAACGCTCCCTTTTTTTTGCAAAAAAACGCAGCCTTTTTAATAGCCGCGATTTTTTATTGTTAAATTGTGTTATTCTTTAGTAACTAATTTTAAGCTCATCCTGTGTTCTCTCGGCTCTATAAGCAAAACCGTGAAATCGTATGTTTCGCCGATTTTCAGCTGTTCTTCCATTTTTTCTTTTGATTCAAATTCGGAAATATGGCAAAGCCCCCTGATTTTCGGCATTACTTCCACAAAGGCGCCAAAAGTTGAAAACTTGGTAACTTTTCCTTTCAAAACATCACCCTTTTTATATTGCTTTTCAACCTCTTCCCAAGGATTTTGCTTCAAAGCCTTTAAAGAAAGAAAGACCTGGTTATTGTTTATGTCGATAATCTTGGCTTTAATGTTTTCTCCGACTTTTACAATTTCAGCGGGATTTTCAACTAACTGCCAATCAAGTTCGGAAATGTGAATCAACCCTTCAATTCCGTCATCTTTTAATTCTCCATCTACCACAGGGAATTTTATGAAGGCTCCAAAGTCGGCAATGCCGGTTATCTGGCCGTCAACAATATCTCCTTTGCTGTAGTTTTTCAAAACTTCTTTTGTCTTTTCTTCTGATTTTGCCTTTTCAGATAAAATCAATTTGTTTTCTTCAGCCAGTAAATTAAGAATTTTTACTTCAAGGTTTTTACCGATGAACTTTTGTAATTCTTTCAAAATTTTCTGTTTGTCGGCATCAGCTACGCGGGGATAGTGCTCTGGAGCTAATTGCGAAACAGGTAAAAATGCTTGTATCCCGTCTAAGGCCGTTAAAAGCCCACCTTTATTTACGCCGGTTATCCTTACGCTTAAAACCTGGCCGGAATCTTTTAATTCCCTTAATCTCTGCCAGCTGATTTCTTTTGTGGCATCTCTTAAAGAAAGCTCTCTGTATCCTTCATCGTTTTCCAATTCAACTATTTTTGCATAAACCTTGTCTCCGACTTCAAGGTTTTTTATGACCTCTTTTACAGCGTAAAACTCCCTGCCAAAAATTATGCCGGTTCCAAGAATTCCCAAATCAATATAAAGTGAAGACCTGTCTTTTGCAACAACTTTTCCTTCGATGGTAGCTCCAATTGAAAGCGGATTCGGGGCACCCTTTGGGTCGTCTGTTAATTTTTTGATTGTATCTTTTAACATAATAAAAAAATTACCCGTTTATTTGTCTCTTCCCTCAAAAAGAGAGAATACTGCTGCAGGCTTGCCCGTCCGTAGCTTTAGCGAAGGAGGGCCAGCAGTGTTAAATGATTAATGGATTAAATATACACTAAGTTTAAAAATAGTGCAACTATTGACAAGTATGTATAATGGTGCTATAATTAATATAGTCAGATAAAGAAGGCGAAGAGTGTTTCTTTGTCCTTTACAACGGAATATGGAAACTTGGAAAACAGGAAAGGGAAGAATCATGAAGAATTTCAGAATGCGGTGGTACATGGCGGCTGGGTGGGTCATGGGCGGTATGGCTATAGGATGTTTTGTCTACGGCCACATCCTGCTCGGCTTGGCCTTGGCGGTCTGCGCGGTTCATGCGGTATACACGCAGTTCCGCGGACATTTCTTCGCACGCATGCTTGCGGCCGCGGAAGAAGCCGAGCTTCAAGACGACCAAATCGCCATGATGGAGATCCTGGGTAAGCTGAATCGTGGCGAGATTCGTCGTGTTAACAAGCATCTGTGTTTGTTCGACGTCGCGATCGCCAACGGCTGGAATTCAGTGGGCAAACTGCTCTTAAGGCGATGTCCATTGCCCACCAGCAGAACTCCACTTGGCAACACTGCGTTGCACATAGTGGTTGCTTTTTCTCGGAGTGGCACGCAGTTCTGCGACGCGCTTAAGGGTGCGGTGGACATCAACATCCGCAACTTCAACGGGCAAACGCCCATGGACGTTGCGGCGATGTTCGACCAGGGAGTTTTTATGAATGCCCTGGCACGCAATGGTGGCAAGAACGCGGTGGAGTTGCCCGAAGAAGCGACTTTCATCAGCCGCAAGAAGTAGTTCTCGCTTCGGCGAGAAGTAGTATATCCCCGCGCATACAGCAATGTGTGCTCGGGGATTTTTTTTGCTCCTCGACAGGTTCAGGGCAAGCAAAAAATTGTTTTTACAAATATCGGCTTGATTTTTTATTTGGCGGGAGTATTATTAGATAATAAAATTAAAATAATAAAAATATGCCAAGAAGAAGCGTAGAATTAGCTCCAGCTCAAGAAGATGTCGAGCAACAGACGCTCGATCAGGACGATATTGAAGTTGGAGACAAAAAGATAAGCCAAGTCGATATGGACGCACTTTTAGCCGCTGAAGAACAAAAGAAGGAACAAGAAATGGCGACAGCCCGTGAACAATTAGGGCAGGCATTCCGTCAAGATGTGGCAAAATCAGATAAGGGAGTTGCACCCACCCAGGCTGTACAAGAAGAAACATTGGAACCGAAAGAAAGTTTCGGCCACAGGGCTGGTCGTGTAGCCTTAGGCGTTGGTCGTGTAGCCGCGGAAGTTGCAGTGACGCCGTTGCGGTTAATTATAGGTGGTGTGGGTTTGGTTCGTAGGCTTTTTGGGAAGAAGGATGAAGGCGAAAGTCCTCTCGCCGGTTGGACTAGACAGAATGACAGAAGAAGTAATATTGATCGCCAAGTAGATGCATATAATGGCTCCTTCAGAGCCCACGCGAGATTTAAGAAGAATCAATCAAAATAATTAAGTTAATATAAAAATATGATAAGAGAAACACCAAGACCAAGCGAGGACGAACAATTAACTCCGGCGCCCGAGCAGGCAGAACTAGCGTCGGAAACACAAGAATCAATAGATCTTCGCGCGGCTAAGCGTGAAGTGGAGTTGCTTAAATTTCAAGAAAAAACATATGAAGAGTTTGGAGGCGTAGCAGAGTTTAACAAAATACTTGCAAGAGCTAATAAAAAAAATGAGAGAAATCAAGGAATGCCCGGGAATAAACAAAAGCCATTATCAGAAGAAGAATTAGCAGTGAGAAAAATATATTGGGGAATAGTAGAAAAATATGGCGAAATCCATAAAGAACAGAAAGATGCATTAAAAAGCATAGGAATAGAGCCAAAGGATCAGAGGGGCGACATGGATGCTGGCGAAGAATCGTCGAAGATATAATTCTTTTAGTTTGTAAAATATTAAAAATATGTTTAATCCAGATAGTCTGCCATCTGAGGGATCATTAAGACTAGTTGAGGGGCAAGGGATAGAAGCAACTCGTAAGAGATTGAAAGAATCTTTTAGTGTAGAAGCAGAAACGTCAGCGCAAGGAGAAAAACAATCTTCCGGATCGGTATTGGGAAAACTTTACTTAGAACATAAAAAACAAGAGCAAAATGGATTTGCCGAAGAAATAAAAGGCTATATTAGCGGCGTTAATAAATTATTTGGTGAAAAATATGGTTTATTGATTCCAGAAAGTGAGTTACCCAGTGTCGAAATAAATTATTTTACTGAAAATCCTGGGTATACAAAAAAATCCAACATTATATTGGTGCAAAAAATTGGCGACGTTTTAAACGGTAGCGTTGTTGGTGAAGAAATGAGCCATTTTTACCGAGCGCATTTTAGGCCCGATAGAAGAAAAAAAGAGTCTTTAACGGAAGAATTTTTTGGTTTTTTAGGAAGAAGGTTGCTTTATGAAGCAATGAAGAAAGAAGATGGTTCTTCCGATTTTTTTGCTAACGGAGAGCCGTCCATTGATCAAGATGTCGGGACAAAGGAAATGACGATTGCTTTACTAAAGGTTGCAAAAAATAAAGTTAGAGAGCTTGCAAAGGAGCATGGTGCGACTGACGATGAGGTCAGGAAGAAAAAAATAATGAAGGCAGGTCAGAAAATTTTAGACGAAAGAGAAAGTATGACGGGGCATTACCGAGGCTATGAATTTGCGTCAAAAATTGATATGAGTAAAATTACCGATTGGAAAAAATTGTATTCCATGTCAAATGAAGAAGTTAGAAAAAGATTTTTTACCGATAAACCAGACTATTCTGGGTTATAAAAATAAAATTTAGCAATTATTATTAAATAAAATAAAAACATGGGAGAAAAACAACGCGCAGAAGATGAACCCTTGCCAGAAGATATTAAAAAGGAATTAGAGGTAGCGCCCGAGCCGACAGAAGAAGAATTGAAAAAATTTGACCACCTTAAGAAGCCGTTTATTGGCGCACTAAGGAAAGCGGGCAAAAAAGAAAATAAGCCGGAAAAGTAATCGATTCGATTTGATCAAATAAAAATCCGCGAAAACGCGGATTTTTATCTGCGCGGTAGGACTTGAAGTTAGAAGTTGTTTGTAGTAAAATAGTAAAATATGGCAAAGATTTATTGGGCAGGGCAATCCTGCTTTCAAATTTCAGTTTCTACTTCCAAAGACCATTCGGCTGATATTGTGATTGACCCGTATGACGAAGAAACAGGTTTAAAACTTCCGAATCTTTCGGCTGATATTGTGTTGGTTACGCATCAACATCACGACCACAATAATGTAAAAGGCGTCAAAGGAACTCCGTTTTTAATAGACGGCCCGGGAGAATACGAAGTAAAAGAGGTTTTTATACAAGGAATACCCGCTTTTCATGACGATAAAGGTGGAAAAGAAAAAGGGCAAAACACAATTTATGTTATTGAAGCAGAAGAAATAAAATTTTGCCATTTGGGAGATTTAGGGCAAAAATTATTGACCGACGAGCAGCTGGAAAAAATTGACGAAGTGGATGTTTTGATGATTCCTGTCGGCGGAGAATATACAATTGATTCTTCAACTGCGCAAAAAATAATTTCCCAGATTGAACCGAAAATTGTAATCCCGATGCACTACTCAATTCCTAAATTGAAAATGAAACTGGACGATGTTTCCAAATTCCTAAAAACAATGGGGAAACCTTCTATTACTCCGATAGATAAGCTTGTCGTAAAGTCATCTACGCTGCCGAGCGATGGAATGGAAATAGTAGTGTTAGCTCCATAAATTTGAAATTTACAATTTAAAATCAATTCGAAATATTAAAATTTGAAATAGTCAAAGCGCGTTTTCAAATTAAAAATTAAAACATTAAAAATTGAATTCAAATTTCAAATTAAAAATTAAAAATTACATAGAATGGCTTCGGGCTTTGCCGGAAAGCAAAAAAAAGATTATTTTGTGGGCGGTTGTTGGAGTTTTGGCGGTTGTGATGGGATTTTTTTGGGTGAGAGGAGCTATAAACAGTTTTTCAAAAATCGGGGAAGGCATTGGAGAAATTAAAATGCCGCAAATTAATACATCAGATATGCCATCTTTAAATTTACAGGGTATAGAAAATCAAATTGAACAAAACGTAACGCCAAGCGATTCGTCGCAGATTAAATAATATGGCAGACGAAGAAGATAAAAAAGCAAAATCTAAAGCTCAAGAAGACGGGAAGCAGGGAGATAGCGTGAGGGGAAATGTGACTCAAAGGGAAATGGTAACTGAGTTGAAAGAATCATACATTGATTATGCAATGTCGGTTATTGTGGCTCGCGCGCTTCCGGATGTAAGGGATGGATTTAAGCCCGTTCACAGGAAAATCTTATATGCTATGAATGAGCTGGGACTTTCGGCCGGCGGAAAATTCAGAAAATCAGCTGCTGTCACAGGAGATGTCCTAGCAAAATACCACCCGCATGGAGATGTGGCGGTTTACGAGTCTATGGTAAGAATGGCGCAGGATTTTAATATGAGATATCCTTTGATAAATGGCCAGGGAAACTGGGGTTCAATTGACGGCGATGGAGCAGCTGCAATGAGGTATACAGAATGTAAGCTGACAAAAATTGGAGAACTAATGCTCCAAGATATTGATAGGGACACGGTTAATTTTGTTGATAACTATGATGGGACACGCAAAGAGCCGGTTGTCCTACCCGCCCCCTTACCACAACTTTTATTAAACGGAACACTGGGAATCGCGGTTGGTATGGCAACGAATATCCCTCCGCACAATTTAACAGAAGTGATAGACGCTTCAATTCATTTATTAGACCATCCAAAAGCAGAAACCGAGGATTTGTTTGAATTTATCCAAGGGCCAGATTTTCCGACAGGCGGAATAATTTATGACCAGAAAGAAATAATTTCTGCATATTCACAAGGCAAAGGCTCTATTTTAATGCGCGGAAAAGCAGATGTTGTAGAAAAGAAAGACGGGTCAGAACAGATTGTAATTACGGAAATTCCTTATCAGGTTTTAAAGTCTACCTTGGTTGAGGATTTGGCTAATTTAGTTACAGAAAAAAAGGTTGAAGGGATAAGGGATATAAGAGATCTTTCAGACAGAGACGGAATGAGAATTGTTATTGATGTCAAAAAAGGATTTCAGCCGCAAAGAATTTTAAATAGATTATACAAATTTACAAATCTGCAAAAAACTTTCCATTTGAATTTGCTGGCTTTAGTTGACGGAATTCAGCCGGAAATTTTGTCTTTGTCGGATGTTTTAAAATATTTTATCAAGCACAGAGAAGAAGTTGTTACCCGAAAAATAAAATTTGATTTAGAGAAGGCAAAAGAAAGAGCCCATATTTTAGAGGGATTAATGATTGCCCTGAAAAATATTGACGAGGTAATCAAAACAATCAAAAAATCTGCAGACAAAGATGAGGCTAGGCTTAATTTGATGAAAAAATTCAAATTGTCTGAAAAGCAGGCGGTTGCTATTTTGGAAATGAGGTTGCAAACATTGGCTGGTTTAGAAAGACAAAAAATTGAGGACGAACTCAAAGCGATTTTGGAATTGATCAAAGAATTAATGGCGATTTTAAAGAGCCCGGAAAAATTGAAAGCGATTCTTAAAAAAGAATTTGTGGAATTAAAAGAAAAATTTGGGGATAAAAGAAGAACAAAAGTTGTAAAAGGAAAATTGGGAGAAATTACAGAAGTTGATTTGGTTCCTTTGGAAGAAACAATTGTAACTTTAACTACCGGAGGATATATAAAGAGAATAAATCCGGCCACATATAAAATTCAGAAACGCGGAGGAAAAGGAATTATGGGAATGAAAACAATGCAAGACGATATTGTTGAGCATTTTTTGTGCGCTTCAACGCACGACAATTTGGTGTTTTTTACAGATTCCGGAAAAGTTTTCCAGACGCAGGTTTATGAAATTCCGGAAGGAACAAGGGTTGCGAGGGGCAGGGGCATCTTAAACTTTTTGGAACTTTCAACTGAAGAAAAGGTTTTGTCGTTAATTCCAATGCCTGCCTCCGTTAAAGGACCCGGAGGGTACCCCGCGGGCGAGGGAAAAAACGGCGATAAATACCTGGTGATGGTTACAAAAAATGGCAGAATAAAAAAGACTGCGTTAGAAGAATTTGAAAATGTAAGGAAATCAGGAATTATAGCTATAAAATTAGAGAAAGGAGATTCGTTGAAAAAAGTTGTCAAAACAACCGGCGAAGATGATATAATCCTGGCAACTAAAAATGGAATCTCGATAAGATTTAAAGAAAAAGATATAAGGCCCATGGGGCGCGGAGCTGCCGGAGTAAAGGGTTTACGCCTGAAAAGTGGTGACGAAGTTATTGGCATGGATGTAATTGAAAAAAACCCTCCGATAGATCTAAAAACTCAAAAGCCGGCTAAGCAGTATTTATTGATAGTTATGGAAAATGGTTATGGAAAGAGAACGGAAATTTCTCAGTATAAAACCCAAGGAAGGGGCGGGTCAGGAATTAAAGCAGCTAAAATTACAAGCAAAACGGGGCCCATTGTGATGTCCTCTATTTTAGAAGACGTTGCAGACGAAGAAGATTTAATTGTTATTTCCAGAAAAGGGCAGGTTATAAGAACCAGCGTAAAATCAATTTCTTTACTGGGGCGGGCAACACAAGGAGTCAGAATAATGAGATTAGAGGAAGGAGACAAAGTTGCTTCGGGAGTTTGCTTAAAAGATTAACCCTTCGACTGGCTCAGGGCAAGTTTATCCACAGGGCTCAACATTGTATATATTTTTTATAATGTTGTACAATAATTACAATGAACCCCGTTAGAGGTCTTTGGTAGAAAAATTTTATAAACCTCGTTAGAAAGGGCAAGGATTAGACCTAATCACCCTTTCTAAAACAGAGCCACAAATTAAAAGGCTTTCTAACGGGGTAAAATTTTTCTTTGTTGACTAAACGGGATTTATTGATAATAAATAATCTGTCTGAAGTTGGTTTTTTGACCACATAAAGACAGACCTCTAACGGGGTGAATAAAAAAATAATATACTCGGTCATATTCGTTGGTTTGTTTTGTTTAGTGCCATTAGTTTTTGGACAACTTACAGACCCGTTGGGCGGTAAAGATTTCTCTGCTCTTTTGGGAGGAATTGCTACTGCTGTTGGGGCGCTTATAGCAGCTGTGGGTGGCGTGATGGTTGTAGTTGCGGGCGTGCTTTATCTCACTTCGGCCGGAAATCCGGGGAGAGTAGAAACGGCTAAAAAAGCTTTGGTGTATGCCGTAATCGGCATTATTGTGGGGCTGTCAGCCAAAGCGATAGTCGATTTTATAACAAAAATTACAAAATAAATTTTTTAAAGGTCGATTGCTTGTAAAAAAATTTTAAAACTTAAAAATTAATTTTAGAAATAAAATGAAAAAAATCAAATTAACTTTAGCTTCGCTTGGCGCCATGCTTTTACCGGTTATGGCGTTGGCCCAGATGGAGCCAAATGCTCCTGGGGGGCCAGGAACTTCAGTTGGCAGCCTTCAGCAAATAATTCACGCCCTTGAGAACGCAGCAGGATTAATATTTGGAGCAATTGCCGTGATTATGTTTATAATTGCCGGTGTCTATTTTTTAACAGCAGGAGGAGAGCCGGAAAAAGTCCAGAAAGCAAGGTCAGCTTTTATGTGGGGAATAGCAGGCGTGGTGGTTGGAATTCTTGCCTTCTCGATAATTGCAGTGGTGGGAAGTGTAATAAAATAGATAGGTTCGTTTTTACTCTTTGTCCCGTCGGGTTCTCTCATAGGAACGGCGGGGCGAAGACTGACACAGAAAAAACATGGATAAAAAAAAATTATTTTTGATTCTGTCGGGATTTTTGATTTCACCCCTGATAATTTCAGCGCAAGTAAAATCGTGTCCTGTAAGCGGGCCATGCATTACCGACCTTACACCTTTGATACATAGCATAGAATTAGCGGCTGGATTAGTTTTTGGAGGAGTTACCGTAATTTGTTTTTTGATAGCAGGTGTTTTATTTTTGACTGCCAACGGAGAGCCGGAAAAAATTAAACAGGCAAGATCAGCCCTTTACTGGGGGGTGGCGGGAGTAGTCGTGGGTATACTTGCGTTTTCAATAATTGCGATAGTGTCAAACATTTTGTCGTCGGGTTCGTAAGAAGCGCGAAATTTACAATAACAATAAAAAAAAGTTCACAAGTATTTTAAATTATTATGAACCCCGTTAGAGGCCTTGTGGCACTGGTGGGATTTCCTAATATAAAGTAGCTGTCTGAAATTGACTATTTGAGTCATATAAAGACAAGCCTCTAACGGGGTGAGAAAAAAAATATTACTTTTAATACTATTTGGCGTATTGCTCCTGCCAATTTTGGCACAGGCGGTAACGCTCGGCGACATGGCTAAGGCCGCCGCAAAAACAGCGCTTGAAGTTGCAACGGGAGTAGTGGTTGTTATGTGGGTTGTAACAGGAGTTCTTTTTTTGTCTGCCCTGGGAGCTCCGGAAAGATTAAAATCTGCGAGAACAGGATTATTGGCTGCTGTCATAGGCACAGTAATAATTATTGTTGCCAACGGAGCAGTCGGATTAGTTGGAGGAGCTTTCGGTTTGTCATCGGGCTCGGGCTCATCAAACTCGCAAAACTCGCAAGGCTCGCAAGGCTCGTCATCAACGTGCAGTGCGGGGCAATGTGCAAATGGAATGGGGTCTTGCACCACAAGCGCCGACTGCCAATAATTTAAATAAATGAACCCCGTTAGAGGTCTCTGTCAGAAAAATTTTATTAAAATTTTTCTGCGCCGACCAGACGGGATTTCACAGTGCAATAATACAGCTGTCTGAAATTGACTATTTCGGTCACATAAAGACAACCTCTAACGGGGTGAACAAAAAAATATTACTTTTAATACTGTTTAGCGTATTGCTCCTGCCGACTTTGGCGCAGGCGGCAACGCTTATGGGTATAATAGGAAAAATTACAGATGCGGTTGTTCCTATAGGCACCCCTCTTGTTGCAGTAGGTTTTATTATAGCGGGCTTTTTATATATTTCTGCGTCAGCAAGCCCCGAGAGAATGGCGTTAGCCAAGAAAGCTTTAATTGCCGCCATAATAGGAACAATACTGATAATATTGGCTTCTCAAGCTTGCACATTTATTGCCGCTTTATTTGGTTTGCCTGCTGAGAGTTGCAAAAGCGGAACCTCCGGTGGCGACGGTGGTGGCCTTAATAATGATCGTAAGGTTGATAATGATATAGTGGGGACGGTGGCGCAGTGGGAAATAGCAAGGGGCTTGCCTGTAGCCAAGGATACAGCTGCTGTTTGGCGCGAATATAATGAAGCTATAGCTATACTACATAATGGTCTTGACCCCTATAATGGGGTGTTTGCTGGTGAAGGGGGAGAAGCAGATGCTGCTCGGGCGCAAGCCACTGCCCGAGGGAATGAGATAAACGCCAATGTAGGCTCTGGAAATATAAACAATAAATAATTTTTTTTCAAATTTTTTTGGCATCGTTTAGGCGCGGATTTATACAATAATACAGCTGTCTGAAATTGATTATTTTAATTATCATATAAAGACAGACTTCTAAATAGTGAATAAAAAAACATTAATTTCAATTCTATCTGGCGCAGTTTTGGTTTTGCCAGCTGTAGCCGCTGCCACGAGTTTGGGAGACATGGCTGGAAAACTTAAGAGTAATCTCCTCTTGCTGGGTATTCCTTTGGCAACAATCGGTTTCGTCATTGTGGGTTTTGTATATGTATCTGCCAGCGCCAATCCCTCAAAAATGGCAGCGGCAAAAGAAGGTTTAGTTGCTGTTATTATAGGTGTTGTTATTCTAATTTTAGCTGCCGGTGCTTATGAGTTTGTGAACGGACTTTTTTTCTAGGCGGACTTTTTGGCATATAATAAATAATTTTTAAATTAAAGAATGGCTCCGCAATGGCGGGGCTGTTTTTTTGTAAATGAAAAAGCGCCTTCGGTCATTCTCGCGAATGATCCGAAGGCGCTTGTATGTGCGTGGCGTTATTAACGCCACTTTTGCTCGGCGCGGGCCTCAGCAAGGCGATCTTTTGCCTCGTTGAGCCTTTGCTTAGCATCTCTCTCGATGCGCCGAAGTCCCTCAAGGGAGCGCAGAGTGTCAGTCGACACTCTGTTTTTTTTCTTGAGGACCATGGACATTGTGTCCAGGTTTTTGGCTGCATTGTCGTAAGCCTCTTGGGCCTCCGACAACTGCCGTTCCAGCCTAGGGATTGAAGTGAATATGCCTCTAGTCTGTCTGGCTTCGGTAAGCGCTCGGAGAACTGCCGGCTTGCCGGTCAGTATCTCAATGTCCACGTCTTTGGCATTACTTATGCCAATGGACTTTAAGATGCTTGTCGTCGGTTCGACTGCAGGTGCAGGTGTCGTCGCCCCATCCTTGACTGGTGCCGGCGTGGATTTGTCCGCCGGTGTGGTGGACTTTTCCGCCGATGCGACGGTTCCAGTCGTCGTTGGAGTTGCCTGCTCCGCGATTTTTCCGCTTTCGCGTCCAAAAAAGAAGGACGCTACCGTTAGGCCTACCGCCAGTGCGATGATCAAGATGCCTGCTATCAGCCATCCCAGCCACGCTCTGTTGGCGGGAGCCACGGCCGTCGCGCGACCGGCGCCACCGGCTCCGGTTCCGCCAGTCGTGGTGGTTTTTTTGACGACCTTCTTGGCGGCCTTTTTTGTGTCGCTACCACCGCCACCGGCTGTGCCACCGGTTGTGCCGGTTCCGCCAGTCGTACCAGCTCTCACATTGGAGTTGGGCCGTTGCCTTATCACAATCTTTGCCATGGTACTTCTCCTTTTCGTTCTGGGGGTTATCTACTGTATTCGTCTTGTGCGTGGATAATCGCGGGTCTACCTACCCGCACATGAATTATCCTGTCCTCGTCACTGGAGGACCTAAGGGCCTCCAGTGACTGCTTGTCGTACGCCGATTCCGTCGGCGTGTCATTCTGCCTGCCGGTTGCGATTTCTTCTCGCAGTCTTTCCGTCCTTTCCCTTAGCTCGGCGTCTCTCCGACTTTCTCGGGAATCGGCAGTCCTGGTCCAGCTTTGCTGCTGGACCAACTCGTTCCCGTTATCAACCGTTATGTTGAAAACTGGGTAAAACTCAAGGCTTTGTGCTTGCTCGAACGGGTGGTTGCACCCTCCGAGCAGAATCAAAGCCACCGTTGTTGCTAGAATCCTAATCATAGTGCTCTCCTTCTTTTCGTTTAAGCCCGATGAAAACAGTTGTCCGACGCGCTTGCGCCAGAATATAGCAACTGTTCAATTTCAAAGGGCTTTCTATGTTGCCTACATTATATCATATATGGTCAACCGTGTCAATAGTTTTGACAACTCAATGTCTTCTGCGTATAATTAGAAAGTAATCGAGCCGGCGTGGCGGAATTGGAATACGCGTTAGTCTTAGGAACTAATCTCGCAAGAGTTGTGGGTTCGAGTCCCACCGCCGGCACAAATTAAAACAAAAAACCGTTCCGATTTTAATCGCGGACGGTTTTTCATTTGAGATAATTTTTTATAATTTTTTTCCTCTCAAAAAGCTCTCTGTTCTTAAAATCGACGGCCGTCTATTTTAAGAACAGAAGAAAAATTATAAATTAAATAATTTTTTTATACTTTTGTCTTCGATTATTTTTCCTATTTCCAAAAGTTTTATGTCTCCCCTAAAATCTTTGTGCCACAACTCCATCAGCGCCGACAATTCATTTTTTATATCATATGGGGTGACCCAAATACTGTGTTGAAGCTCTTTCAGTCCAAGCCATCTCAGTTCTTTTCTTAAGAAATTTCTTTCCCGCCGGTTTGCTTCCGGTATGTCAAAAATTATTGATATCCATTTGCCCGCCCATTTTTCTTTGTTCTTTTTTGTTTTTACGACGTTTTTTATAATTTCTATCCTGCCTTTTGTTGTGAGGTATAATTTATTATTTTTTTCCGAAAAATAGGAACTCCGCCCTAAGCTTCTGATATTTTTAGGAAATGAATGCCCCCTGTATTGATAAAGGCCGCCTACTATTTTTTCAGGATTGAATACTAAATCAACGCTTAAATCTAATAGATCTTTCGATTTATTTTCTAGATATTCCAGCGCTTTTTTAATTAAAGAGTTTTTATTCAGTTTTTTCATAACAAGAGGTTTGTGTCGTTAAAATCGACGGCCGTCGATTTTAACGACGCGGCAAAGATAAAAAAAGAACCGGTTTTGAGCCGGCTCTTTTTATTTTAGGAAATTTTTACATCGATTTTTCCGCTACCCAGTTCGTTTTTGGGAATTTTTACAGTTAAAATTCCTTTGTCAATTTGCGCGTCTGCTTTGTCTATATCAATGTTTTCCGGCAAAACAATTTTTCTGGAAAACGGGCCCCAATAACATTCCTGGTAAAAGTATCTTTTTTCAGAGTGCAGTTGAGGATCGCATCGGTCGCCCTTTATAATCATCATATCTTTTTCCAGCGAGATATCTAAGTCTTTTATTTGGATACCCGCAATTGCCGCTAAGACAACAAAATCTTCATTCGTTTCATAAACATCGACCACCAGCTCTCCGTCCTGGTCAAATATTTCTTTTGCCGGCTGGATGCTCTTGGTTTTTTCTTCTACGGTATCCGATGGGATGTCTGATTTTATTTTTTTTGCCATAATAATTTAATTTGATTAATTAATTTTGCATAAGCCCTTCATTTTTTTTAGTTTATCGAAACCAGAGAAAACGAGAAAGGCAAGTAATAATATAACAATAACGGGAATAACAAATTTTATATACCCATCTAATGTCATTATAGAAAAATCATAGAGTCCATGCAAGAGCACAGCTATTAATATGCCCAAACCCGCTTCCAGCCACCTGTTTTTTTGGTCGCATAAAGATATGGCTACGGCATATCCGATAACTGCCGAGCATAAAGTGTGTAGGAATGTTGCGCCTATAAATCTTATAAAGTCTATAATTAGCGTCCTATCTATCAGCTCATTAAAAGACATTTGTCCCACTGGAGGAAAGAGATAAAGAATGTTTTCTAATGCGGCAAACCCCAAGGCGGCAATCACCATATAAAGCATTATGTCCAACGGTTCGTCCAAATTGGGATTGTTAAGCACCTTTATTCTCACAACAAGATATTTAAAGAATTCTTCTGAAAGGGCTATTATCAAAAACCAATATATGATATTTTTTACCGTAGAATTTATATCAATTTTATCCAGTAAAAAAGAAGAGCCTATTTGTATAAAAAATACGGGTATAGTTATCAGCGCGCCCCACAAAAATATCTTTAAAATCATCCCCTTAGGCTCGGGATGCAAATCTTTCCTGAGATAATAAAAAAGCCAAGTCAAACTGGGCAACACGCCAAAAATGATATAAATTATTATGTTGTAGTCCATTTTTTAATTTGGCCAATCTTCTATCATTATACACTCTTTTTTATTTTTTATGGGAAGTTGCTGATAAATTTCTTCAGTTATAAAAGGCATAAACGGATGTAAAAGTTTCAGAGAATTCATTAATACAAAAGAGAGTATTTTTTGAGTATTTGCGTCATTTTGTTTTTTTGATTCTTCAATATATACATCGCAGAAATCATGCCAGAAAAAATCATATAAAGTATGGCAGGCTTTTCCGAAGCTGAAAAAATCTATGTCTTTGTCGACGGATTTTATTGTTTTTTTGAGTTGGCTTAAGATTTTTTTGTCGGCAGAAGTTTTACCTGCGGGTGACTTATTAGAAATTATGATTTCGGAATTTGGATTTTGCAAAAGTATAAACCTTGTGGCATTCCAAATTTTATTGCAAAACTTTTTTCCCATTAAAATATTATCTGTAACAAATTTCATATCCTGATTTCCCATAACCTGGTAAGCTATTCCGAATCTCGTTGCATCAGCTCCAAATTCGTTAACTAATTTTAACGGGTCGATTCCGGTTCCCAACGATTTTGACATCCTTTGTCCGTCGCGGGTTAAAACAGTGGCGTGTATATAAACATCTTTAAACGGGATTTTTTCCATAAATTCCATTCCGGAAAAAATCATTCTGGCTACCCACAAATTTATGATATCTCTTGCAGTTGATAAAACAGATGTCGGATAAAAAGTTTTTAAATCCTTCGTCTTGTCCGGCCAGCCCAAAGTTGCAAACGGCCACAAAGCGGAAGAAAACCAAGTGTCTAAAACACCATCCTCTCCGTCGATAGGAATTTTGTGCCCCCACCAGATTTGGCGGGAGATACACCAGTCTTTTATGTTTTTTAGCCAGTCAAAATACGGTTTTTCAAAATTTTTAGGATGGAATTTTATTTTTCCCGATTTAACCGGTTTTCCGGCAAGCTTTGCGAGTTCGGACATTTTTAAAAACCACTGCAAAGAGGGGATTAATTCAACAGTTGTGTTGCATCGGTAGCACTTTGGAATCTGGTGGACATAGTCCTCAATTTTTTCTATAAGATTTAAATTTTTTAAATCTTCAACAATTAGTTGTCTCGCCTCTTCTATTTTTAGCCCGTTATATTTCTCGGGAGCATTTATTATTTTTCCTCTTTCGTCGATAACTTGTATGGTTTCTAATTTATGGCGCTGGCTAATCGCTTCGTCTGTTGTGTCGTGGGCTGGAGTAACTTTTACTGCCCCTGTTCCAAAATCAGAGTCAACCAAAATATCAGAAATAATTGGAATTTCTTTATTTACCAGCGGCAGAGTCGCTGTTTTTCCAACCAATTTTTTAAATCTTTCATCTTTTGGATTTACCGCCACCGCAGTGTCGCCAAGCATTGTTTCCGGCCTTGTTGTGGCAACTGTTATAAATCCGCCCTGAGCTTGCCCTGAGCCCTGTCGAAGGGGATATTTTATAAACCACAAATTTCCTTTTTCTTCTTTATATTCAAGTTCCAAATCCGACAAAGATGTGGCGCACCTTCTGCACCAATTAACAATTCTTTTTCCTTTGTATATCCAGCCCTTTCTATAATAATTCAAAAATGCAACCCGCACTGCTTTTGTGTAGCCTTCGTCCATAGTAAATCTTGTGCGGGACCAATCGCACGAAGAGCCGATTTTTTTAAACTGGTTTAAAATCGTGTTTCCTTTTTCTTCTTTCCATTTCCAGACTTCTTTTATAAATTCTTCTTTTCCCAAATCAAATCTGGATTTTCCTTCTTTTCTCAATTTTTTTTCAACAACGTTTTGAGTAGCAATTCCTGCGTGGTCGGTTCCTGGAAGCCACAAAGTTTTAAATCCCTGCATTCTTTTCCTTCTGATTAAAATATCCTGTATGGTTGCATTTAGCGCGTGTCCGATATGAAGGTCACCCGTAACATTCGGCGGGGGAATTACAATCGAGTAGGGTTTTTTGTGGCGAGGAGGGAGTTTATCAGGATTAAAAAAACCGCTTTTTTCCCAAAGCTGGTAAATTTTATCTTCAACCTCTTTTGCGTTGTAAGCTGTTGGTAATTCCATGATTATAATTTGTTTATCTTATCATTTTCTATTCTATTCGTAAATTGCCGTCGGCTTGGATTTTTTTCCAGGCCATTTTTTTTGCCTGCCTGCCGGTAGGTAGGTGATAAAAACCAGTTATTGCGGTCATTAAAGCATTGTCGGTTGATAAATGCGGAGACGGAACCAAAAATTTAGCATTAGGTAATTCCTTTGCTAATTTTTTTTGCATTTGATTTCTTAACTCTTTATTGGCTGAAACTCCGCCACCTAAAATTAATGATTTTGCTTTGAAATCTTTTACGGCTTTCATTGTTTTTTTAATTAAAACATCAATTATCGCCTGCTGTATGTCGGCCGCCATTTCTTGCTTATACTTTTTAGTTTTATTTTTAATTTTTCTGTCGGCATACAAAACAGCTGTTTTTAAACCAGAAAAACTAAAATCATAATCTTTTGTTCCGATCATCGGCCTCGGCAATTTTGCGAAAGCCCGGCTTTCGCACGAAAGCCGGGCTTTCGCGGCTAACTTTGAAATTACGGGGCCTCCGGGGTATCCAAGACCTAAAATTTTTGCACACTTATCAAAACATTCTCCGGCTGCGTCATCTCTGGTCTCGCCCAGAATTTCATAATTTCCCGACTTGCCCTGAGCCGCGCCGAAGGGTTTTTTCACTAAAATAATTTGAGTATGCCCTCCACTTACAACTAAAGCAATTGCAGGAAATTTCATACCCGGACTCTCTAAAAGATTAACCAAAATGTGCGATTCAATATGATTTACCGCTACAACCGGAATATTCCAAAAAGAAGAAATTGCTTTGGCAAAATTAACTCCAACCCATAAGCACGGTTCCAATCCGGGACCGTTTGTTACAGAAATCAAATCAACGTCGGGTTTTCCGTATTTTTTTAGAAAGCTGACTAAATTTTTTTTTAATTCCGGTTCTCTTTCCAGTATCCCGCCCAAACTCGCTCTCGGCGAGATTATGGCGGGCCCGTCAAAATGCCCTTCGGGGCTTTTGTCGGGTTTTTTTACTAAGCCAGATTTTTTGAGAGCTGAGATCAAAGTCGGCACCAAATTTTTTTGGTGTTCGCGTTTTGCCATTGCAGGGAAAACTCCGCCGTATTTTTTACCAAGAGCTGTTTGGGAGGAGACAATATTTGCAAGCACGTCAAAAGCACCATTTTTAGAAACGTCTAAAATTGCAATTCCCGTGTCGTCGCAAGATGTTTCGATGGCCAAAATTTTCATAATCTATTTATACACGAAAACTTGAATTATTTCAATTTTTGATGTACAGTACAAAGGTAAAAGGCCCTATCGTCTAGCCTGGTCTAGGACGCGTGCTTTTCAAGCATAAAACACCGGTTCAAATCCGGTTAGGGCCACATGGAGAAAAAAGATTATCTGGATATTTCAAGAGCATCAGACTTGAAAAACCCTGGAGACAAAATATTATACAGATTTTTTGAAATGATTCCTGCATTTATGAGTTTAGGCACACTTTTTGGTGTGCTGATTTTTTCCTGGTTATTTCCTTCGTGGGTCGCGGTTTTTATTATATGTTTTTGTTTCTATTATCTTTTTAGGGTATTTTATTTTTCTTTACATCAGATAGTGGGATATTTCAGGGTTAAAAAAAATATGAAAAAAGACTGGCTGAAGGAATTGAAGAAAGCAAGAGGCAAGGACTGGAAAAATATTTATCATGTAATTATTTTGCCGACTTACAAAGAATCTAAAGGAATTATTGAAGAAAGCATAAAAACTTTGATAAGGTCAGACTATCCTAAGGAAAAAATGATTGTGGTTTTAGCCATAGAAGAAAGGGCGGGGCAGTTTTTTATAGACCAGGCAAAAGCCATCGCCGATGGATACTCGGCGAAATTTTATAAATTTTTAGTTTCGGTGCATCCCGACGGAATAGAAGGGGAAATAAGCGGCAAGGGCTCTAACACGGCATATGCGGGCAGAGAAGTAAAAGAAAAAATTATTGATAAATTAGCGATACCCTATGAAAATATTTTAGTTTCAACTTTTGATATTGATACAAGGGTTTTTCCGCAATATTTTTCTTGTCTGACTTGGTATTATTTAACAGAAGCAGATCCCTTAAAAGCCAGCTATCAGCCGGTGCCTGTTTATAACAATAATATTTGGTCGGCCTCGGCTTTTTCCAGGGTTGTTTCAACGTCCAACACTTTTTGGCAGATGATACAGCAGGAAAGATCAGAAAAACTTACAACATATTCCTCTCATTCAACGCCGGCTAAAGTTTTTTTTGAGGTGGGATATCCCACAAATGTGGTGTCAGACGATTCCCGAATTTTCTGGCGCGCGTATTTTTACTACGACGGAGATTATCGGGTTGTCCCTATTTATTATCTGGTTTCTATGGATGCTGTGATGGCAAAAAATTTCTGGCGGACAATTTTAAACCAGTATAAACAACAAAAACGCTGGGCGTGGGGGTGCGATGAAATCCCATACATAATGTTTGGATTTTTGAAAAATAAAAAAATATCTTTGTGGCACAAAATAGGCCACCTTTATACAATTGTTGATGGTTTTTGGTCTTGGGCGACAGCGGCTCTTTTATTGTTTTTATTGGGTTGGCTTCCGATAATTTTAGGCGGGCAAAAATTCAACTTTACTGTGCTGTCTTTTAATTTGCCGATTTTAACCAGTCAAATTATGACGGTATCAATGCTTGGAATGATTATTTCTGCCATATTAAGCACAATGCTTCTTCCTCCGGTGCCAAAAGAATTTAAATGGTATGTGCTATGGTATAAAAAATCCACTGTTTTTTTACAATGGATTTTTTTGCCGATAACTTTAATCTTTTTTGGTTCTCTTCCGGCCCTCGACGCCCAAATTCGCTTAATGCTGGGCAGATACATGGGTTTCTGGGTAACTGAAAAAGTACGAAAATAGGCTTTTGTTTTTTTTCTGTTTTGTTATATAATATAAAAAGAAATTAAACTTTTTAAAATATGGGTAAGAAATCTATTTTTTCAAATTTTTGGCGGGATTTTATTTCAGAAGAACAAAGGGATTTTAGGGTGCGCATAGGTTATACGATAGCATCTTCTTTGTTTGGTTTTGTCTGCGGGATAGTATTAAGTTCTGTTATATGGCTTATTGCCTTAAATTATCTTGTTGACGCTGTTGCAAACATCTTTATCGGGCAATAAAAGGTTTGTCTGTAATAAAAATCCGTGGCATTCGCCGCGGATTTTTATTCACTCAAAATGGATTCGTGATTGGAATTGTTTTAATCTTTCCTTCAGTTCGGGGTAATTTTTTAGTTCGGGGTCTTTTTCGAGAATTTCTTTGGCGGCAGCACGGGTTTTTTCTACTAAAAATATGTTACTTAAACCTTGCATTGCCATATCGGGAATTCCAGATTGCACAGTGCCGTATAAACTTCCCGGACCGCGGATTTCCAAATCTTTTTCAGCCAGTTCAAATCCGTTGTTAGATTCAACCAGAGCCTTTAATCTTTTTCTGTTTAACATGCTTGGGTCTGTGGTGAACAAGAAGCAATATGACTGCATATCCGACCTGCCAACACGTCCGCGGAATTGGTGAAGCTGGCTAAGTCCAAATCTTTCTGCGCCCTCAATCATCATAATTGTAGCTCTGGGAACATCAACGCCAACTTCAACAACAGAAGTGGAAAGCAAAATATCAATTTCACCTTTTTTAAAATCTATCATTATTCTTTCTTTTTCCGGAGCTTTCATTTTTCCGTGCAACATTGTAATTCTTAAATCCGGGAAAACTTCTTTTGATAATTTTTCATATTCTTCTTTCAAAGCTTTTACTTCATTTATCGCAAGCGACGACAATGATAACGGGGCATAGTTTTGCGGGACAAACGAACCGACAATGCCCGGCTTTTCTCCGTCAAGGCCGGGCATTAAAGCGGTTTTTTTAGATTCTATTTTTGGATAAATAACAAAAACTCCTTTGCCTTCTGAAACTTCCTTTTTTATAAATTCATAAGCTTCTTTTCTTTGCTGTGGCTCTACAATAATTGTTTTAACCCTTTTTCGGTTTTTTGGCATTTCATCAATTAAAGACAAATCTAAATCTCCATAAACAGTTAAAGCCAAGGTTCTTGGAATTGGAGTTGCTGTCATCGACAATAAATGGGGGACGAGCTTTTTATTTTTTATTAAATGGTCTCTTTGCTCAACCCCGAATCTGTGCTGTTCATCTAAAATTGCCAAAGCTAAATCTTTGAATTCGACTCCTTTTTGAATTAAAGAATGGGTTCCGATTGCAATATCCAGTTGTCCATTTTCTAAATCTCCATTAAAACTTTTTTTGGAAACCTCAAAAGTCTCGGGGTACCCGCCGTCAGCGGGTCGTTTCGTAATCCTTGCATCTTTTCCTGTCATTAGGCCAACCTTAATGTCGAAGCTCTTTAGCAGCTCGGTTATTGTTCTAAAATGCTGTTTTGCCAAAATTTCTGTTGGTGCCATAAAAGCAACCTGGTGCTCGTTTTTTACAACACTTAAAGCGGCCATTGTCGCTACCACTGTTTTGCCCGAGCCCACATCGCCCTCAAGAAGCCTGGACATCGGGACTGATTTTTCTAAATCTTTTAAAATTGCAAAAGCGCATTTTTTTTGTGAATCTGTGAGCTGGAACGGTAAAGAATCTGTAAATGTTTTCATTAAATCAGCGTCCATCGGGCAGGCATGCGCCATTTTTTTCATTAACTTTATTTTTTCTTTTAGAACATTGAGCTGTATTAAAAAAAGCTCTTCAAAGGAAAAACGCGATTTTGCCGCATCGGCATGTTCAAAAGAATCCGGGAAATGCAACTGCCACACAGCTTCCCGTATCGGCAAAAATTTATATTTTTTAATTATTTCAATCGGCAGAGATTCCTGTATCTGTTCGCAAAACCTGTAGAGCAATGGTTTTATGATGTATCTTAGCCAGCGGGAAGTAACACCTCTTGTTTCAGCATAAACCGGCACAATTCTGCCCGTGTGAGTCAGTTCTTCGTTTTCTCCGATTTCGTTTATTCTCTCATATGCAGGGCTGTTAAAATAAAGCCCTTCTTTTCCCAAGCTTATTTTCCCGGCCACGCAGATAAAGTCATTTTCTTTTAAAGATTTTTTCAGATATGGCTGATTGAACCAGATAACATTAATTTGCGCCGTTCTATCCTGCAGAACCGCCTTAGTTATAACCATTCTTCCATAAATTGACTTAGATGTTTCTATTTCTATAATTTCTCCCTGCACGCAAGCGGTTTCGCCCAGTTTATTTTTTGCTTGGCTGATTGAAACTATTTCTGAAAAATCGTCGTATCTTGCGGGAAAATAAAAAAGCAAATCCTGCACTGTTTTTATGCCGAATTTTTTTAATTTTTTTGCGTAAGCTATTCCAATTCTGGGAATTTCTTCAACCTTTGTCGCAAGTGTTATATCCATATAAATATATACTTATTCTACCAGCAGATTGATAAAAATCAAAGTTATGCACTGGCCACTGGTATACTTTACAGTATGAGGCACTTAAAACATGTTGCAAAATGAATCGGTTGGTGGTTGGCTGGAGTTAGTAAAAACTAACTCAGTTAATACCATGCAAATGCTAGCGGA
>Ga0268279_1000257_pt1 | contig 37630 bp, 35 predicted proteins | sample saktaG_6_FD_190142 | JGI IMG/M metagenome (GOLD analysis project Ga0268279, IMG submission 190142) | Saline water microbial communities from Sakinaw Lake, British Columbia, Canada - sak_2010_1_5_80m | ecosystem: Environmental > Aquatic > Non-marine Saline and Alkaline > Saline ...
AGTGGCTGGACTTGCGCTGATGTGACTTTTACCACGGCTCCCCGATGTAATAATCCACCAACAGCTACTAATTTATCAGTATCCAAAGGCGATTACTGCGCGACTCCAGCCCATTATTTCTCCTGGACTTATTCTGATCAAGATGGCGATGACGAAAGTCAATTCCAATTCCAAATAGACAATAATAGTGATTTTAGTTCTCCAGAAATTAATCGGACCCAGAGCGGTCTCTCTAATCCCAGTCCAACCATTAATAATCAAACAGTTACGGTGGCTGAATCGCCTGGCCCAGACCAGATTGGCTATGATACTACTTATTACTGGCGAGCTAAGGTTTGGGATAATAATGGAGCAGACTCCAGCTGGATAAATGGACCATCTTTTACCACAGAAAAACATCAATACCCCTCAATAAACTTTAATTGGTCTCCTCAAGAGCCTAGCCAGGGAGAGAATATTCTTTTTGCTGACCAATCAACTGTTTATGGCGGTTCAACTAAATCAAGCTGGTCATGGACATTTGAAGATGGTAATCCAGCCACCTCTAATCAACAAAATCCAATTATCCAATTTACTTTCCGAGGTTCCAAGCAAGTTAGCTTAGGAGTTACTGATTCTGATGGTTATACCTGTAGTGCTTCTAAGACTGTTGGGGTCCGCTGGAAGTTACCCGACTGGAGAGAAATTTTACCTTGGTGAATAGCAGATAATTGTTAATATTTGACAATATTTTTATATAAAATATAATAGAAAAGAGGAGGACTAAATTATGAATAAAAAAATATTTATTTCTTTTTGTCTAATAATTTTTATTATAATAATAGCCGGGGCAGGATATCATTTTTTCTATCAGAAACCAACTGTTCCCTTAGGAAATGAATCGTCAGATAGTGAGAAGTGCGGAGTATTGAAAAACGCTATTATTGACGGTGTTTTTCAGAAAGTGAAAAACAGCTCTATTTACATTCAACCCAAGGGCGAAGAAAATTCTATTGAAACAATCAAGTTGATTAATGAAACAAATTTTTTAGAAATGACCCTTTCAAAAGAAATGGAAATTATCGGGCAAGAAGTTATTAAATTGACTGATTTTAAACAAGGAGATCAAGTTTCAGTTGTTGCTCTTTATGATGAACTTAACCCAGAAGAAAAAACAGCTTTAATAGTCAGACATATGATTATAGAATAATAAAAACGTATTAAATGAATGAAGTAAAGATAAAAAACAATACCATTGAATTTCTTCTTAATCTCCAAGATTATCCCCTGGAAGCTGTTTATGGAACAGCTTATGTTTTTCTTGATAAAGCTTATTTATTTTTAGACAGCCGACCTTTTGGGAAAATAGAAGTATCTTTAAAGGGTAAAAAGAAATTAACTAAAAAACAATCGGAAGATATAAAAGGGGAATTTTTAAATGAGCTTTTGAATTATACTTTAAGAATTAATCTGGCTAAGCATAATCGGAAAATAAGAGAATATATTGTTGGTCAAGCTTTATTTTCATCTCTCGGTGAAGAAGAACTTACTAAAGAAGATGAGATGAGATACAAAGATGATCCCTTGGGTATTGCTATCCCCTGGGAAGAAAAATACAAAAAAAAGTCAAAATTACCACCCAAAAAGAAGAAAAAATAATGCCCCAAAAATCAGGTAAGACAAAGAAAATAACGGTTAAGTTTAATAAAAATTTATATAATTTTAAGGCAATAAAATTAGCCATAAAGGAGTACCAAAGTTTGGCTAATTTTAATTTAGACCAAAAAGGGAATTATATTCGGGTAGAATTGAAAGATATTGATAAAGAAGTTATTCAGATAATTAAAGATGAATTTTGTAATTATGTCCTTTTTTTAATGAAGTCTTAAAATATGGCGATTGATTTAAAGAAAATTAAATATAATCAGCTCGGTTTTTTTCGTTTTAAGAAATTTAAAAATAAATATCTTTTAACCAATGACATTGGTGATTATTTGTTTTTAAAAGAAAAAGAATTTGAGAACTTTTTGGCTAATAATTTAGAGAAAACTCAAGAACCTTATTTGTCTTTAAAAGAAAAGAATTTTTTGAAAAACGAATTAGATTTGACTGAACTGATAGAAAAATATCGTTCCAAGAAGGCCTTTCTATTTGGCGGTCCTAGTTTACATATTGTTGTTGTTACCTTGCGGTGCAACCATCGATGCATTTACTGTCATGCCAGCGCCCAGGATATGAACAGAAAGGACTTGGATATGAATCAAGAAACAGGTGGTCAAGTAGTTGATAAAATTTTCCAGACAACCAGTCCTTTTGTGGCCATTGAATTTCAAGGAGGCGAGCCTTTAGTCAATTGGCCAATAGTTAAATTTATAATTGAAAAAGCTCAGAAAAAAAATAAAAAAGCAAAAAAAGATTTACAGATTCGGCTGGTTTCCAACTTTAGTTTAATGACCGAAGATAAATTTAAATACCTCTTGAGCAGAAAAGTGAATTTATGCGCTTCTTTAGATGGTCCGGAAGAATTGCATAATAAGAATAGACCAATGGATAAAGGCAACAGCTATAAAGAGGCAGCTAAATGGGTTAAAAAATTTTACAAAATTTATCCTGATTTGAGAAAGAAGGGTTATATCTATAAAATGGCTGGACTTCTAACTATCAGCCGTTTTTCTCTGCCTTATTGGAAAGAGATAATTGATGAATATTTAAAATTAGGTTTTGATAATATTGCTTTACGGGTTTTAGACCCTTTTGGCTTTTCTCAAAATAGCTGGCAAAAAATAACTTATTCAGCTAAGGATTTTATAAATTTTTATAAAAAAGCCCTTTCTTATATCATTGAACTGAATTTAAAAGGTAGAAAATTCAGAGAAGAGATTGCCACAGTATTTTTAACTAAGATTTTAACTAGCCATGATCCCAATCATTTAGATTTTAGGTCACCTTGCGGGGCCGGCATTGGCCAATTGGCTTATAATTACAATGGCGATGTTTATACTTGTGACGAAGGAAGAATGATGAGTATGATGGGTGATGAAAGTTTTCGATTAGGTAATATATTTAAAAATAGCTATCAAGAAATAGTGACTAGTCCGGTAGTTAGAACTTTATCTACCGCTTCTTGTTTAGAGAATTTGGCTGGCTGTAGTGATTGCGTTTATAAACCTTATTGCGGAGTTTGTCCTATTTATAATTATTTTGCCCAAGGAAATATTTTCGGCCAAATGCCTAATAATCAAAGATGTCAGATAAATCAAGCTATTTTGGATTTTCTGTTTGAGAAATTAGAAGACCCGAAAGTAAAAGCTATTTTAGAAACTTGGCCCAAGAAACAAATTTAAGTTATCCACAAATGGAATTTGGTAAATTTTTTTAAAATTGCTATAATAACTATATACATGAAAAAAGATAAAATACCTCAAATAAAAAAAGACATTAAAGCTTTTTTGACTAGTGAAGAGGGAAAGGTCAATAAAAAGGATGTGGCTAAAATTGCTATGAGTCTTTTGGCTTTAGGAATAGGTTTGGCTGGGGCAATGAAGCCAGATCCTACACAAGCTGCTTGTTCTCATGCCTCCCATGGCTCTCACGGTTCCCATGGCTCCCACGGTTCCCACGGCTCTCACGGCTCCCACGGTTCCCATGGCTCCCACGGTTCCCATGGCTCCCACGGCTCCCACGGTTCCCACGGTTCCCACTCTTCTTATTAATAATAGACAATAGACGACAAAGATGAATTCGTTAAATAAAAAAATACTATTGGGTATAGTTATAATAGTTCTTTTAATAATTGCTGGCGGAATAGGAGCAGTTTTTTATTGGCAAAAAACACATATATCTTTAGATATTTCTCCAGAAGCAGTCAAGGCCAAATGCTTAGAAGATGTCAGTAAAATGACTGACGAGGAATTAATCAACGAAGTTAAGAATTTAAAATACCCAGAAGAAATTGATTCTTTCAATAGTGAGAAAAGAATAACTTCTGCTGTCGGGCAAATAACCAAATATTTAATTTGTAGAGTAAAATATAACAGTGATTCAGATTTTTATAATAAAGTAAAAAGTTTTATTGAAGAATTAGTCATCCAGGAAGAAAATAAACAATTTTTTTTAGCTGCCTTAGATAAAAGCTTTGAGCCCGAGTTATCTTTTGCTAAGATGCTTGCTTTAAGACCTCTTGAAGCAATATGTTCAGGTAATGAAGAAAAAGCTGAATTTTTAGGATTATGTTTAAGGGAAACAGAAGATGTCAAAAATGAATTTTCTCCAGAAGAGGCGGAAGAAGTGATAAATCGTTGCAAAAATGCCTGTGATTTTATCAATAAATATATCAATAATATATCTCTTTTTGAAACTGACTATTTAAATAATATTACCTGGCCAGATAATAAGATTTTATTAAAACAAAAAATGCTAGCCCGAGTTAGCATATCTTTCCATTTAGGCGGTAAAGAGCTTGCTTTAAAAGTATGTAGTTATGTCCCGAATTTGGAAATAAAAGAAGAATGTCAGAAATATGCAGACTCTTTAGATTATATGAAAAATTGTAAAAAATTTAATTACGGAGGAACAAGGGATTGTGAGATATACGAAGAATGTGCTGAAATTCGTCAAGGAATAATAAATTTGATTTGTGAATTTGATTTATGAATTGGAAAAAAGAAAATATAGCCGATAAAAAAATAGCTCTTATAAGAGCTATTTTTGGTTTTTAAGTCGTAAAAAGTTTGCCAAAACTAGTGATTTTTGGTAAATATTAAGTAGGTATTATGAAAAAAGAACTAAAGCGTTTTAAAATTTCTTTGTCTGGTTCTTATCCAGAAGTACATAATCAGCTTAGTCAGGAAGGCCTTAATTTTGAGGAAACTCTTAGAAAAATTAAAAATTTAATTAAATTAGGGCAAAAAGAAAATATAATTGTTAATATTGATGTATTTACTTCAAATCATCCTGATAGCTCTAATTATTACAGATTACACGATACTATCAGACTTGTTTTGGGATTGGGAATAAAGAAGATTCAATTTACTTTAATAAATCCTTCTCAAAATAATTTGATTGCTTCTTTGGATAAAGTGGCTGAGTATATTTCTAAAGCCCGTTATGTTTTTTTATTTGATTCATTAATAAAAGTAAAAGGTCTGCCTTATTGTTTGATTCCTGAACCAGAAGGTGTTATTTTAAAAAGCGAGAAATCTAAAGATTTTATAAAACTTAAAAAATGCAAAGCTTGTAGATATTATCAGGAATGTGATGGAATCCCAAAGGGATATCTTAAAAGTTTAGATAAAGACAAAATTAAACCACGAACGCTACCCAAGGAAGTGATGATTGAAGTAACCCCTCGCTGCAATTTTAAATGTCAGTTTTGTTTTAATCGGGTTAGTTTTGCTAAGCAAGGCCATTTAGGCAAAGAACCAACCACTTCTTATCTTAAAAAGGTAATCAATAGCATTAAAAAAGCTGGTGTGCCTGTAGTCAGATTTACCGGTGGAGAACCAATGTTAAGAAAAGATATATTTGAGTTGATAAAATATGCCAAGGCAAAAGGATTAGAAGTAAGATTAAATACAAATGGCTCTTTGATTAAAAGTTATAAAATGGCTAAGGAAATGGCTAAGTATTTAGATTATGTTCTTTTCTCTATGCATACTTATGACACAAAAAAAGACGAAAAAATTACCGGATTTAAAGGTTCTTTTGAGAAAAAAGTAAGAGCGGTTAGATGGTTTAAAAAAGCCGGGGTCAAAACCGTTAGAATGAGCACTATTGCCACTTTAGATAATATTAAAAATTTAGAAAAGTTTTATCAGTTATTTAAAGAAATAAAGATTGACAAATGGGCAACTAATAGGTTAATACCTCTTCCTGGAGAGAAAAAATTTTGGGGCAAAAAAGAACTCCCTCTTTTAGTAAAGAAATTGATTAAAATTAAAAAAGATATTGTCAAAAATAATCTTTCTTTGAAATTACATATAGTTAATGCGGCTCCTCTTTGCGCTGATGACCCTATTAAAATGAATGCAGTTTGTTCTGGAGCTCGCTCAGTAGACGGGCACGAAAGATTTGTTATTGACCCAAGGGAATTTGCTAAGCCAATTTATTACATCGAAAAAAATATTGGCAACCCCTTGGATATTTTAGCTTGTTGGAATCATCCTTTTATGAAATCTTTGAGAAATTATAAGAATTTACCGAAAGAATGTAGAGAATGTCCTCTTTTAGAGAAGTGTAAAGGGGGTAATAGATATAGTGCTTATGCTGTTTCCGGCAGTTATCAAGCAGCTGATCCCTTAATGAATTTTTCAAATATTAGAAATTATCTATGGTCAAAGAAATAATACTATCTTATAACTTGACAAAGTTATTTAAAAGGGCAAATTAAAATTAGATATAGGTTTAGAATATTTAGTTTCTTTAAAAATAAAATAAATTAAGAAGATAGAAAAAGGAGGTAAAAAACGAAAAGATTATTGCCGATTGTTTGCATTGTCTTGTTATTAATAAGTTGTTCCACAGCGCCAATTAAGCCGAATGCCAGTGCCCTTTATCGGATACCGTCTTTAAGGGTCCAATTACCATCGTTGCTGGCTAAATCTCAACCATTAACTCAAGAATCGCCCTTAGTAGAAATAGAGACTTTATTCCAACGAATTTACACTCTAGACCCTATTCTTGCTTTGGAAGTTGGCAAGCTTCCTGAATTTCAAAATAAAGTGGGCCAAAGACAAATTTTCTATTTGCATAGATTTGTAAATCTAATTAAAAAAGCTACTTCTGAATAAAAAGCCAATTTAACTAAGCTGTTACAAGTAGGCAAACCCGCTTTCAGGTATTACTGTGCGCCCTTGCAAGCTGTATTCTGGTTACTTGAAAAAGAGAAATATTTATTAAAGCCGAATCCCTTACAATATTCTCTTATAGACGTCTTAATTTATGCATGGGATTTTACTGAAGAGCACAGATGGAAAAATTTCAAAATAGTCACCGAAAGACTAAATACTCCCAAATTAATCAATTACTATGAACGAGATAATTTTAGCTATGTTTCTCATGGTGTATGTCCGGGGTTCGCTAAATTAATTTTTAAATCAAAATGGGGTTGTTGTTCAGATTTCATGGCTTTTAGTGAATATTGTTTGCGAAGGACTGGCTATAGGGCACGAGCAATTAAGGTTGTTAGTTCAACTGGGAAGCCTTACTATATTATCTGTGAACATGAAAAGAATAATAAAAAATATATTATGGACAATTCTTGCCGTAGTTGCGGGAGTGGTAAGGGAATCACCGAGAAGAAAGAATATACAAAAAGATTTCCTTGTATAGGATTCGGTTATATGTAGCTTGCTTAAATTTTCTCTTTTTGAAGCCTGTAATCTAATACGATTACAGACTTTTTTGATGGATATTTACTTAATTTAGTAAATCATGATAACCTAAAGAAAGATTAATCAAAAATAAATGTTGGACTTCGACGCCAAAATTTACAAGAAAATATTGGATTTAGCTATTAAACACAATATTGTAGCTAACTGTAGGGAATATCCTTCATTAACTCTTAATCGAAGGAAATTTAATTTTAATTTTTTGAAGAATTCTCTTAGTCGAAAATTTAATGATCAAAGATTTATTTATGGTCTTTATGTTCATTTCCCTTTTTGTGCTAGTAGATGTGCATTTTGCAAATATTATTCAGAAGTATCTTCTGATAAAAATGTTTTCGATGAATTTTTGAATAACTTAGAGAGAGAATTAGAGCTTTATAAAGTTAATTTTTCTAATAAAGAATTAGATAATCTTTTTTTTGGCGGGGGGACGCCTACTATGCTGGACGAACGACAAATAGAAAGATATTTAGGTATTATTTATCGATTTTTTAGATTTAAAAAGAATACGCAGATTACTATAGAAGGTACACCAGAAAGCTTAAATATAAACAAACTTAAATTATTTAAAAAATTTGGTATCAATAGGATATCTATTGGTTTGCAGAGTAGTAATAACAATGTATTAAGAAAAATTGGACGACGCCATACAGTCAAGGATGTGTTTAAGGCTTTTAAATCTGCGCGTGAGGCTGGGATAAAAATTGTTGGCACAGAAGTGATTTGGGGATTACCCGGGGAGTCCTTAAAAACATATAAAAAAACAATAAAAGATATAATAAAATTATCTCCAGAGTATATAGAAGGATATTTATTCACTACTGGTGGTCGAGTAAAAATAAATCGTTACTATCCTCCCAAGATAAATATTGACAAAATAACCGATTTATATAGAGAACAGCTTTTCTCAAATGGCTACAGAGTTTATAGTTCTAATAACTTTTTTGGAATGATTAAAAAAGGCGTGAATCAAGCTAAAGCAATAAATCAGAATACAGATGGGCTTTATAATTATCGTACAGAAGTTTTAGGAATAGGCCCTGGTGCGAGTTCTCATTTTCATGATTATCAGTATAATATTTCACCTAATGTTAATGCTTATATTAATTGTTTAAAAAAAAGAGAATTTCCGCCCATACACGGAGTCTATAGAAGCATAGATGACTATAAAAGACTTTACATTATTATGCAAATTGGCTATTTTCGTTCCATGAACAAGGAAAGATACAAACAACTTTTTGGCAAAGACCTTAAAGATGATTTCCCTGAAGAAATTGTATATTTAAAAAATAAAAAAATTATTAAAGAAACACTTAATCAATATAAATGGTTGTTGGACGAACATGAAATGGGTCATAAGTCATTTTTTATGCATGTTATTCAATATTGGTATAGTAAAGAATATATTCGTTTGATAATCAAAGAATATTTATGAAAGTAAAAATTTACTCGTGAAAAATATATGACAGAATCAAATTTTAAGAAATCAAGTATAAAACAACTTTTAGATAATATTCGGTTATTAGAAAAAAAAAACAATTGTTTTTTGCATCTTACTGCCAATGAAAATCAGATGTCTCAAACAGCAAATTCATTTTTATCCTCTAAACTTTCAGAAAGGTACTATTTTGGAAAAGGTGAAAAAGGTGTTATTGATATGGGTTTTTTTACTGCCTTAGGACTAAAAGAGATTAGAGAATTAATAGTTATGGCGGAAAATGCCCTGAAGGATGCACTTCATGCGTCAATCGTTAATATTAAATGTCTTTCTGGTATCCATAATATGATTAACGCTCTTTTGTCTGTTTCTCGACCAGGAGACACAATTATGACAATTAGAGAAAAAGATGGAGGGCATTTTGCTACTAAGATAATTTTAGAAAGGATTGGCCGGAAGCAAATTTATGCAAGTTATGACCGTCAGAAGCTTAATTTTAATATTGAAAAGACATCCCAAGATTTTAAAAAAAATAAAGCAAAAATTCTTTATCTCGATGCTTTAGCTTTTATCGCTCCTATTAATCTTAAGGAAATTAGAGAAACTTTAGGTAAAAAAGCTATTGTTATATATGATGCTAGTCATACATTAGGGCTTATAATAGGTCAGGAATTCCAACAGCCATTACTTGAAGGAGCTGATATCATAACCGCAAATACACATAAAACTTTCCCTGGTCCACAAAAGGGATTAATGGCTTTTAAAAACAAAAACTTAGGAGAAAAGGTGATTTCTATTATGGACAGTGGACTTTATTCTTCATCGCATACTCACCATTTAATCAGTTTAGCTATTACTTTACTAGAAATGAAGCAATATGGGTGTCAATATGCAAAACAGATAATAGCCAATTCTCAATCTCTTGGTCAAGCTCTCTGTAATTTAGGTTTTACGATTCGTAGAACTCCAGACGGTGACTTTTCGAAAAATCACCAATTGCATATTTTTATTGATAATAAAAAAGATCGAATAGAACTTTATAGAAACTTGGTTAATAATTATATTAGTACTAATTTTATTGGATACCCAGGAGAAAGGCTGTATATAAGAATAGGTATTCAAGAAGTAACTCGTAGAGGAATGAAAGAACCAGAAATGAAGAAAATAGCAAGTTTTTTAAATAGAGCATTAAAGGGAGAAAATATAAAAAAAGAGATTTTATTATTTAATAGTAAATTTAATAAAATTAGTTACTCTTTTGATCATTTAAATGTTTAATTTAGAATATTAAATTGCAGAAATATCGAAACTCATATTATGGAAAAAAGACCACCAGTATTATTTTTTTATCCAACTTTTAATTGTAATGAACATTGCTCTTTTTGTTTTTTTAAAAATAAAGCAAGCAGATATAAAAATCATATACCTTTTGATAAAATAAAGACTAATATAAATTATTTAACAAAGAAATTTTCTATTCGTTCGATAGTTATGGCAGGTGGTGAACCAACAATATATAAAGATTTTATTCCTTTAATGGATTATTTGGGGAAGAAATATATTTTTAAAAGTCGCCTAGATAATTTCTATTTGGCTACGAATGTTATTAAATGTGCTGACAAAAAATTTACTGATTATTTATATAAATTTTTTATTCCTAGTTGTAATATTTTATCTCAGTTGGATATAGCGACAACTACTTTAGAAGAAAATAAAGCTATGTCAAAGTTAAAAAAAAATGGAATTTTAAATTTATCTGAACGTTTAGTTAATATAAACAATATCCTGATTTTAACTAAAGATAATATATTAAAGACTCCACAAATTATTAAATTTTTAATAAATATTTACAGAAAATACTATAAGAATTCAAATTCTTATTTCCAAATTGAGCTAAGAATTCCTTTCTTAATACGTTCGTCAGCTAATACTTATTTAGCTGTACCTAAGGCGAAAGATATAAAAAAACATTTAACGAGATTAGTATCATTGATTGCTAACGAAGAAATACCTATGATATTGAGAAATATTCCTTTGTGTTATGTAGATAATCTTATAGATATTGATTGTTTTGTAAAAAAATCTAATCCGAGTCGTGAAATGATAGAATTTGGACCAGATTCATTTTCTAATCCAGAAAAAATTAAACCAGAGAAATTTCTATCTAGAATAATAAGGTATAAAGAATGTAAAAAATGTAAATTTTCTTATAAATGCAGTAGTATAGACTCGGATTACTTTGAAAAATTTTCTTATCCTACTTTAAAACCTTTTTAGAAATATATTATTTGTATGACAAGATTGGATTACGAAAAAATATTAAAATCAATAATGCTTTATGATCCCGCAACTTGGTGGGCGGAATATCCTCCAAAGTTTACTTATAAAGATAGTATGATAGGAGAGGCAGTAGTAAAAAATTATTGGGAGAAGGTTTTTGATAATAAAGATAGTATAATTGGCATTTATGTCAATATTCCTTTTTGTGAAAAAAGATGTTTATTTTGTAAATATTATTCAGAGATTAGCAAAGATGATTGTGAAATGGAACATTATCTAGATTGTCTAGATAAGGAGTTAAGTCTTTATAAAATAAATTTTAAGAATATAATCTTAGATAATATTTATATAGGCGGAGGAACACCCACTTTACTAAACGAAAAATTACTTGAAAAGTTATTCAATATTATTCATAAACATTTTAATCTGACAAAATCTTCCCAGGTTTTAATTGAAGGAACGCCAGAATCTTTAAACTATAGAAAATTAAAATTATTAAATAGATTGGGAGTTAATAGACTTACTATTGGAGTCCAGGGCTTTGATGAAAAATTGTTGAAAAAGAATAATCGAGGGCATACAGTCCAAGATATTTATAATGCATATAAAAACACTATTAAAGCAGACATCAAATATATAAATTTTGATATTCTTTTAGAACTTCCAGGAGAAACAGAAAAATCTTATAAAAAAACCCTTAGGGGATTACTTGATTTGCGTCCAGATTGTATTTCTTTTATGACATTAGTGAATGGCAAGAGAGTAATTTATTCCCAGAAAGAATTAGTTTCTTCTTTTTCAGAAAGGCGCCAGTTAAAAAATCGAATGTTTCCTATGATGGTTTCGGCTTTAAAAGAAGAAGGTTATCAATTAGCTGAAGGTTTTTCAGGAGTTACTTTAGTACAATCCGGTAAAGAAGGATCATTAAATAGAGGTCTTTTGAATAGATATAAGCTAAACCCAGTACTAGGAATCGGTGCTAGCGCTGGTTCTTGGGTTAAACCCTTAAAATATTCTATTCCTTACACTTTTAAAAAATATCTTGATTTTATAGACAACAATAAATTACCTTTATTCAAGGGTGTTTTATTAAATAAAGACGAATGTATTAGACGTTATTTAATTCATTGTTTTGTCTTGTGGGAGAAAATATTTAAAAAAGAATTCTTCAATCATTTCCAGGAAGATATAAGAAAAATTATATCAAAAAAATTTAAAAAAATAGATAAAAATATATTATTTAATACCAGAGAGGAGTTAATTTTTTTACCAAATTGGCGAGATAAATTAACAGAGAGATATTCGCGAAAATATGACAATCAAGAATTAATGCTTTTGTTTTGTTTGAAAAACTTTTTTTCGTCGAGGGTAATCAATCTTTGTAAAAAAAGGATATTTTCCAAAAGGATTCATTAAACTAATATTTTATTATGGAAAACGATATAAAAAAAACAGAAACGAAGAAAGAACCTAATTCGTTCTTATTTAAAATTATCTCCCAGTGCAATGATTCTTGTAATTTTTGTTTAGAATATAAATTTATTAAATCTAAGCAACCACCTCTTTCTTTTAAAGAATTTAAAAAAAATTATTTTTATTTAAGGAAAAAGTTAGTTCCTAATTATGTTATTTTAACCGGAGGTGAACCGACTTTACATCAAGAGTTTTTTGATATGCTTAATTTTTTGAAACAGCAGAATGAGGGATTCCGTTTCATTACCAATCTTTTAAAATTTAATGAAAGGGATTTTATGAAAAAACTAAAACCGGTTTTTTCTAATTATATTAGTAAAAAGCAAAAGAATTTAAGTAAAATAATTACTTCAATCAATGATTTACCGGGGAAAAACCAGATTGCTAAAAAGCGATTTTTAGGCCTCAAAAAGGCACTTTCAATGGAATTACCTTTAATGGTAACAATAATGATTTATCGGGATAATCTTGATGATTTGCCAGAATTATCGGAACATCTCAAAGCTCTTTTTGCAAAATATGCGCCTGATAAAATTTTACATGTTGAATTTAGATTAATGTATATCGAAGGAACTTTACCAAAATTATTAAAGTTGTCGCTTCCAACAAATTTTCAAAATGTGAAAAAAGCAGTCGAGACTAGTATTCAAATTCTTAATACTCCTCAAATAAAGGTAACGCTTTGGAATTTCCCTCTTTGTTATTTAACTAATCCTGAAAACGCTAAGAATGAAGCGATTGCCGAAAGACAGGCTAGGCGATTAATCAAAATTTCTAAAACTGGTCAATTGAAAAATGTTGGGGTTAGAAATTGGGAAACTTATTTAAAACATTATCAAGAATGCGCAAATTGTCAATTAAAAAATCTTTGTAGCGGTATTGATGAATCTTATATCACTAAATATCATTTTCCAAAATTAAAACCTATTTTATTAAAATAAATTATGCAGAAGAAAATTGCTTTAATTTGGCCTAATCATCATAGGAAAAGTACAAATCCGTTGACTCCTTTATGGGCGCTTTCCCTTGGCACTTATCTTAAAGAAAAAATCCCTGATATTAAAATTCATATTTTGGATGGACAAATTATCTCTTCCGGTGTGATATTAAAAAAGATTAGTCAATTCAAACCTGATATTGTAGGTATAAGTTTATCTTATTGTTATTACAAAAAAGCCTTAATGTTTGCTAAAAAAGCTAAATCATTGGGAGCTAAGGTAGTTTTTGGAGGAAATTATGCTGCGGCTACTAAAAAAGAAATACTTCAAAATAGAGGACCTTACTCAAATGATTATTGTGTTGATGCTGTAATTCAGAGGGACGGCGAAAAATCTTTCTATGAATATGTTGTTGGAAAACAGTCAAATAGAATAAATAATTTAGTTTATCAGACTAAAAGAGGAATCAAAGAAAATCCTATAGAGCTTTTAGACTTAGATAGTTTACCTATTCTTGATAGGAATTTGCTCAATTTAGAATATTATCTTGAGGGACAGAGAAGATTTAGGAAGGGAGTGTTGGGAGAAAGAAAAATAAGACGTCTAAATTTTTATTTTGAGAAAGGTTGCTGGTGGCGAGAAAAAACAGGTGGTTGCATATTTTGTTCTTCTATAGAGACACCTCTAAGATTAAGAAATCCAAAGATTTTTGCTAAGGAAATTAATGATTTAGTTTTTAAATATAATATTGATCATATTAAAATAGACGGGGAAGATTTTTTGGCTGATGAACAATGGTTTAAAAATTTTGTAAAATTCTATCAGCCATATCTTATTAAATATAATTCAGCAAAATTTATGCCTTTTTTATCATTTTCTACTAGGGCTGACAGGATTACAGATGATAATATAAAAATGTTTAAAAAAATAAATGTAAGAAGTATTTTTATTGGTTTTGAAAGCGGTGATCAGGAATGTTTGGTAGCTATTAAAAAAGGAATATCGTTAGCAACAATAAAAAAAACAATTAGTTTGTTAAATAAGTATCAGATATGGCTAACCGGAAGTTTTATCTTCGGGCTACCTGGAGAAACATCAAAAGCTATACAGAGGACATTAAGTCTGATTAAAAAAATATCTTTGTTGGATTGTACTCTTAGGATAAGTTTCCAAATGTTTACGCCCTTGCCAGGTTCTTTATCTTGGCAAATGTTTATTAAAAAAACAGGATCAAAATATGTGGGTAAAGATTTAATAGATTGGAACGAAGCAAGAAAAGATTGGCTAAGATATTTTTGTCATTTGGATTATCAGGATATTATAAAAGCAGAAGGAGAATTTAAGCAATTAGCTAGACAACAAGATAAAATCCGGTTTTTTCTAATTGACGAAATTAAATTTTAATTATTTTTATATACATGAAAATAATAAAAATAGATTATAAAAATCCAGATCCAGGAGCGATTAAAAAAGTAGCCGAGGCTATTAATAAAGGTAAAGTAGCTATTGTGCCTGGTGATGCCGTTTATACGATTGTGGCTGATGCTTTTAATTCCGAGGCGATAAAGAAAGTCTATAAGATGAAAAGAAGGGAAAGGAATAAGGCCTTTAATTTAGGGCTTTATTGCCTTAAGGATATTACTAAATATGGCAAATTTAATCCATTAATTTATAAAATCGCCAAAAAATTTCCCAAAGAACCATTTACTTTTGCTGTGTCTAGGAATAAAGAAATTGTGCCTAATTTTTTAAATCCTGATTATCAAACATTGGGTTTTCGCGTTCCTTTTAATAAAGTGACTTCAACTTTATCAAAATTTCATCGGACTCCGGTAATTGGCACCAGCGCTAATGTTTCTGAATTAAAAGATACTTATTCGATAAAAGAACTAATGGAATATTTCCGAGGAATTTTTGGCTATGAAATTAAACCAGATATAGTTTTAGATGCTGGGAAATTACCAACCCGGCGGCCTTCAACTGTTGTCGAGATAGTTAATAATAAAGTTAAAATGATTAGAGAAGGGGAAATTAAAACTTCTTTTTTAGAGAAAGAAATAATTAAATTAACTAAAGATTTTAATAAAAAATTAGATAAAAAACTATGAAGGTTTTAGGTATTGATACAATTTTACATGATGCTTGCGCAGCTGTGATAAAAGATGGTCATAAAGTTTTATCTAACGAAGTCAAACATACAATTATGTCTTCTGATTTTTTATTAGACCTGTCTATTTTACATTTAAAAGAACTGGGTTTATTAATAAAAAATGCTCTCAAGAAAGCCAATTGTCAGATGAAAGATATTTCATTAATTGCTGTAAATAATTTTGGTAGTCTTTTTTCCAATGTGGCTGTTGGAGTTAGCGCGGCTAATGTTCTTGCTTGTCTTTATGATATTCCCTTGATAGATATTCATCATCAAGAAGGACATTTCTTTTCAAACTGGCTAGAGAGAGACCAAAAAAAGTTCCAATTCCCAATAGTAGTTTTAAGCTCTTCAGGAGGACATTCCAGTATTGTTTTGATTTTAAATCATCATTTAAAATTTAAGGAAATCTCACGAATTGAAGGGATGAAAGAAAAAAAGAAAAATAAACCTAATTTTAGAGGTATCGGAGCTCTTTATGGATTTGTCGCTAATAATCTTGGATTAGGAGGCCCGATTGACAGCGGGTCTTTAATTTCTAAAACAGCTAAAAAAGGTAATCCTGATTGTTTTAATTTTTCAAATTATAGACAATCTTCGGAAGTTCCTAATTTAGATTTTACTGAACTTGAAGAAAGTATGACTAAGGTAATAGCTAAGGAAAAAAAGAAATCTAAAATTCTTTCTTCAAGATTTATTGCTGATTTGGCGGCTAGTTTCGAGAAAACTATTAGTCAAATGATTATAGGTGATTTACTTAACTTAGCTAAAAAATATAAAGCCAAAGAAATTCATTTAGTTGGGGGAATTTCAGCTAATAATAATTTAAGAAATAAGCTTTGCCAACAGGCAAAATTAGATGGCTTTATTACTCGCTGGCCCAAAAAAAAAGAATATTCAACTGATAATGCGGCTATGATTGCTAATTTAGGATATTGGAAATATCAACTGAATCCCAAAAAGTATTTAAACCAAAGAAATATTAGTATTAAATCTAATCTAAAATTAGAAAATATTGCTGTTAGCCAATTTTTAGAAAGAAATAAGGAATTAAAATAAATTTTATGTTTTCCAATTATTTTAATAATAAAAAAATACTTTATCTTAATGACCGTCACGAAGAAGAAGATACCGCAAGCGAAGACCGAAGAAAACTATATGATAAGAGAATTTTACCTTTACTAAAGAAGAATGATACAGCCATGTTTGCCGAAGAAATTAATCCTTTTCTCTGGGATTATTATCAGAATTTAGGCTTGGCTACCATTAAAAAAGAAAATATTTTTTATGTCCCAGATTATTTAAATCATTCTTCTTTAACTAAAGCAGTTTTGGATAATCAGTGGCTAACAAAAAAAATTAAGCAAAAAAGTTTTGACACTCTTATTCCTTATATTGAAAGTTATGATACTCAGGTTTTAGCCCAAAAAATTGGTTGCCGGATTTTAAGAGAAGCGTCATTAACTGATTGGATAAATAATAAGACAAATTATCGTCAGGTCATTCAGAAATTAAATTTTCCTATGATTCCTGGTTTTACAGTAAAAAACTTAAAAGAAGCTAAGAAGTGTTTTAGGTCTTTAAGAAATCAAGGATTTAAAGAAATTGTCCTTAAAAAAGAAAGGTCAGTTTCCGGGTTTGGTATTTTTGTCGTCAAAACAGAAAAAGAATTAGAAAACCAATTAGAGAAGAATTTTATTGGTCAAAAGCAGTTTTTATTAGAAGGATTTATTGAAAAAATAAAAATCTCTCCTAATATTCAATATTGGGTAGGACCTAAAAAGATTAATTTAATTGTTGCTTCAGACCAGCTATTTGAAGAAGATCGCGTCTCCTATGCTGGCAATATTTTCCCCTCGCGGCTTGAGCAAATACCTAATACATGGAAGAAAATTAAAGCTCTCTCTTTAAAGTTTTGTGATTATTTACAAAAACAAAAATGCTATGGTTTGGTGGGGATTGATTATTTAATCACTAAAGATGGTCAGATATATTCAACTGAAGCCAATGTTCGTTTTAATGGGAGTACTTTTGCTGCTTTAATAGCCAAGAATTTATTTAAACCGTTTGATAAAATTTTCTGGAAAACATTTAGTCTTTATCAATCTCCTCTCCCATTTAAAAATTTATTTGAGCATTTTTCAGAAAGTTTTATTACTCAAAGAGGTCAATTTGGTATTTTCCCCATTGGCGTAGATCTTTTAGACTCAATGGGTGAAGGTCAGTTTATGGCTGTAGGTAAAACACTTAAAGAAATTAATCAATATATAAAAAAACTGGAGCAAAATAAAGATAAATAATTATGATTATTACTAAAGATAATTACGTTAATTTAAAAAAAGAAATATTCCGTTTAATGAAATTAAAGAAACATCAAGTAGAATTAAGCATAACCGACAAAAAAGAATTAATGCCTAGTTTTGGAGAAATTGCTCTTCATCTTCAGGAAATAACCGCTTATGAAAATTATATCCAAATCAAAATTAAAGATATTCCTTATTGTATGCTGTCTGATATTGATGACCGAATGATTTTTAATGAATCAAAAGAAAGAAAGACAAAACTTCAACAATGTCAGGGTTGCCGATACGAAAAACGGTGCGCTGGGGTATTAGATAAATATCTGGAAATTTATGGAGATAAAGAGATAAAAACAGTTAAGGATTTACCACGAGAAGTGATGATTGAAGTTGAATCAAGATGTAATTTTAATTGTGATTTCTGTTTTAATAAAAATTCTTTTGCCAAAAAAGGGAGAGATATAAAAACTTTCACTACTAGTCAAGTAAAGAAAATAATTGAAGCAATTGCTCAAGCAGGAGTAAAAATCATCAGATTTACTGGCGGCGAACCTCTCTTACGGAAGGATATATTTGATTTAATGGAATATGCTAAATTAAAAGGATTAAAAGTGCGATTAAACACTAATGGTTCTTTAATTGACAATAAGAAAATAGTTAAAAAATTAAATAATTTAATTTCAAGTATTCTCATTCCTATTGAGAGTTACAATGATAAAAAAGAATCTTTAATTACTGGTCACTCCCATTCTTTAGAGAAAAAGATTAAGGCCATAAAATTATTGAAAAAAGAGGGTCTGATGACAATCCGAGCTGGCACGGTTGGCACCAAAGAAAGTATTAGAAATCTAGAGAAAATATTTAAGCTGGTCCAAGCATTAAAATTAGATGATTGGGAAGTATATCGGCCGATTCCTATTCCAGAAAATAAGTTTCCTATTTCAAGAAAAGATGTCAGAATATTAGTTAATAAATTAGTTAAATTCAGCCAGAGAGCTGGTCGGACTTTTAATATTGTCAATGGCATTCCTTTTTGCGCTTATGATAAAAAGAAAATAGACAGTATTTCCAGAGGGGCTTTGCCAATAGATGGTCATATTAGATATGCCATTGACCCTCGAGGATATGCTAAGCCAGATTATTATATAGATAAAAATATTGGCCATCCTTTAGATATTTTAGGATGCTGGAATCATCCTTTTATGAAAAGAATGAGAAATTTAAAGTATGTGCCAAAAGAATGTAAGGGTTGCCAATATATTGAAAAATGCCGAGGGGGTAGCCGTTTCGCCGCCAAAATTGCTTTTAATAGTTTTAAGGCCCCAGACCCTTTAGCTGATTATAAAAATTAAATTTGAATAGTAAAATTTTGAACAATATAAATATTTAAATATGAAAATAGTATTTATTTTCCCATTTAAGAATAAAAAATTAGGAAGTCCCATTAAGTGGTTACCTGCGGGTTCCGCTGTTCTAATTGGCAATATAAAGAGAGATTTTCCCCAAATTATTTTTCATCAAATTGATCTTGAAGAAGAAATTAAGAAAGCATTCAAAGAGAATAAATTTGATAAGAATTATTTAAAAGTAATTAATTGTTTATCTAGTATCAAGAGAGATATTCCAACGAATAAAGACTTGACTAGATTTAATAATTTTTTTTCTGATTTAGTTGACTATTTAAAATTAGGCTCTTATGATCATTATTTTTTTTCAGTTTATGAGAGATATAAAATTGGAATTAAAGCAAATATATTATTAGCGAGATATTTAAAGAATAAATATAAAAAAAAGAAAATAGTTTTTGGTGGTATATTCGGTGTTGGTGATGAGTATGGAGAAAAAATGAGAAAAAGAATATTTTTTTCGGATTTTGTTGACGCTTGTGTAGTTGGTCCAGGGGAAATATCAACAAAAGAGATTATAATAAATTTGTTGGACAATAAAGAACTAAAAAGGGTTTACCAGAAATTTACCCCGCCAAATCTTTGCTTTATTGGACCTCCTGATTATAAAAAATTTAAAAGTATAAAATATTTTCAACACTCGTGCGATGACTTGGAAACATTATATAATATTGATTTGCCCAAAAACAAAACCAGTAAAAAGATTCTTTTTATCCCTTATATGTTTTCATTGGGTTGTTTTTGGAGTAAATGTTCTTATTGTCGACAGTCAAGACGATCGCAACGGCCTAATTTTTTTCTTAAAAACGATATCAGTCAAATAATCAATGATTTATTCGAGTTAAAAGAAAATTATAACACAAATTTTTTCATTTTTTATAATAATAATTTTAACTCTAATCTAGAATTTTCGAAAAAACTATTAAGAGCTATTATAAAAAGTAAATTAAATATTTTATGGACAGATTCATTTAATCTAAGGGTTATGGATAATGAGCTATTGGATTTACTAGTTCAATCTGGATGTTTTAGGATGGATATTGGTTGCGCAATTCTTAACCCTAAATTACAAAAATTATATCATAATATTTTACAAAATAGGCACTTAAGACAGTTAAAAAGAATTTCAGAAAGAGGAATATGGACCCAAATAAATGTAATTGTGAACATGCCCTATCAATATACAGTTAAAAAAGATAAGGCAATTTTAAATAGATATATGCCATATATAGACTCAGTATCATTATACAATTATATAAGAAAAATCGGTTCAGATTTAGGAGAAAATTATGAAAAATATGATTTAAAAATAATTAACGAAAAAATTCATACTAGGGGGTTCCAAGATTCAATATTGTATTATATTGAAAATGATTTTAAGGGAACTATAGAAAAAAGAAAAAAATTATTTGTTGAGAATAATTTAGAATTAAGAAATTTTTTTACCAAACATAAAAAACCCGTAAACAGCGTGCATTTATATTTATTAGGGTATTTATATAATAATTTTGGTTTTGGAAACAAAGATAAGATTAGAAAAATCGTTAACAAGGCTGAATCTCAAAACATATAACAATAAAAATTGTCAATATATTGAAAAATGCCGAGGGGGTAGCCGTTTCGCCGCCAAAATTGCTTTTAATAGTTTTAAGGCCCCAGACCCGTTAATGCCTTAGTTTTATCTTATATTTGAAAATCAATACTTCTAAATTTTAACTATTTATATGTCTAAAAAAGATGATAAATTAATTGAATTATTCAGAAAGATAACCTATCTTCACTTTCTTACGGATTACTCAAGCATTGATTTTCAATATCCACCTATTTTCATTTGGGATGAATTTAATAACGAAAGATTCACCAAGATTAAAAAAAATCTCTCCTCAGGTAACTATCTGCTCTATGCTCATTTCCCGTTTTGCCAATCTAAATGTAAATTTTGTCGACTGTTTTCTTTGGCGGTTAATAAAAAACAACTTTATAGAGAATACACGGACTTTCTTATTGAGGAGTTGCGTTTGTATACTGAAACTATCAATATTTCTTCGTTGGTTCATATATATCTTGGCGGAGGGACACCGACATTATTTCCCTTAGATATATTCTTTGAGTCGCTTCATAAATGTATTCAGATTAATCCCATGGCTCAAATTAATGTTGAATCTACGCCAGAATCTTTAAATTATCAAAAAATAAAATCATTTAAAAAATGGGGCGTAAATCGTCTATTAATAGGCCTTCAAAGTTTGGATGCTCGAGTTTTAAGGTTAATTAACCGACCACAACAAAAATCACATTTTATAAAAAATTATTATTTTGCCAAAGAAATAGGAATCCCCGTAATTAATCTTGAATTAGTTGCTGGATTGCCAGGCCAAACTTTGAAAAGTTTTCTCAACGACTTAAATACCATTATCAAAATGAAACCAGAAAGCATTCATATTTATCGTTATTTAAATACTCCGGCCACAATTTTCTATCAAGAAAATTACCGGCAAAGCCCAAAAGAACTGCAAGTCCAAAAAGAAATGATGGAAGAGGGTAAAAGAATGCTCCGAGAATCTAATTATTTTTATCAAGGGGATGATTATTGTCTTGATAACAAATCTAACTCACGCAATCAGGCGATTGCCAGACCAGATTATTTTTCTTCCTTAAAGGCATTAGGAACGATCGGGCTTGGCTTATCAGCTATAGGCTCGTTATCTTTAAACAACGGCTATTTATTAAAAACCGTTAATACAATGGATTACGAGAAATATAAAGAAAATCTTCGGAGGAAAAAATTTCCTATGGCCAAGATTTTTTTACGTAACCGAGAAGACAAAATAAGGGATTTTGTCATAAAATGCTATAGATATGGTGTTTTGAAAAGGGAAGGAAGAAAAAAATATAAAATACGACTTAGGCCAGCGATTGATTATTTAAAGCGACAAGGGAAAATAAAGATTCAAGAGCAGGATAAAAATATTAAAATTATTTTTTCTCCAGATAATGACATTATTCATTCCAAGATATTTTATAGTCCCAAGGTATTAAAAAAATGCCAGCAAATTCTTGAGGAGCAGTATCCAGAGATAACTTCTGCTTATTTAGATAGTTTAGATTTTTAAATTAATATTTGATTGATTAAACCAAAATGAAATTTATCTTTAATCAAGATAATTATAGAACGCTTCCTCAATTAGCCGAAGTTTTGCGGCAGAATAAAGTAAAAAGCATAGAAATAGAACCGACTAATCAGATAGAGGATTTACCTAAATTTTCTGAAGCAGTTCCTTTTCTCTATCCAATATTAGATTATGAGCAATATTTTCAAGTTTGGCTCAAAAATATTCCTTTTTGTGCTATTGACCCAGAAGCTGTTGACCATATTTTATTAGATAATAGTTATAAAGGAGAAAAAACAAAAGATTGCCAAAGTTGTCTTTGGAATAATAGATGTCCTGGTTTCCTTAAAGGTTATTTAGCCAAATACGGTTCCCAAGAAATTTGCCCAATACTTGACTTGCCTTGGGAAGTAATGATTGAAGTAACTTCTCATTGCAATTTTAAATGTAAATTTTGTTTTAATCAGATTTCTTTTGCTAAAGATAATAGGGAAATCAAGGAATTTAGTACGGCTTATCTAAAAAAAATTATTGATAATATAGCGAAGACAGGAATAAAGATAATTAGGTTTACTGGCGGGGAGCCATTATTAAGGAAAGACATTTTTAATTTATTAAAGTATGCTAAAGATAAAAAATTAGAAGTGCGGCTAAATACTAATGCTTCTTTAATTAGTCAAAGAACAGTTAAGAAATTTAAAAACGTTCTTGATAATGTATTGATTCCTATTGAAAGTTATAGTGACAAAGAAGAATCAAAAATCACTGGCTATAAGCATTCTCTAAAAAAGAAAATAGAAGCGATTAAATTATTAAAAAAAGAAAAAATCCCAGTAGTCAGAGCCGGTACAGTAGCGACTAAAGAAAATATTTTAAATTTTGACAAAATAGCCAAGCTTATTTCTGAACTTCCTTTAAACGAGTGGGAATTTTATCGGCCTATTCCTGTTTCAGGAAAAGAAGAATTAAATTCTAAGTTAGTTAAATATTTAGTAGAGAAATTAATTAATTTAAGAAGAAAAACAGATAAAGCAGTATTTATTGCCAATGCTTTGCCCTTTTGCGCCATTAAGGATTTAAATAAGCTTAATAGTGTTAGCAAAGGAGCTTTATTTGATGACGGACATACCAGATTAGTTGTTGACCCCAGAGGATTTGTTAAACCGCACTATTTTATGAATGAAAACATTGGACAACCTTTAGATATTTTAGGCGCCTGGCATCATCCTTTTGTTAAAAAAATGAGGGATTTAGAATATTTACCTGACCAATGTCAAAAATGTCCTTTCGTTTTTAAGTGTCGGGGCGGCAGCCGGCAAGCGTCTAAAATGATTTTTGGTAAATACCAAGCCCTAGATCCATTAGCTCGGCCGGCTTGTAAATAATAGTATGAAATTAGTTTTTATTTACCCTTTTATAAATAGAACATCTAATACACCAATAAAGTGGCTACCATTATCAGCAGCCATTTTAATAGGCAATTTAAGGAAAAAGTTTTCTGAGATTATTTTCCATCAATTTGATTTAGAAGAGGAAATTAGAGATGCAATTTCAAAGAAGAAACTAGATGGGCATTATTTGGATTTATTAGATCAATTTATTTATATGGAATGTGATTTTGCCACAGATAGAGATTTGATAAAATATAATAAATTTCTGACTGATGTTATTAATTATCTTAAACTTGGAGAATACGATCATTATTTATTTTCCTTTTATAACAGGCACCCAGTAGGTATAAAAGCTAACATTCTTTTGGCAAAATATTTGAAAAAAAGATATAAAAATAAGAAGATAATTTTTGGTGGAATCTATGGATATGGTAATGATTATACAAAACATTCTTTCGAGGAATTTGATTTTATCGATTCTTTTGTAATAGGACGTGGAGAAGCCGCTCTTAAAGAAATATTAATAAATTTATTGAAGAATAAAAGAATCAAAAAAATCTATCAAAATCAACCAAAACGGAGACTTTGGGAGTTACCCGATTTTAAAAGCTTTAAAAGTTTTAGATATTTTTGCTATTCGTCTAAAGATTTGGAGTCACTATACGGCTTTAAGTTCGGTAAGAAAATAAAAACAGACGAAAAAATTATTTTTATTCCATATTTTTTCTCGCAAGGATGTTTTTGGCGTAAATGTGCCTATTGTGCGATTTCCAGAACTAAGGAATTTTATCACAAGGAAATTGATAAAATAACGAAAGATTTAGCAAGGTTAAAAAAAGTTTATCAAACAAAATATTTTGTCTTTTTTAATAATAATTTTAATTCTAACTTAGATTTCTCAAAGAAATTATTGAGGAGTTTTATCAAAAACAAACTTAATATCTTATGGACTGACTCGTTTAATCTTGTTGTTTTAGATGAGGAATTGATTGATTTGCTAGCCCGGGCAGGATGTTTTAGAATGGATATTGGCACGACGGTTCTTAATTCAAGAATTCAGAAATTATATAATAATATCTTGCAAGATAATAGCTATTTAAAAAATCTAAAAAAAATTTCTCAGAGAGGGATATGGACGCATATAAATTTAATAGCTAATTTGCCATATCAATATTCTGTAAAAAAAGATAAAGCGATCTTAGATAAGTATATGGAATACATTGATGGAGTTACTTTAAACTCTTATCGTAGGTATTCCAACTCCGATTTGACCATTAATCATGAAAAATATAATTTAGAGAACATCAACGATGAATTTCTTTCAAATAAGGAAAGAAGAAAAAGAACACTGCCTTTTATCGAAAGAAGTTTAATACTGCCTTTTATCGAAAGAAGTTTTAAGGGCACTATAGAAGAACGAGAAGAATTATTTGAAAAAAATTATATAGAGTTGAAAGAATTTTTTAGGGAACATAAAAAGTTTTTAAACAAGATAGATACAATCCATTTATACTTATTAGGGCATTTGTATAGTAGTCTGGGCTTTACTAATAAAAATAAAATTAAAGAGATTGTTGCAATTATAAGTAAAACTTCTAATTGGTTCGCTCGCTTAAAATGAAAATAATTGTTAATTTTACACATTTATGCAAAGAGTTGATATTAAAATAGGTTTTCAATGTAATAATCGTTGTAAGTTTTGCGTCCAGGGAAGCAAAAGAGACTATTTGCCGGCCAAAACTGAAAAAGAGGTAGAAAGGTCATTAAAAGAGGCTTATGGCCAAGGCAAAAATGAGGTTGTTTTTAAATGTCGGGGCGGCAGTCGGCAAATTGCCAAAATGGTTTTTGGCAGTTATCAGGCAGCTGATCCTTTAACTAAATATGAATAAAAATTTATTAAAAAAAATAAAAGGAATAAAACAAGACGATCCTTTTTTAATTACAGTCACAATTTTTAATAAAAAGAAAACGCCAGGGAAAGATATGGATACTTTTCTTTTTATCAATAATTTCCCCTATGTTGAATTTAATGGAACCAAGAAAATAATTAATAAGTTAATTGATGAAGCGAAGGAAAAAAATAGATAACGGACTAGATAGATTAAATTTTAATCTTAAAAGTTCTGCCTTATAATTTATATTAATTTAATATGACCAATACGACAAAAGAGTATGGAGGATTGATTTTAAATCCTTATTGTAGTAATTATTGTGTTTTTTGTAGAAGGGTCCCAAGAGCAACTCCATCAGAATTAAAACAACAAAAGATTAATATTGCTAAAAATTTAGTTGTATTAAAGAAAAAGGGTATAAAAAAGATAGAAATTTCAGGAGCAGATCCAATAGAATACGATAAAATTGCCTCGTTAATAAAATATATAAAAAAATCAGGCTTTGATTTTGTACAATTATCAACAAATGGTAAAAAATTGGCTGACGAACTATTTTTGGATGAATTAATAGATTCTGGAGTTGATAAATTAAGAATTCCTATATATGGGCACAAGGCAGAAATTCATGATTTAGTTACACGGAGAAAAGGCAGCTTTAGCGCTACAATCAAAGGAATTAAAAAATTATTAAAAAAAGCGCCAAAAACGCAGATACAAATTACTTCTTTAATAGTTCAACAAAATAAAGATTATTTAATAGATATAGTTGATTTGGTAAATAAATTAAAAATTACTGATTTTTATTTTTCAATACCTTGTGTTAAAAATAATGATTATTCTTATTATGTTCCATTCAAAGAATTAGGTTTATATGTTCAAAGAGTCTATAACTATGCTTTGAAAATTAATTATCATATTTATTTTATGGAAATTCCATTTTGTATATTTGGCAAAGTTTCTGATTCAATAAATAATACATCACTGCCTCCTGATAACGGTAAATATTGTCAGCCATTAAAAGAACTTAGAACTTCTATAAAAGACTTGCCATCTTATAGAATTAAAAAGAAAATTGATATATGCAATACTTGCAAAGCTAAAAATTTTTGTGATGGATTTTTTTTAAACGATATCAAAAAGTATGGAATTGGTAATTTAAAGCCAATTATTTAATTAATAAATTAATTGATGAAGTGAAGGAAAAAATAAATAGAATAGTTGTTTATGGTGTTTAAAAATAGAAAACTTTTATTTTTGTCTAGTTTTTCTAATACGGAATGGGCTTTAAATGGACACAAAAGAGAAAACGCCAATGCCTTAATAGATATTTTTGAATCTTTGTTGCCTTATATTAAAGATGGAAAGTATTTAGAATTAGGTTGTGGAACCGGAATATTATGTAGATTTATCTATTTATTTTCCAAGAGAAAGATAATTCCTTATGGAGTAGATAAAAATCCCAGGGCAATTTATTTAGCTAAAAAAAACAATTCTGAATTTAAAGATAATTTTATAGTTTCGGATTATTTTGAATTAAATGAATCTATTTTTTCAGGAATTTCTACTATAGTAATGTTTATGGCTACAAGAAAAGGAGTTTGGGATAAATCGAAAAATATAATTCATACAGCGTTTAGAGTTAATAATAGTATTAATATTATTATGTTTTCTTATGACCATGATTTATCAAATATTACGAATTTTAAAATCATTCAATTTATTTCAGAAATTAAACAATCAATGAAATTAATCATAGCTAATAGTAATTTTTTAGTTATTACAAAGAAATGCAAAGAGTTGATATTAAAATAGGTTTTCAATGTAATAATCGCTGTAAATTTTGCGTCCAGGGAAGCAAAAGAGACTATTTGCCGGCCAAAACTGAAAAAGAGGTAGAAAAGTCGTTAAAAGAAGCTTACGGTCGGGGTAAAGACGAAGTTGTTTTTACTGGCGGGGAACCAACTTTACATCCTCATTTTTTGAATTTAGTTAACTATGCCAAAAGACTTGGCTTTGGAGAAATTCAAATTCAGACAAATGGTCGGATGTTTTCTTATTATGGTTTTTGTCTCAAAACCATAAAAGCCGGAGCCACCCAATTTTCACCGGCTGTCCATGGGCCTGATGCTAAAATTCATGATTTTTTGACTAGCGTTAAAGGCAGTTTTGAACAAACTATTCAAGGAATTAAAAATTTAAAAAAATTAAATCAATATGTTTTGACTAATACAGTCATTACTTCAACTAACGCTCAATATCTTCCTCAAATAGCCAAACTTTTAGTTGACTTAGGTGTTAATCAGTATCAATTTGCTTTTATTCATATTAGCGGCCGAGCCGCTGAAAATAAGGATTGGATTGTTCCTCAAAAAAGCAAAATTATCAAATATGTTAAAAAAGGACTGGATATTGGCATTAAGGCTAATAGAAAAGTAATGACCGAAGCCATTCCTTATTGTTTAATGCAGGGCTACGAAGATTACATTGCTGAAAAAGTTATTCCACCTTCAATTGTTTATGATGCTGGTTTTGTCGTAGAGGACTATGAAAAATATCGCAAGAATAAAGGGAAAGCTAAAGGACCCAATTGCTCAAAATGTAAATATAATGAAATTTGCGAAGGTCCATGGAAAGAATATCCAGAAATCTTTGGCTGGAAAGAATTTAAGCCAGTAATTAAATAATCTAATCTTTTATATAATAGTCAAATATGAAATTTAATTTAACCATTCTAATACCCAGTTTAAACGAGGAAGAGCCAATTGGTAAAACATTAAGGAATATTCCTCTAAAGGAGTTGGAAAAATCCGGCTACCAGACCGAGGTTTTAATTATTGACGGAGGCAGTACTGATCATACTGTTAAGATAGCTAAGGATTTTGGTGCCCGAGTAATTTCCACTCAACAGGGTTATGGTTGGCAGTATCGTTTAGGTTTTAAAAAAGCAAAAGGCGATATTATTGTTACTGCTGATTCTGATAACAGTTATCCCATGGAAAAAATCCCTAAATTTTTAGAAATATTACAAAAAGAAAACCTTAATTTTATTAGTACAAATCGTTTTGCCAATATGGAAAAAGGAGCTATGTGGCCACTTAATAATATTGGAAATAAAATTTTAACTTTTTTTACTAATATTTTATTTGGTTTAGACCTAAAAGACTCGCAAAGCGGTATGTGGCTGATTAGAAAAGAAATTTTAGATAAGATTAAATTAGTCAGTCATGGTATGTCTTTAAGTCAAGAGATAAAGATTGAGGCCTTTGCAAAACTTAAAGCCAAGGAAGTGGATTCGAGCTACAGTAAAAGGATTGGCCGGGTCAAATTAAGAATGTTTAGGGATGGCTGGGGTAACCTTTGCCATCTCTTTAAAAAAAGATTATCGGGTTAAAAAAATGAAAGTATTAATTATTAATCCCCCAGCTTACAAAAATAAAGATTATATTAGAGAAGGCAGATGTATGCAGACCAAAGCTTCTTGGGCGGCACTCTGGATGCCGCTTTCTTTAGCTTATCTGGCAGCTTTTTTAAAAAAAGAGGGACATCAAATTAAATTAATTGATTGTATTGCTGAAAAAATGGATATCGGGATTTTAAGAGAATTGGTCAAGGATTTTTCGCCTCAAATGGTAGTGGTTAATAGCGCCTTTCCTTCAATTAAGGGGGATATGGTTACTGCTGCAGAAATTAAAAAAGCTTATCAAAGGGCAAAAATAGCAATAATTGGTCTTTACCCCACTTTATTAGAGAAAGAATCTTTGGGACAATATCAAAGTATTGATTTCGGAATAGTTGGTGAGCCAGAGTGGGTAATTAGGGATTTAGCCGAAAGATTGGAAAACAATTTGCCTTTGGAGAAAATTAAGGGATTAATTTTTAGACAAGGGGGAGAGATTAGAATTAATCAGCCTCAAGATTTGAGCCAAAATAATGTTAATGAGTTGCCATTTCCAGCCAGAGATTTGCTTAACAATGAGGCATATCGTTTGCCAACTAACAGAAAAAAGTTTACTTTATTAAGTATTGGCCGAGGGTGTCCCTATAAGTGTAGTTTTTGCGTGGCCAATATTTATTATGGGAAAAAATTTCGTCAGCGTAGCGTCTATTCAATAATTGACGAGATAGAAGAGTGCCTAAAAAAATATGATATAAATAGTTTTCTTTTTTGGGGAGAATCCTTTACTCTTGAGCCAGCTTATGGAGAGGCGATTTGCGATGAAATTATTAAAAGAGACTTAAAAATAGTTTGGTCAACTGCCTCGCGAGTAGATACCCTTAATCAAAAACTGCTTAATAAAATGAAATTAGCTGGATGTATTTTACTTAGTTTGGGAATAGAATCAGTTAACCAGGAAGTGCTTGATGGAGTAAAAAAAGGAATTAATCTAGCTCAAATAAAAAAAGCCATTGCTATGGTTAAAGAAGCAGGAATAAACTCTATGGGACATTTTATTTTTGGTTTGCCCGGCGAAACCAAAAAAACCGTCCAAAAGACAACGAAGTTTGCTTTAGCCAGCGGAGTTAATTATGCCCAGTTTTATTGCGCTATTCCATATCCTAAAACTAAATTAGGGGTCTTGGCTCGAAAAAGTAATTGGCTAAAAACAGATGATTATTCTCAATATGACTTAATTAAATCAGTAATGAGAAATGAGATTTTAACTCCAGACCAAGTTAAAAAATTTAGGGATAGAGCTTATAGAAAATTTTATTTTCGTCCCAAAATGCTTATTCAGGCTATAAAAGAAGTTAATTCATTAAAGTCATTTTTTTATATCTTCAACTTTATTAAATGGATTAAACCTGAAAAGTAAATAAAAAAGTTTGTAAAAATCTATGTTTTTTAATTTACCTCTCCAATTAGTTCAATTTATCTCTTGTTTCTTTGTGGTCATAATGTTTTTGATTCTATTTGTTACCCTCTGGTATAATCGTAAATTTTTTTATGATTTGTTTAAAAATATTAATAGGTTTGTTCTGATAATCTTACTGGCTATAATAATTATTTTTTCTTTAAGCTGTGTTGTCTGGGGAGAAAATTTCAGCACATTTATATCTACTGATCAGGAATGGGAAGAATTAAGACATGCCCAAGAATTAATTTCTGGAGAGTTAATTTATAATCATTTTCGTCACGGTTTGGTTTACCCTTTAATATTATCATTCGGTTTTATAATATTTGGCGTTAGTTCCTTAATCGCTTCAATACTTAATTTTATTTTAGCTATCTTTTCTATTTTTCTAGTTTTTGTTCTCGCTCAAACAATTTTCAAGAATAGTAAAATAAGTTTAATCGCCGTTTTTTTATATACATCAACGCCCTTGGTTTTTATTTTTTCCGGAATGGAGATGGGTTACCCGATTTTAATAACATTTTTTCTTCTTTTAACTACAATTTCCGCTATTTTATATTTCAGGTACCACAAAGTCAGTCTTCTTATTCAAACAGTTACTTTAATTGCTTTAATTAGTCAGATTAAGCCAGAATATTTTATTGTCATTTTCCCGTTTATTTTTTGTTTTTTGATACTTAAAGAATATAAACGAATTCCTTTTAAAAAGTTAATAGTCATTATCATTTTGTTTCTAATATTTTCTTCGGCTTATTTTGACAAAAGTTCTGACTTTAGAAAAAGTTACAAGGATATGGAAGGATGGTGTGGTCACTACACACAAGCTTTTCAACGTGGCCAAAGAGTTGATTATAGCTTGCCTTTTGTTAATCAATTAGATGTGGGATTAAAATTTTTAGCTACTGAACGGATGTCATTCTACTATTTTATTTATGACTTACCTAATTTTTTAAAATTTTGGACTTTTGGCTCTTTCCTGTTTATGTTTTTTTTCTCTATAATAGGAATTATTTTAAAATTCAAAAAATACAAAAAAGAGTATTTATATACTTTAACAACATTTTTATCCATAGCATTTCTTTATTTAGTTGATTGCGGTTTTTATGAATTTAGATTTGCTTTTCCTTTAATTAGTTATTTTGTGATTTTTGCCGCGACTGGTATCTATTTTGTCTTTGATAAATTGGTTAAGAAAGACAAAAATTATTTAATAAGAAATATTTTAATAATCCTCATAGTTTTGATTATTTCTACTTATTGGCATTTTAATGATTTTTGGATTAATCAATATCAGCCAGTGATTATGAGAAGTCATTATAAAAATATTACTAATAGGATAAATTTAAATGATATTTATACAAGATTAAAAAAGCTTACTGAAAATATCCCAACCGAGAATTCTAATTTTATAGTGCCCCATAATGATGAACAGGACGTATTAATTATTTTGGGCTACAGCTCAGCCAATTTGTATGATTTATTAAAAATAGATTATATAAAAGCAGAAAATAAGGAGGATTATTTAAAGTCAATAAAACTACCTTTACGCCAAAACTACAATAACTATTTTTTAAGATCCAAACACTGTAGAGGTGAAGCAGATAAACTTTGTAACTTTATTATTAATAACTATTCTCTTAAGGAAGTTAAGAATATTGGCGATGATAAACTTTATTTATTTTTAGATATATAAGGCGCAACTATGAAAATTCTTTTTATTTACAAATATGAATTTGTGGAACCTCTCGGCATAATGTATCTATCAAGTTTTTTAAAGAAATATGGATACGATTGCTATTTCATAGACATTAAGTTTGAAAGTAATTTTATTAAAGAACTACAGAAAATATCGCCAGATATTATTGCTTATTCTGTAACTACTGGTAAACATAAATTTTATTTAAAATTAAACCAGGAATTAAAAAAGAAATTCAAATTCTTTTCTTTTTTCGGGGGCCCTCATTGTACTTTTTTTCCTGAGTTTATTTATGAAAAAGGTGTTGATGCCATTTGTCGAGGTGAAGGTGAGTTCCCTTTTTTAGAATTAGTTGGTAATCTTGAAAAAGAAAAAGAGATAACTGAAATTAAAAATTTATGGATAAAATTAAATAATAAAGTATATAAAAATGAAGTAAGAAACTTAGTTGAAGATTTAGATGGTTTACCATTCCCGGACCGAGAATTAATCAGTAAATATAAGCATTATAAAAAAATGCACAGACGATTTATCTTAACCGGGAGGGGATGCCCCTACAAATGTCCTTATTGTTTTAATCATTCGTATAACAAACTATATCAAAACAAGGGTAAAATTGTTAGAAAAAGAAGCATAGGTAACGTTATTAAAGAACTGAAATTTATAAAAAAGGTATATTCTCCCCGAAGATTTCGGTTTATAGAAGACATTTTTATTCTTGACTATAAATGGACATTAGATTTTTGTGATGTTTATAAAAAACAAATCGATATTCCATTTACAGCCAGTCTTAGATTTGATTTAGTTAATGAAGAAATAGTTAAAGCACTTAAAGGCGCCGGATGTATTACCGTTGAAGCTGCCGTAGAGAGTGGTAATGAATATATGAGAAATAATGTGCTTAAAAGAAATATTTCAGAAAAGCAGATAATAGAGGCCAATAATCTATTTCATAAATATGGTTTGAAAACCTTTGTCCAAAATATGATTGGGTTACCTGACGAAACGATAGATATGGCCTTTGAGACTATAGCGTTTAATATTAAATGTAAACCATCATATTCTTGGGTTTCAATTTTTCAGCCATATCCCAGGACAGAATTGTGCGAATACTCTAAAGAAAAAGGGTATTTCAACGATGATGTTGATTCATTTGAAGAATCATTTTTTAACCGAAGCGTAATAGAAACAAAAGACATAAAAGAAATGGAAAGATTGCATCATCTATTTTCATTGGCCGTTGCCTTTCCAATTTTTATCCCTTGGGTAAAAATTCTAATAAAATTACCCTTAAACAAATTTTATCTTTTTTTATGGCATATTCACAGAGCTTGGTGTTATTTTTTTAAGGTTAAATTTATAGATTTATCCGAATTATTTATCAGAGAATAAATGGCTCAAGCCCGATGATTATTTATATTCATCTAAACCAAACTTCGAAAGGATTGCCATAAACTTATATAAAAAATGAAAAGATTATATTTTGCCAGTTTAAATAATTGTAATGAGGACTGTTTATTTTGTACCCGGCGTGGTGACGAGCCGCCGATTAAGTTTATTGAGACCAAAAAAGCAAAAGAGATTCTTTCTCAGAAAAAAAAACAGGGCTATCAAGAGGTCTACTTTGACGGCGGAGAACCGACTCTAAGAAAGGACTTAGTTGAGTTAATCCAATTTGCTAGAGATAAAAAATTTAGGGCAGTTAATATTCTGACTAATGCTGTTTTGCTGTCAAAAGAAAAATTAGTCAAGGATTTATTATCTGTCAAAAATACTCAAAAGTTTACTTTATCTTTTTCTATTTCTCTTCATTCTCATAAAAAAAATATTTCTGAAAAATTAGTCGCTAAAAAAAATACCTTTGATAAAACTATTGAAGGAATAGCTAATTTGATTAAAAACGGCTGTTTCAATATTTCCATTTATCACATTATCACTAAATATAATTACCGGGATTTGCCGGCTTTTGTTAATTTTATTCATAAAAAATTTCCTTCAATAAAAAACATTACTTTTTCCTTTATTTATCCAGCTGGGGCGGCTCTTAAAAATAAAGATATTTTCCCCCAACTTTCTAAAGTAGAATCATATTTCCAAGAAGCCTTAGATTTATCTAAAAAACATTCAATCAATTTTTCCATTAGCACCTGCGGGACTATTCCTCTTTGTTTTTTAAAAGGATATGAAGATGTTTTATTAAAACAGCAAGAATTAGACCAACCGGAAAAAGTAGGTCTGGTTGATGCTGATCAAGATGTTCAATACCAATTAGCCAGCAAAGAATTTCATCAGAAGACAAAAATAAAAGCTCCCCGGTGTTCTAACTGTCTTTATAATGAAAGGTGTGGTGGGATTTGGCGAACCTATGTTGAAATGTATGGAATTAACGAGCTTAAGCCAGTGTTTAGAAAGAAAGCGCCACAAGAACAGGGTAATGTATTTTTAGTGGTAACTGGTTGGTCCTGCAATAACAATTGTATTTTTTGTTCGACAGTGGCTAACAGAGACGTTAATAGAACCAGTCAAGAGATAATTTCTGATTTAAAAAAGGGATTTAAAAAAGGATATCGGACTATAGAATTTATTGGCGGCGAAGTGAGCATTAGGCCGGATTTTCTATTTCTGATTTCTTCGGCCAAAAAAATAGGTTTTAATGATATCAGATTAACTACCAATGGTCGACGTTTTAGTTACGATGATTTTACTAAAAAAGCTGTTCAGGCGGGGCTTAAAGTAATAAATTTTTCCCTTTATGGTCATAATAAAACTCTACATGATGGAGTGACTCGGACGCCGGATTCTTTTGAGCAATGCCTTCAAGGCATTAAAAATGCTATTTTATGTCCAGAAGTTGAAGTAATTATTAATACGGTTATTTCAAAAATAAATTATAAATATATTGAAGAAATGGCTAAGTTTTTAAGTAAATTAGGCATCAAAGAATGGCATCTCTTGGAGTTATTGCCTGATGGACGGGCGGCTAAAATATACGATAAGATTTCTGTTGATTATAAAGAGTTATCTCTTTATTTGAATAAGATTTCAAAATTGGCAAATCTTTTTAAAAAAATTGATATCTTTGATTTTCCTTTCTGTCTGTTTGAACCAAGAATTTTTACTCTTAAAAATGTAGTCTTTTTTACGCCAAAACATAGATACGAAGATATACATCAGACTGGCTTTAGGTCAAGTCGGGTGACCAAAAAGAAAACAGATAAGAGAATTATTTACCAAGATAAATATAAGTTAAAGCCAGATGTCTGTCAGAAATGTAGATATTTTCTTGAATGCGGCGGTATTGCTAAGCCATATTTTAAAAAGTACGGTGATAAAGAAATAAAAGAATTAGCTAAAAAGTATCAATTGATCAATGAAAAAAAATAGATACCGAGATATTTATTATAGAGTGGGCAGGAGTCCTTTTGTTTACGCGGGTTATAATTGCAACAACCGATGTATTTTTTGTTTTGAGGCAGACAGGAAATTTCCTTATAAAACCACTAATCAATTAAAAAAAGAGATTGAAGTCGTCAGAAAGAAATTTGATTTTATTAATTTTATGGGGCAGGAGCCGACTTTAAGAAAAGATATTATTGAATTAGTTGGCTATGCTAGAGATTTAAATTTTAAGGAAGTTGGTATTACCACTAATGGTCGGATGTTTGCTTATCCAGACTTTACTAAAGATATTTTTAAAAGTGGCTTAACTCAAGTTGTTTTAACAGTAGCTGGCAGTACTCCTCAAATGCATGATTGGCATACTTTAGTCAAGGGAAGTTTTGACCAGGCTTTAACTGGTATTAAAAATATATTATCTCTTAAAATTCCTGGTTTAAGTTTTATTATCAATATTATGGTTACTCAAAAGAATTTTAAGAGTTTATTGAAAATGGTTGATTTTTATGCCAATTTAGGCGTTAAGGAAATGAATATTGGTCATGTTATGCCCTTAAACAAAAGAATAATCCACTCTAAAGAGATAGTTGCTCAAATGAGTCAGGTAGTTCCCTTTTTAATTAAATGCCAGGATAAATATAGCCAGCAGATAAAATTCTTATTTGTTGAGTATCCAGCCTGTGTTTTTCCTAAAAAGTATCGCGATTTGGCTTTCCCTTGTCTGGAAGAAAATCCTCAAAAAAGGAGAATTAAGTTATGCCAGAAATGTCAATACAAAAACAGTTGTACAGGGATAAGCAGGGCTTATCTGGATCTTTATGGGAGCCAAGAATTTAAACTTTAATGAAAGAAAATCATAAAATTAAAAAAACAGTTATTATTGTTGGTTATCGATGTAATAATCGCTGTCAATTTTGTAATGATGCCAACAAAAGAGAATTGCCTAATAAAACCACTAAACAGATTAAAAAGGAAATGATTGGAGCCAGACATAAAGGGACTACTTATCTAGAGCTGATTGGCGGGGAAACAACCATTAGACCGGATGTTTTGGAATTAATCAGTTTCGCCAAAAATTTAGGTTTTCAGACCATTGCTATGTCAACCAATGGTCGGATGTATTCTTATTTAGAATTTACTAAGAAAATAATCAAAGCTGGTTTAACTGATATTGTTTTTTCTATCCATGGTCATAACAGTAAAATTCATGATTATTTAACTCAATCGCCAGGCAGTTTTAAAGAATTATTAAGGGGACTGAATAATTTTAAGAAATTAGGTTTTGAGAGAATTGGCTCTAATACTACTATTGTTAAACAAAATTATAAACATTTGCCCCAAATCGGCCAGTTTATTTATCAACAGGGGATTAGGAATTCCGAGTTTATTTTTGTTGACCCTAATTATGGCGGAGCTTATGATAATTTTGATAAGTTAGTTCCCCGAATTTCTCAAATTGCTCCTTATGTTAAAAAGTGTTTAGATATCGGTAGAAAAAATAAAATTCCCCATTGGGCAATTAGGTATGTTCCTTTGTGTTATTTTCAAGATTATCTTAATCAAATCAGCGAGTTGCAAGAAGTAAAAATTTTTCATACTGAACATCTGGCGCCTGATTTTGAAAACTTTGATGTTGAAGGTTCTAGACAATCAATTGGTCGGGTAAAAACAAAAAAATGCCAGAATTGCCAACTATTTAAACAGTGCGAGGGAATTTGGAAAGAATACCTTAAACATTACGGAGATAAGGAATTAAAACCAATATAAAAATAATGGATATTTGTCTTTGGGATAAATGCAATAATAATTGTTCAATGTGTACTAATCCAGATAGGCCCTGGCTTTCTCACAATAGTCTTCCTGAAGAAGGTTATGATTACGAAATATTAATTGGAAGAATAAAGAGACTCAAAGAGAAAATTACTTCTTCTGATGCAGTTA
>Ga0268279_1000267_pt1 | contig 36750 bp, 32 predicted proteins | sample saktaG_6_FD_190142 | JGI IMG/M metagenome (GOLD analysis project Ga0268279, IMG submission 190142) | Saline water microbial communities from Sakinaw Lake, British Columbia, Canada - sak_2010_1_5_80m | ecosystem: Environmental > Aquatic > Non-marine Saline and Alkaline > Saline ...
TTGGGGGTGGAAATTGTGGCGGAGGTGTCTTTTTTGCTCCACTTTTACTTGGTTTTTTGGTGGCAAAGTGGGATTGTTTTGATCCTAAAACACCAACCTCGTAGGTTACTACCAACCTACGAGGTTGGCGTTTTGGTTAGGTTGTAAAAAGTTGCTTGCGGGGGGGAGGCTTGTGGGGCTATAATGTGGAACTTATGTTTAATATTAGACTTAACGGTAAAATCAGGGTTATCTCATTTGTTTTGAGCCTTAGTATATTTTGGCAGACGTCTGGATGGGCGGAAGGCGGGGTTTTTGTCAGAAGTACTTTGCAGGGGAGGACTTTGTTTACAAGTTCCGACAAAGTGGATTCGTCTACTTCTCTTGTACTCAGGTATGTGAAGGAGTGTCTTATCGGCATAGAAGATGAGCCTCGCAATCGTAATACCGCACGACTAAAACTTGTCATAAGGAACAAATTACGCCGGTTAGCCGATACTTTGAAAATTCCGCCTGATGTAAAGAAAATAATTCCGGATATTCTGAAAACGCGCGCGGGGCTTGGCACGTTTGAGTTTGATCTGGGAAAATGCACATTTAGGTATTTTAATCATAATTTGAAGGATGTCGAGAACGAAAGAATCAAACCCGATAGCGAACGAGAGTTAGTTGAAGAAAAAAAAGGACAGTATCTTACCAAACAGATATTCATTCGCGATGACTATCGCGCTTCCGATGATTCCAAACATCCGCGTCGGTTCGGTCCCGCGCTTTTTGTTGATCCTGATACGGGAGAGCTTAGGGAGTTGAGTGATGAGTGTGATGCGTCAGGCGGGATAACGGAACATGAAGCGGTTAATGAAGCTTTTAAGGAATTGGTGTTTGATCGAGGACAAAAGCCGTTCGAAACAGGAAATCCTTTGTATGATTTTATGCAGGAAGGTTTTTCAAAAAAGATTGCGATGTATAAGGTTAACAGGGAAGAATTAAAAGAAAAACTTGCCGGAAAGGGATATCCGCGTCTCGCGAAAGGATTAATAACACACGCGGGAACATATCGTGACGAGGATACGGGTGAAACGAGGGCGTACAATATATTTATTCCGGACTCTGTTTACGATTTGTTCACGGAACTTGTGGAACGAAAAAACGAGATGAAAATAGCGGTTAATTTGCTTGAATTTTGGCGAGCTCATGAACTATGGCATTTAGATGACAGAGATTATCTGAATACTCTTGATGATGTTGAGTATAAAAATGAAGTGAATTACATAATCTATACTATTTTGGCTTTGAGCCGAGTGATGCAAGCGTTGAAGAAAAAAGAATTCGAACAGGCTCTTGAATACGTGGATGATATTATCGAAAAGGATGATACCTTTGCTTTGCAGTTTGAAATAAAAGGCAGGATATACGAGGCTTTGAAGAATCAGAAAGAAACGATCGTAAATTACATAATCGCGCTTTCAAAGATTAATAAAGAGAACTCGAAAACAATGTCTGAGCATCCATTAGAAATTAAAATTCTTAACGCGCTCGCTCGTGAAAACAACAAAACAAGGTTTTTTAAAAAGATTGAAAAACTTCGTCTTTTTTTGGAGCCTAATCACAATATTTTTATCGCTCTATCTGATTTTTTTGAAAGAAAGAAGGAAAAAAATATTGTAGATGGTGAATTTTGTAAAGTGGAACGAGTCGCGGCAAACGCTGTTTTATCTTTTGGTGTAATTCCCGTTATGTGCGGTTATTTAGACAGAGCTTTAAATGAAAAACCAAAAATAACTTCATTCGAAATTGAAGTTGTCGAGAAGTTACTTGATATGATTTCGGAAACTGAAATTTTGAATTCTCAAAAGTTGAATTGTCTCAAGGTGAACGATTTTACTTTAGCTCGGATATATCGCCTTGCCGGAAGAGTGTATGGTAAAACAGGTGACTATGCTAAAGCACTCAAATGGTACGAAAAACTTATCAGTCGAAGTGAAAATATTCCCATAGATTATTCAGAAAAAGCGCTTATTATAATGAAAAAAGAACCCGGCGCGATAGGAATTAAGAAAGCTGAGGAGCTTTTGGAAAAAGCTGAAGAAAAATTCGGAGTACCGGATAGTTTTGACGAAATAAAGGAAACTATTGAGAAAGAAAAATCGGCAATAGAAGCCGCGGGAAAAAGGGAAAAAGAATTAAAAGAAATTTATCATAACGCGATCGCATTATTTGAAAGTAGCAAATATCAAAGATGTATGGATCTATTGTCTGAGATCGCGCGGGAAACGGTCGAGATGGATTTTAATAAAGACTTGGTAGCATTAAAGAAAAAAGCGTATTCAATCATTAAGTTAAAACAAAGAGTTTCAGACTATTTTAAAGGAAAAAGTTATGAAGAAGCGGTTGAGGCGTGTCTGCAAATTTTAGAGAAAAATCCGTATGATCTTAAAATTATACGATTTTATGGAACACTTTTTGATATCTTGGAAAATGAAGAACGACAAAAAACCAGACTGACAAAATTGCGAATGTGCTTAACAAATGCTAAAGCTTTGAGAGAGAGTGCCGATAGACAAGTAAGCTCCGGACGCATAGAAAGAGCAAGACACAATTACGCGAAAGCTATAGGTGTTCTTTCTGAAGCGCCTAATTCGGATGAGATCCAAAGTTTTATTGAGGAAATAAAAGAAAAATTAGCAAAAATAAAAGATCTGCCGGATGTTGTGGAAAGACACCAGCCTAAGCCGAAAAAAACGGCAAAAAAGAAAAAAAATAGGATTCCAAGTTCGAATAGAGAAAACGAAGATGCAGTGGAGAAAAACGCTGCCGAAAATGGAGAAGTTGATGTTTTTAGAAACCGGAAACTTAAAATACGCCTTTCAGAACAAGCTGTTTGTATGTTGGAAAAAATAGAGAGAGGATATCGAAACACAATTTTAAAAGATATACATCAAGTTGCTGAGGGCAAAAAGAAGAACGTAAAAAAAATAGAGACTTCCAAAAAGTGTAAACGTATTAAAATGGGTGATTATCGTGTAGCGTATATGATTTATGAAGGTGAAACTATGTTGATTTGTGATGTGGAGTCAAGGTCGACGATAAGATATAATAAAGTGGGCAAACAATATGATGATCCAAGCACGCAGACACGCATTTTAGAAAAGTCAGTCACAATAGAAGAGTTTGAAGAAAAACTGTTTCCGAAAGAAAAAGAGGAGCCGCTTGTGAGTGCTGTAAAGGCGATTTACAGTAAATTTGGGAAATCAGACAGTATGAAAGGTAGAGGGAAATTGAGAAAATGCATAAGTTTATTGGCATTGCCTTCCGCGAGTGATTTAAGAGAAGATATTTATAGTACCATTTCAGAAGAAATCGGATCTGGCGCGGAAGTATTATCGGTTGGTGTTGGTACCGGGGCTGGTGAAGAATTATTTGTAAACGGAGGGTGTGATGTTACCGGGATTGATTTTGCCCCGGGACCCTTGCTCTTAGCGAAACGAAGGGGCATTAAGACTATTAATGTTGACGCGAATAAATCGGATTTTTGGAATGGTGCTGAAAATAAGGCAAAGTTTGATGCTGTTTTTTTATTCGAAAATATAGGCTATTTTAAATCGAACGAGATTTTTAAAAGAATAAAGCAAGTTTTAAAACCCGGAGGGAAAATATATATTTTGACGAGTCCCGGATCGGAGAAAAAAAATATTGGATATAGAGAATTTAATCGTGACGATGTCATAGACAAACTTAAATTGAACGGATTTGAAAATGTAGAGGAAAAGATGTTTTCACATTGGGCGGGAGTCGTTCGGTTAATTTCAGCGGAGCTTGTAGCGGAAAACGATAACAAAAAAATTGTGGAGAGATCTTTGAAAACGGTATGGAACGCGGAAGAATTCGAAGCAAATACGAAAGAAATAGCTTCTTGTCTTGTGCAGGGGATGATAGACGCGGCGGAATATGTTTCGGAGAAAAATGAAAAGGCGATTTTGTATATTGACGAAGTGCTTACGAAAACCGGCGAAAAGGAGCTTACGAAGGCAATGAAAGGGTTTCTCCGTGTTTTAATGCATGTTGAAGACAACAATAGTGAACTTTCTTTGTTTTTAAAAAATAAGTTGGAAATACGTATCGGCGGGAAAGAAGAGTTTATAAAGAAAAAGGGGAATGTTAAAGCGGAAAATATTATAGTTGTAACAAATAAGGCTAATTTTGAATCAGGGTATTTTGCGTCTATAAACGGAAGTGGAATAATAACCGCGATAGATGATACCGGTTTTTCGAAAGACGCTTATATTCCGTTATTGGGCGCGACGCTTTTCGCCCTTGGCAAGTATTTAAATTGGGATGAGAGTACGCTTAAAAAGTATTATAAAAAAATTCCGAACGCGATTTCAATTGAGGATCTTAGCGATGAAGAATGCGCGAATTTGTTTGGAAAAGACTCGAAAAGTGTGATCGTAAATTTGATTCCCGACGCGGTAGACTTTGATTCGCAGGAACATGTTGAAATGATTGAGCGCGTTAGGGATATTCTTAGTAAAGCGTGATGTCTTAAAAGTAGGGGCGGGCCTATGCGCGCGGGCGTATGAATCGTAAAAGGTGAATCGCCCGCCAATAACCTCGTAGGTTGGTAGTAAAGAGCACTACCAACCTACGAGGTTGTTGGCGGAGTGAATGGTGTTTGGTGTATGTTGAACGGTTTTTGGGAGTTCAATCTCTCGTAGGATGGTAGTAAAGAGCACTACCAACCTACGAGGTTGTTGGCGGAGTGAATGGTGTTGGAATTGTTCCCTACATAGGCGCCTTTCTTTCGAATTAATATTCCTGAATCCATTTTTCTGCGATATAATACTTTACATGAAATTAAAGAAAAAAATTTCTTCAAAAAAAGAATCTTTGGAAATTGAGATCGGCCGCGTGTTCAAAAAGAAGAAAATAACGCTGGCTCTTGCCGAGTCGTGTACGGGGGGGCTGGTTTCAGACCGGGTTACTAATGTCTCCGGAGCTTCAGTTTATTTTTTAGGCAGTGTCGTTAGTTATTCGAATGCCGCGAAAGAGTCTCTTCTTAGTGTGCCGAAAGAGGTTATAAAAAAATACGGGGCGGTAAGCCGCCAAACTGTTTTGGCTATGGCAAAAGGCGCGAAATCCGTGTTCAGCTCGGATATAGCGGCGGCGGTTACGGGAATTGCCGGACCCGGCGGCGGGACAAAGGGAAAACCGGCGGGGCTTGCTTTTATCGCGGTAGTTTCAAAAAACCGCGCCCAAACGCGCAAAATAATCTGTAAAGGAAGCCGCGGATCCATCAAAACGCAATTTGCCGACCATGTACTCAAAATAATCCTGGAACACAATTTCATTTGAGGGGTCGGGGAGTTTCGCCCCCATTAATACCGTAGGGGCGTACCCGTGTGTGCGCCCTTATACCAAATACGCAGAGAAAAGGGCGGACACATGGGTCCGCCCCTACGAAGTACAGGTATGCCGAATTTCTTTGCAAAAAGGGGGTTCTGTAAGTATAATAATCAAAGTATAATGTACAGCCCGGGTCTTAAAAGAAATTTCGGGAACCGGAACATTTGTTAAACATGAGCAGACTTAAAGAGGAATAATATATTCCGCCGGATCTATCATTACATATCGCGGATAACAGGAGGTTACGATGGCAGAGAAATCAGGGACTAAACTTTCGGCAAAAAGTGTTATGGCAAAAGAGGATACAGCTATTTCAGAAAAGAGAAAAGCATTGGAGCTCGCGTTAAATAAGATTGAAAAAGATTTCGGACGAGGCGCGATAATGACAATGGGCAAAGATTTTAAAGTTGAAGTTGACGCGATCTCTACCGGGGCGATTGGGCTTGATCTGGCTTTAGGCGTGAACGGAATTCCGAGAGGAAGAATTATTGAAATTTACGGTCCTGAATCAAGCGGAAAAACTACACTTACATTGAATATCATTGCCAACGCTCAGAAAACGGGCGGGGAAGCGGCTTTTATTGACGCGGAACACGCGTTTGACCCGCTTTACGCGCAAAAAATCGGAATAAATCTTGATAAGCTGTTAATTTCACAGCCTGACAATGGAGAGCAGGCTTTGGAAATAACGGAAACCCTTGTTCGCAGTAATGCTGTTGATGTTATCGTTATTGACTCGGTAGCGGCGCTGACACCGAAAAAAGAAATAGAAGGGGATATGGGCAGTTCCCATATGGGTCTTCAAGCGCGGCTTATGAGTCAAGCGCTTAGGAAACTGACAGGGGTGATAAGTAAATCAAAAACTTGCGTTATTTTCATCAATCAGATACGAATGAAAATTGGCGTAATGTTCGGAAATCCCGAAACTACCACCGGCGGAAACGCGCTTAAGTTTTATTCGTCGGTCAGAATAGATTTAAGACGTATCGCGTCCCTTAAAAAGGGAGATAAGATCATAGGCAACCGCGTCAAAGCGAAAATTGTTAAAAATAAAATGGCGCCTCCGTTTAAACAGACTGAATTTGATATACTTTTTGATGAAGGAATTTCCCGATCTTCAAGCTTAATCGATATTGCGGAAGAAATGGGAGTTATTAAAAAAAGCGGAACATGGCTTTCTTTCGGGGACGAAAAAATAGGTCAGGGGAAGGAAAACGCGAGGATGTTTCTCAAAGAAAACGTAAAGATGCTTAATAGCATTGAGCTTGAAGTTAAAAAGGTACTTGCTTCCGGAGACCAATCATAGAATGCGGAATGATACGGTAAAAGGAAAAAAATATTCTTTACGTCTTCTTGCCGCGCGTTCCAGAAGCGAATACGAAATAAAAAGCCGCCTTTTAAAAGCGGGTTACGACGACGCCGTTTCTGAGAATATTGTTGGCGCGCTCAGAAAAGAAAAGATCTTAGATGACGCGCGTTTTGCTTCGGAATGGATCGATTCCAGACTTGATTTCTCGCCGCGCGCGGCGGAAGTTATCCGCGCGGAGCTTGAAGAAAAAGGTGTTTCGGATGATACGATCCAACAGGTGTTTCTGGAAAAATCAAAACAATTAGATAATCGTACGATTGCTTTAAACTTGGTAAAAGACAAAGTGTCTCTTGAAAAAGAGCTTTCAGGGGAAAAACTTCGGGTGAAAGTTTTCAGGTTTCTTGTAAGTAGGGGATTTGACGCGGATCTTTCGGAAGAAATAGTAGAGGAATTATAGATCGTATATCGTATGTCGCATATGGTATATCGTGAAGAACTCCCGCCGAAGGCGGGTCGCCTCCGGAGGAAAAGTTCTGCGATATACGACATACTACATACGGTATACGAGCACATTATGAAATCAAGTGAAATAAGAATAAAATTTTTGGAATTTTTCAAGAAAAAGGGACATACTGTAGTGGAAAGTGATTTGCTTGTGCCGGAAAAAGATCCGACTTTGCTTTTTACCGGTGCGGGGATGAATCAGTTTAAACAGCAGTTTATGGGGCGAGGGATCACCTTTACGCGCGCTGTTTCATGTCAGAAGTGTCTTAGGACGGGAGATCTGGAAAACGTTGGAAAGACGCCGCGGCATCACACTTTTTTTGAAATGCTCGGGAATTTTTCTTTTGGGGATTATTTTAAAAAAGACGCGATTTTGTGGGCTTGGGAATTTATGACGAAAGAGATGCGAATCCCCGAGGAGAAACTATGGGTATCGGTTTATGAGGAGGATGAAGTTTCTTATTCCATATGGCGGAATGAAGTTAAGGTTGGCGAAGAAAAAATAGTTAAATTGGGTCCGCGGGATAATTTTTGGCCGGCGGACGCGGTTAAACTGGGGCCTAACGGACCATGCGGGCCGTGTTCTGAGATTTTTTATGATTGGGGAAGCGGCGTTGGGTGCGGAAAAAAGACTTGTTCTCCCGCTTGTGATTGCGGCAGGTTTGTTGAAGTTTGGAATCTTGTGTTTACCGAGTTTGAAAGGAAACCTGACGGTACGCTTCAGGGACTGCCTAACAAAAACATTGATACGGGCATGGGGCTGGAACGGATAGTTTCCGTTATGCAGAACGTGAAGACAAATTTTGAAACGGATCTTTTTGAGCCGATTATCCGCGCGGTTAACCAAGAGTTTGAAGAGAGCGGTGTCGCCCTTCCGGCGGCGCCGGGCGCGAATCTTATTGCCGATCATATTCGCGCGGCGGTTTTCGCGATAGCGGACGGAGTGTCCCCTTCAAATGAAAAGCGGGGGTATGTCGTAAGGAAACTCATAAGGCGGGCATATTTAAGAGGACCCGGTAAAGGTCCATTCTTATATAAAACGGCCGCCGAAATAGCGGATCTGATGAAAGATGTTTATCCGCTGATCTTTGATAGGCGTGAGCATATTTCCGCGATCATAATGGAAGAAGAAAAAAGGTTTGCCTGTACGTTAGACGCGGCTTTGCCTATTTTTGAATGTATGGTTTCCTCCGGGAGCGGAAAACTGAGCGGAGAACAAATTTTTAATTTGGTAGATACCTATGGATTGCCGTTTGAGGTGATAACGGAAGAAGCGGAAAAAAAGAAGGTTGAACTTGATATTCCCGCTTTTCAAAAGCTTATGCTCGAGCGGAAAGAAACATCCCGAAGGGGATGCGGGATGTCTGCGGAATTTATTTTTAAGCCGGATCGGTTCTTAAAAGCTCCAAACCCCGAATATTCCGAAGTTCTTCCGCTTGAAGCGGCCATAGAGTTCATACTTAAAAAGGACGGAGTTTCTCTTGAGATCACCGAAGGCGAATGTGCCGAGATCGTATCAAATCCGCAAAGCTCTCATTTTTATTCGGAAGCAGGCGGGCAGGCGGGAGATACCGGTACGATAAGTAAATCGGGCGCTCTTATGAATATCGTGAATACTTTCCAAACGTGCGGCCGGAAAATTTTTGCTGTTTTGGTTGAATATGGTACTTTCAGAATAAATGATAAAGTTGTTATAACACTTGATATCTCTCGAAAAAACCGAACGGCTAAAAATCATACAGCGACACATCTTTTGCAGAGCGCGCTTCGCGCGGTTCTGGGGGATCATGTAAAACAATCGGGTTCTTATGTTGACGAGGAGAGACTTCGTTTTGATTTTACTCACATGAAGAAGCTTTCTAAAACAGAACTGTTTAAAGTGGAACGGATGGTAAACGGATGGATAGAGGATGCTCTCGCGGTGAAAAAAGAAACAAAGTCTTTGAATGAAGCGAAGGCGGATGGGGCGCTTTCTTTTTTCGGAGAGAAATACGGGGAAGAGGTAAGGGTTGTTTCGATAGGGACTGAGTCTAAGGAATTTTGCGGAGGCACGCATGTGGACAATACTCGGGATATAGGCATCATAAAAATCATCTCGGAAAGCTCAGTTGCCGGCGGCGTCAGGCGTATTGAAGCGGTAACAGGCGCGCGCGCCGAAAGCTGGATGAAAAAGAAACTCGAGGAATATATAAAAAAAGACGGATTTAAAGAAATGTTCAAGGATGATAAACCGGGAAAAATCGTTTACGATCGCGCCGTAAAGATTTTATCAGGACCGGAAAAGATAACTAAAGATGTTATTCTTGATTTTGACGAGAATATTTTGCCGGTGTTTAAAAATGCCGAAGAACGCGCGGCTAAAAACGCGAAAAAATTTCAAAAAGAAAAAGCGGCATCGTCTCTGAATGACGCGATAAAAGAAGCGGACAAAATGGCGGCGGATTCTTATGAGATCGGCGGGATAAGATTTGTTTCAGGCGAGTTTGAAAATTTGGATAAGACGCTTCTCAGAAAAGTGTCGGCATATCTTCAGGGGAAAGCGGAGGTTGTTATTGTCGGAAGCAGTATGGACGGAGAAGCTTATTTAACCGTTGCTTCTTCCAGCGCGGTTGTAGCCGCGGGGGAAATCATAAAAGACGCGGCAAAGGATATTGACGGCGCGGGCGGAGGGAACGCTGTTTTTGCTCAGGCCGGCGGAAAAAATCCTTTAGGACTTCGGACGGCGCTGAAAACGGCGCGTCATATGGCCGAAGAATTATTACGTAAAAAAGAGGAGTGAAAGGGTTAGTATGCGCAGTATAAAAGTGGGGAGTAAAGCGTTTAATAGTCTGGTTGACAGAGATGATCACGGCCGGGTACGCCTTCAGAACAAGGTTTCTAAAATATTAGCGAAGGTGCGCGGAGACGGGGACAAGGCGCTTCTCCGGTATACGAAAAAGTTTGATAAGGTGAATATGACGAGAAAAGATCTCCGCGTTACCGAAGCTGAGATCTCAGGCGCTTACCAGGACATAAAACCGGAGATAGTGAACACTCTTAAGGAGATTATTCAGAACATAAACAAGTTTTATACGAATCAAATGCCTAAGTCGTGGTCAATAAAGCAGGATTCGGGAATTGAACTCGGAGAGAAGTTTGTGCCGATCGAAAAAGTGGGAGTGTATGTGCCCAGCGGAACGGTGCCTTTAGTTTCAAGTGTGTACATGACGGTTCTTCCGGCTAAAATAGCGGGTGTGAAAAAAATAATCATGGTTTCTCCGCCTAACAAATACAAAAGTATTGATCCGCATATACTTGTGGTCGCGAATCTTCTTAAAGTGGATGAGATCTATAAGATCGGCGGGGCTCAGGCAATAGGCGCTTTGGCTTTCGGTACTAAAACGGTGCCGAAAGTAGATAAAATTGTCGGTCCGGGAAATGAGTATGTTACCGAAGCAAAACGACAGGTGTTTGGATATTGCGATATAGATATGCTCGCGGGTCCGAGTGAAGTGCTGATCATAGCTAATAGTTACGCGAATCTTGATTATCTCAAAAAAGATTTGATGGCTCAGGCGGAACACCACAAAGGTTTAGCAGTGCTTGTTACACCGTCAAAAAGAGTTTTCAGCGCTCTACACAAAGATTCGGAGATAAAGGGGTATATCATTAAAGTGAAAAATTTGGAAGAAGCGGCGGAAGTGTCTAATCTGATCTCGCCTGAACATCTTCAGCTTATGATTAAAACTCCCAAAAGAGTTTTGAGAAATATCACTAACGCCGGAGCCGTTTTTCTCGGACAGTATTCTCCGGTGGCTATCGGTGATTATATCGCCGGACCAAGTCATGTCTTGCCAACCGGGGGAACCGCGAGGTATTCTTCGGGACTCAATTTGAGAAGTTTCATGAAAAGTTCTCACATTATTTCGTATTCGCGCAAAGCCCTTTCCACTTCTGAAAAATGGGTACGCGAACTTACGGAACTTGAAAAACTCGAAAAACATTGGGAATCGGTTAAAGTAAGGTGCGAGTGAAGAGCCGTATATCAAGGAACCGTATGTTGTATGTCGCATATAGTATGTCGTAAGAGATTCCCGCCGAGGCGGGCCGCCTCCGGCGGAATTTTATGCGATATACGACATACGATATGCGATTAGAGGGGGGAGTAATTATGGGGATTTTTTGTAGCGGGGGGAAAGAAAAAGACAGATGTGTGAAATATGAGAGAAAATCCAAGGAGACGGAGATAGAGATACCTGTTTTGAATATTGACGGCTCCGGGAAAAGTAAAATATCGACATCGATAGGGTTTCTTGACCATATGCTTACGCTATTCGCGTATCATGGGTTCTTTGATCTCGAAATTGAGGCTAAGGGCGATACTCATGTTGATAATCATCATCTTAATGAAGACATCGGCATCGCGCTTGGGGAAGCGTTTAAAAAAGCTTTGGGGGATTGCAAGGGCATAGTAAGAACCGCTTCGGCGGAAGTGCCGATGGATATGGCGAGTGCTAAGGTTTTGATAGATTTGTCCAACAGGGCGGCGTTTAAATATATCGATCCCCTGTTACCAACTTATGACGCAAGTAAAGAACAAGAAGGGTATACAGTACATTACGCAAAAGATCTTTTAGAAAGTTTCGCTAAGAAGCTTTGTATGAATCTCCATATTGAAATAAAAGGTGAAGGTGATATGCATCACCATCTTGAAGCGACGTTTAAAGCGCTTGGAATCGCGCTTGATAAAGCAACGGCTCGTGACGCGCGAAGAACCAATGAAGTGCCGTCGAGTAAGGGGATTTTGTAAGAGTTGGTTCGTTGATGGTTAGCTCGTTGAGTGTTAGCTCGTTGATCGTTAGTTCGTTGATCGTTGTTTTTTTTAAAACCATCAACGCATAACAATCAACAAGCCAACGAACTAACAATCAACAAGCTAACGAACAAACGATCAACAAGCAAACGAATCAACAATCAACAAGCCAACGAACCAACGAACCAACGAGCCAACGAGGAAGATGATTAGCATAATTGATTACGGATCAGGAAATATAAGTAGCGTTTACAACGCTTTTCAGCATATAGGCTGTCGTGTCAAAGTATGTACTGAAGCGAAAGATTTGTTAAACGCGGATAAAATTGTTCTTCCGGGTGTCGGAGCATCTCGTGAGGCGATGAACAGACTCCGTGACGGCGGATTTATAGAACCGCTTTTAGAAAATATAGCCAAAGGCAGACCTTTTTTGGGTATATGTTTAGGACTTCAGCTTCTTCTTAGCCGTAGTTTTGAATTCGGTGAAAACTCGTGTTTGAATCTGATCGAGGGAGAAGTTAAACGGTTTCCTCCTTCGGAAGGACTAAAAGTTCCGCAGATTGGGTGGAATACGGTGAAATTTACCGAACGCGCCAGCCCGATATTTAAGGGCGTGCGTGACGAAAGTTATTTTTATTTTGTTCATTCCTATTATTGTGACGTTAAGGATCCGGTTTTTAAGGCGGGAGAAACGGAATACGGATTTTTTTACACTTCCGCGGTTTGTAAGGACAATATTTACGCTGTACAATTTCATCCGGAACGGTCACAAGAAAACGGATTAAAAATCTTAAGGAATTTTGATAAATTATGAAGATCATACCGGCTATTGATCTGATCGGCGGGGAGACTGTAAGGTTACTGCGGGGAGAATATGACCGTATGCTCAATTATGAGATCTCTCCTCAAAACGCGGCATTAAAATGGGAATCCATGGGGGCGGAACTGATCCATATTGTGGATCTTGACGGCGCGAAAAAAGGGAATCCGGAAAATCTTCCGGTTGTCCGGGAAATAGTTAAAACTCTTAAAATACCGGTTGAGCTTGGAGGCGGATTTAGAACAGGCGAAAATATCTCTGAAGCTCTTGACGCGGGGGTATGGAGAGTTATCATAGGCTCGCGCGCGTTTGAGGATATGGATTTCGCGCGGAGAGTTGTGAAAGAGTTTGGCGCGCGCGTAATTTTCAGCATGGATATTAAGGCCTTGAAACCAAGTGTTCGTGGCTGGAAGAAAACTTTAAATTTGGAGATTTCGGATATTTTGTCATTTTTTGCCTCGCTGGGAGTAAAAGAGATCATCTATACGGATATTGAAAGTGACGGTATGCTTTCCGGTCCGAATATAGACAATCTTAAGCGAATTTTGAGTGAAACGGATATAAAGATCATATCCGCGGGAGGAGTTAAGACTATTGAAGACATACTCGCTCTCAAAGAGATGGAAGACATCGGTATTTCAGGGGTCATAATCGGCCGCGCGCTTTATGAGGGAACGATAGATCTTAAGGAGGCGATAAGTGTTAGCAAAAAGAATAATACCGTGTCTTGATGTGAAGGACGCGCGTGTCGTAAAGGGGGTTAATTTTGTAAATTTGCGCGACGCGGGATGCCCTGTCGAGAATGCCAAAATTTATAACGATGAAGGCGCGGATGAGCTTGTTTTTCTGGATATTACCGCGAGCGTCGAAAAAAGAAAAACGATTGTTGATATGGTCAGGCGCGTGGCGGGGGAAGTTTTTATGCCGTTTACCGTCGGCGGCGGGATTAATTCCAATGATGACATAAGAGACCTTTTAAGCGCGGGATGTGATAAAGTTTCCATAAATACCGCCGCGGTTTATCGTCCCGATTTTATTAAAGAAGCGAGTGTTCGGTTCGGCACGCAGTGTATTGTTGTTGCCATTGACGCGAAACAAAAGGCGGAAGGTGAGTGGGAAGTGTATATCAAAGGCGGCAGAGAAAATACGGGGCTTTCTGCTGTGGAATGGGCGCGCCAAGCTGAAAAACTGGGCGCGGGAGAAATATTGCTTACAAGCATGGATCGTGACGGAACGAAAAACGGATATGATGTAAATTTAACGCGCGCTGTCGCGGCATCGGTAAACATTCCGGTGATTGCTTCCGGAGGGTGCGGGAATCCAGAACATTTTTTTGAAAGTTTTACCGAAGGGAAAGCCGACGCGGCGCTCGCGGCATCTATTTTCCATTTTAAAGAGTTTACGATACGCGAGGTGAAAGAGTTTTTGAGAGAAAAGGGAGTCGCGGTTCGGATTGATTCGTAGAGGCGGACCCATGTGAAATCGTCCGCCATCAACCTCGTAGGATGGTATAATGCGGGCACATGCAATGTGCCCCTACTACCAACCTACGAGGATGTTGGCGGCATGAATGTGGTAAAGTGGTACACTTTGTACATTCAGATAAAAAGTGAGGACAAAATGAATTTTATTGAGGGGCTGAATTTTGATGAGAAGGGGCTTTTGCCGGCGATTATTCAGGATGAAAAATCCGGGCGGGTTTTAACGCTTTGTTATATGACGAAAGAAGCACTTTCAAAGACCATAGAGGAAAAGAAAATATATGTGTTTCGGCGTTCAAAGGGCAGGATAATGATTAAGGGTGAGAGTTCCGGATGTGTGCAGACAGTAAAGAAAATGTTTGTTGATTGCGCGGGGAATTCTCTCCTTTTTATGGTGGAACAGACACGCGCCGCCTGTCATGAAGGATATTTCAGCTGTTATTTTAGAAGAGTAGATGATAAAGGTGAAATTGTAATAAGCGAGAAGCGCTTGTTTGATCCGAAGGAAGTGTATAAATAGTTAGCTCGTTGATCGTTGGTTCGTTTATGATTAAACGATCAATAAACTAACGATCAACAAGTTAACGATCAACAAGCTAACAATCAACGAACCAACGAATTATATGTATTATCCGAATGAGCAAAAATTTATAGAACTCGCGAAAAAGGGGAATGTCATTCCCGTCTACCGGGATTTGCCTGATGATTTCGGGACTCCTTTGGCGGTATTTTCCGCGATCGATGAAGGCGATTTTTCATATTTGCTTGAATCCGCCGAGGGCGGGAAACATATGGGCAGGTTTTCTTTTTTGGGAAGCAGTCCCTCTTTTGTTCTTGAGTGTAAAGGTAAAAAAATCACGCTCCGCCGAGGGAAAAAAGTTAAAACATATACCGCTCGCGTCAGTCCGATAGACGAAGTGAAACGTGTTATGTCGCGGTTTCGTTTTGTTGAGATCCCGGGACTTCCGCGTTTTTGCGGAGGTTTGGTCGGATATATGGGATATGATATGGTTCGTTTTATTGAAAAAATTCCGGATAAAAACCCTATTGATTTTGATATGCCGGACATGCAGTTTGTGCTTACTGATACGATCCTTATTTTCGATCATGTGGAGCATAAAATAAAAGTGGTTTCAAATGCCGTCGTAAACGGGTCTCCGAGCGCGGCTTATAGAACCGCTCGGAGAAAAATAGACAAAATAGTGAAAAAACTTAAAACCCCCGCGCCCCGCGCGGAGGAAAAAAAACTTTCACGGAAAAAACTGCCGATAGAATCGAATTTTTCAAAAAAAGAGTTTTGCGGTATAGTGAAAAAAGCCAAAGAATATGTACGCGCGGGAGAAGTGATCCAGCTTGTTCTTTCTCAAAGGTTAAAAAGACAGACTTCAAGCGGCGCGTTTTCGATATTCAAGGCGCTTCGAAGTATAAACCCTTCGCCGTATATGTATTACCTTAAGTTCGGTAAGTATAGAATTGTGGGATCGTCTCCGGAAATATTGGTAAGATGCGAAAATGGGGACGTTCAACTTCGGCCTATAGCCGGCACCAGACCGCGCGGTAAAAATAAAAGCCAAGACGCGAAACTTGAAAAAGAACTTCTATCTGACCCGAAAGAAAAAGCCGAACACATTATGCTTGTTGACTTGGGCCGTAACGATATCGGCAGGGTATGTGATTACTCAAGCGTAAAAGTGAACCGCCGAATGCGGGTGGAAAAGTATTCGCACGTAATGCATATTGTCAGCGATGTTGTCGGCCGCCTTAGTAAAGACAAAGATGTATATGATCTGATTCGGGCGGTGTTTCCCGCCGGTACCGTAACGGGCGCGCCAAAAGTGCGCGCGATGGAACTTATTGACGAACTTGAGAACGTTCGGCGCGGACCTTATGCCGGCGCTGTCGGTTATATCGGTTTTTCGGGAAATATTGATCTGTGTATAACCATAAGGACTATAATAATGAAGGCGCGAGCGGCATACATTCAGGCCGGCGCGGGTATAGTGCTTGATTCTGAGCCGAAGAAGGAATATCAGGAAACTTTGAATAAAGCTATGGCGCTTATTAAGGCGATTGAATTTGCCGAAAAGGAAACGGCATGATCCTTATAATTGATAATTATGATTCGTTTACGTATAACCTTGTTCAATATCTGGGAGAGCTTGGCGGTGATGTTGTTGTTTATCGTAACGATAAAATAACGGTTCGAGACGTAGAAAAACTGGCTCCTGAGAAGATAATTATCTCACCGGGCCCGGGAAGGCCGGCTGAGGCGGGTATTTCAAAAGAAATAGTAAGAAAATTCGCGGGACGAGTGCCTATACTTGGTGTTTGTTTGGGGCATCAATGCATAGCGGAAGTCTTTGGCGGGAAAATCGTACGAGCGCGCCGTATTATGCACGGCAAGGTGAGTAATGTTTATCATGACGGTAAAGATATCTTTAAAAACGTGCCTTCACCGTTTGAGGCTACGCGGTATCATTCTCTTGTTATCGCGCCCGCCAGTTTGAAGTCTCCGTTGATTCTTCAGGCATGGACGGATAAAAAAGAGATAATGGGGGTAAAGCATAAAGATCACCCCATATGGGGCGTTCAGTTTCATCCGGAATCTATTTTAACCACGGAAGGGATGAAAATTCTTAAGAATTTTATAAAGCTGTAGGGGCACATTGCATGTGCCCGCATTGCTACCAAACTACGAGGATATTGGCGAAGTTTATTGGTCGTTCGTAGGGGCGGGCCTTGCGTCCGCCCGTAAATGATGGTTGATAAAAGGAAATTATGGATATTAAAACGGCGATAAAAAGAGTTGTCGCGTTTCGGGATCTTACGGAGAAGGAAGTTTATTCCGTTTTTATGGATATTATGACGGGAAAAGCCGCACCTTCGCAAATAGGCGCGTTTGTTACAGCGCTTCGCATGAAAGGGGAAACGGTTGGAGAGATCGTCGGCGCGGCTAAAGCGATGAGAGAAAAATCGGTTAAAATAAAGTTTGCCCCGGAAAAAATGATTTTTGATACTTGCGGTACGGGCGGGTCGGGAACGAATGTTTTCAATGTTTCGACCGCTTGCGGATTTGTTCTTGCCGCCTGCGGTGTACCCATGGCGAAACACGGGAATAAAGCGGTATCAGGCAGATGCGGCAGCGCGGATGTACTTAAAGAGTTGGGTGTAAAGCTTGATATTAAGCCGTCCGCGGTAAAAAAATGTATTCAAAAGATCAATATCGGATTTTTATACGCGCCTCTCTTTCATAAAGCGATGAAATATGCCGCTCTGCCGCGAAAAGAGATCGGGATAAGAACCATATTTAATGTTTTAGGGCCGCTCACGAATCCGGCATTAGCTCAGCGGCAGGTTGTGGGCGTATACAAAGAGGAATTAACCGAAAAACTCGCGAAAGTTCTTAAAAAGTTAGGAACAAAGCGCGCGTATGTTGTATACGGAATGGATTCGCTTGATGAAGTTACGATAACAGGGAAAACACGTATCACGGAACTTTCGAACGGCAGGATACGGTCTTTTTATGTCAGTCCCCGGGATTTCGGATTAAAAAAAGCCACGATGAAAGATATTCAAGGCGCCTCGGCGAAGAAAAACGCGAAAATAATAATGGATATTTTAAAAGGCAAAAAAGGACCTAAAAGAGATGTTGTTCTTATGAATTCAAGTGTCGCGCTTATGGCTTCCGGTAAAACGAAAGACTTTAAGAGCGGTGTTGAAACGGCCGCAGAGGTCATTGATACGGGTCTCGCGCTCGGGACATTAAACGCGTTGATTAAAATTACCAATGACGCTTCGTAGGGGCGCACCCATGTGTGCGCCCTAATGAATTGAACAATGACGCAGTAATGTGTATGCGACGGAAAAGCTCGGGCGCGCCTGTCCGCCCCTACGGATTCAATAAAGAAAAGTGATGTTTACACAGAGGTTTTCATGATATTGTCAAAAATAATTGAAGAAAAAAGACGGGAAATAGATAGAGCCGAGAAGAGGCTTTCTCTGAACGATATTAAAAAAGAAGCTGAATCTTTATATATTCGGAGCGCGTTTAAGAAAAACATCGCCCGTAAAGGGCATATAAATCTAATCGCGGAAATTAAGAAGAGCTCTCCATCAAAAGGGATAATACGTCCGAATTTTGATCCGGTAAAGATCGCGCTTACCTATCAAGCCGCCGGCGCCGGTGCTGTTAGTGTTCTGACTGACGAGCGTTTTTTTGACGGGAAGCTGGAATATCTCAGAAAAATAAAAGAAAGAATAACTATTCCCATTTTAAGGAAAGATTTTATTATAGATGAGTATCAGGTATATGAATCGGCCGTGAACGGCGCGGACGCGATTCTTCTTATCGCGCACATACTTACGCGGGAAGAACTTAAGAGATATCTGGATATAACTAAAACTTTAGGTATGGATGCTTTAGTGGAAGTGCATAACGAAGAAGAAGTTGAAAAAGCTTTAAGTATAAACGCTCCCATAATCGGAATAAACAACAGAGATCTGACGACTTTTAATGTTGATATCTCGGTTACACAGAGATTGACGCGTCTTCTGCCGGATACGAAGGTGATAGTCGCGGAAAGCGGTATCACCAGTTATGAGGAAGTGATGTTTTTGAAAAGTCTTGGAGTTAATGCCGTTCTGATCGGGGAGATTTTTATGCGTACGGAAAATATCGGCGAAAAAGTACGGGAATTGATGCGGGAATGATTTGGTTAGTCAGTTAGCCGGTGCGCCGGTTAGCCAGTTGTAGAGGGCAGGTATGCATCCTAACGGGTACAAGCCTGGGTCCAGGGTGTTGCCGGTTTGACGGATATAAAAGTTGTGAGTAGAGCAAGAGGAGAAGAAGTTGGTTAAGGTTAAGATATGCGGGATAACTAACGCGGAAGATGCTGTCGTCGCGTGTCAGTGCGGCGCTGATCTTATCGGGTTTGTATTTGTTGCCGGCACTTCCCGTTGCGTGGATAAGAAAATTGTAAAAGAGATCATATCCGGTGAACCGGGAAAATTTAAGGGGAAAGTGATTTCGGTGGGGCTTTTTAAGGATGAGACGATAGAACGGGCGGGGGAAATTGTTCATTATTCGGGTATCGGCTCTGTTCAATTTCACGGCGCGGAAAGTCCCGAATATTGCGGGGATTTTAAAAAATTCATGATGAAAGAATACGGCATCGGAGAAATAAAGGTTATAAAAGCTTTTAAAGTTAAAAAGGAGATTTTGCCGAGTGGAGTGTACCGGCCGGAGGATTACGATACGGTGGATTATTTTGTTTTTGATACGTTTCATCCGTTCCGGGACGGGGGTACGGGTATCGGATTTGATCACGAAGTATTAAAAGCGAACCGTGAAAAACTGAAAAAACCTTTTTTCATTGCCGGGGGACTAAACGCGGAAAACGTGAAAGAGGTTGTGCGGAATGTTCGTCCGTTCGGCGTGGATGTATCCAGCGGGATAGAAAAGAACGTTGGAATGAAAGATAAAAAACTTTTAAAGGAGTTTATTTTAAATGCGAAAAACGCGTGAAGTACCAGACAAAAAAGGTTATTTCGGGGAGTTTGGGGGTCGTTTTATCCCGGAAACTCTTATGCCGGCGATCGGAGAGTTGACTGAGGCGTATAAAAAAGCGTCAAGATCAACGTCATTTAAAAAACAAGTGGAATATTATTTGAAAGAATACGCCGGACGCCCGACTTTGCTGTATCGTGCCGATAAACTGACAAAAAAGCTCGGCGGAGCGAAAATATATTTGAAACGGGAAGATCTTCTGCATACCGGAGCGCATAAGATCAATAATACCATCGCTCAGGCGATTCTTGCCCGGATGATGGGGAAAAAACGTCTGATTGCCGAAACCGGAGCCGGACAGCACGGGGTGGCTACTGCTACCGTCGCGGCACTTTTTGGGTTTGAATGTGAAGTTTATATGGGAACCGAAGACGTGGAACGGCAAAGTCTTAATGTCGCCCGCATGAAACTTTTAGGAGCAAAAGTGGTTCCTGTCCGGAGCGGATCGTGTACTTTAAAAGACGCGATGAACGAGGCGATAAGAGATTGGGTTACGAATGTTCGCGACACGTTTTATGTGATCGGTTCGGTATGCGGGCCGCATCCGTATCCGATGATGGTCAGAGATTTTCAGGCAGTTATCGGACGTGAAGTTAAAAGACAGATTCTTAAAAAAGAAGGTAGACTTCCGGATTATCTCGTTGCTTGCGTCGGAGGCGGAAGCAATTCAATGGGACTTTTTTATCCTTTTCGTAACGATAAAAAGGTGTCTTTTATCGGAGTTGAAGCCGCCGGTTTCGGCATTAAAACCGGGCGGCACGCGGCGGCTTTAATGAAAGGGCGGGTCGGGATACTGCATGGAACAAAAAGTTATGTGCTGGAGGATGATGACGGACAGATAAAGTTGGCTCATTCCATCTCTGCCGGTTTAGATTATCCGGGTGTGGGGCCGGAACACTCGCATTATAAAGAAACCGGACGCGCCCGGTATGTTTCGATAACGGATAAAGAAGCTCTTAGCGGCGTGAAGCTTCTCGCGGAGACTGAAGGGATTATTCCCGCGCTTGAAACGGCGCACGCGGTAGCGTATGTGACTAAACTTGTTAAAAAAACGAAAAAAAGTGATATCATAGTGGTTTCCTTGTCCGGCCGCGGAGATAAGGATATGGGAATTATTGGTGAATGTGTTTTGTGAATGGGGTGAATGGTTGAATCGTCCGCCAACAAGGCTCCACCTCATCGTAGGGGCACGGCATGCCGTGCCCGTATAATGGGGCGGAGGATGTTGGCGGAGTTTGTTGGTTTTTCGTAGGGGCGGGCCTTGCGTCCGCCCGTAGAATAGTTAATGGTTTATGGTGAACGGATAGGGTTTGGTGAAAAATGAATAGAATTGATGAAACATTTAAGGAATTACGGCGCCGGAAGAAAAAGGCGTTTATTCCTTACGTAACTGCCGGAGACCCTGATCTTAAAACTACGGAAAAAATAGTTTTAAGTCTCGCGGAAGCGGGAGCCGATATCATTGAGCTTGGAATACCTTTTTCGGATCCCTTGGCGGACGGCAAGGTAATACAACGCGCGGTTACGCGCGCGCTCGCGTCTGGTACGTCAGTTAAGAAAATTTTCGACATGGTTCGCCGTCTTAGGCGAAATACGGATGTTCCGTTGGTGTTTATGACATATTATAATACCATTTTCAATCATGGGCTCGCCCGTTTTGTGCGTCAGGCTAAGGACTCGGGAGCGGACGGCGTTATAGCGGCGGATCTGCCTTTGGAAGAAACGGAAGAACTTAAATCTCAGGCGGATAAAGCGGAATTTGACGTTATTATGCTTTCGGCGCCTACTACGCCTCTTGGGCGGTTTCGAAAGATATCAAGTTATTCGAAAGGGTTTATCTATTATGTCTCTTTGACGGGTGTGACGGGAGTAAGAGCTGATCTTCCCGAACATTTGAGAAATAAAATGAAACAACTGAAAATGAATACAAAAAAACCGGTGTGTGTCGGGTTTGGTATTTCCAACGCGCTTCAGGCGGGGAATATCGCGAAACTTGCCGATGGAGTTATAGTGGGAAGCGCGATAATAGAAAAAATAGAAAAAAATCTGAAAAATAAAAGTAAAATGGTGAGGGAAGTCGGCATTTTCGCGCGGAGCCTCGCGAAAGCGGTCCATTCGGTGAACGGTGAATCGTAAATGATGCCCGCCGGAGGACTGTCTCTCTCCGGCAGAAACGGCGGATCAAAATATGCGGATAATGGCCTTGGATATCGGGACGAAAAATATCGGTGTTGCTTTGAGTGATGAGACCTGTCAGATCGCGCAAGGTATGGAAGTTATTTTAAGGACGAGTGATAAAAAAGCGGTGTTTCGCCTTAAACAGATTGCCGCGGAATTCAATGTCGCGAAAATAGTTGTGGGGCTTCCTGTGAATATGAACGGCTCATTAGGGCCGCGCGCGGAGGATAGTAAACGTTTTGCCGAAAAACTGGAAAAAGAAATGTCTGTCGACATTTGTTTTTGGGACGAACGCTTAAGCACCAAAGAAGCGGAAGATATTATGATCGCCGCTGACGTTTCAAGGAAAAAAAGAAAGCTGGTGATTGATAAACTTGCCGCGCAGATCATTTTGCAGGGGTATTTGGACAGGGCGTAAGCCCTGTCCGCTACAGGTTACAGGTTGCAGGTTTCCCGCCGAAGGCGGGTCCGCCTTCGGCGGAAATCCTGGAACCTGAACCCTGAAACCTGAAACTTGTAACTCTTAAAGGAAAAAAACTATGTATAAAAAAATGCAGACAAAAAACGGGCTTAGTGTATTAGCGTCGCCGATGAAACATATGACCTCGGTATCTCTAAGCGTATGGATAGGTGTTGGCGGACGATATGAGTCAAAAGAGCAAAGCGGGATAAGCCATCTTATTGAGCATATGCTTTTTAAGGGAACTTATTCCAGAACGGCAAAAGAACTTAAAGAAAATGTCGAAGGTGTCGGCGGCGCGTTTAATGGGTTTACTTCGGATGAGGTGACTTGTTACATGGTGAAAGTTCCGAGTGAATATATGGAACTTGGCTTGGACGTTTTGGCAGACATGGTGCAGAATGCCAAAATTTCAGAAGAAGACCTGGAAAAAGAAAAATTTGTTGTTTTGGAAGAAATAAAAATGTATCGGGATTTGCCGGGCGAGTATGTTCTTGACCTGCTGAACGAAATAATGTGGCCGGATAACGCGTTGGGACGGCCTCTTACCGGTACGACCCAAAGTGTTAATTCGTTAACTCGGGATGAATTGATCAAATTTAAGGAGATGAATTATCATCCTTCGAATATTGCTGTTGTGGCGGCGGGGAATTTCGAGAGCGAAAAGCTTTTTGATCTCGCGGAGGAAAAATTTGCCTTGGCAAACAAACAAAGAGTCTTGTCTTTTGAAAATGTAAAAGTTATTCAAAATGCTCCTCATGTAAAAGTTTGCTCCTCAAAAACAAAACAAACGCACATAACGTTTGGATTTCATGCCGAAGACCGGAATATTCGCGAGAGGTTCGCGCTGAAACTCGCGAATGTCATTTTCGGAGGTAATATGTCGTCACGTCTTTTTGAAGAATTACGCGAGAAATACGGACTTTGTTATGATATTTCTTCCTCGTATAAGAGGCATAGTGATAAAGGAGAGATTCATATACATGCGGGCGTTGATACCGCCAAGGCTCTCCAATCGGCTGTCGCGATATTGGATGAAACAAAAAAATTAAGAGATTTGGGTGTTACCGAGGAAGAGCTTGACCGCGCTAAGAGATACGTAAAAGGTCAGTTTTTACTCGCGATGGAAAGCACCTCTTCCCGAATGATGTGGCTCGGAGATAGGTTTATGATACATAAAGATATTCCGAAGGTAGAAGAAGTGCTGGACAATATAGATGAGGTTACCCTGCCGGACATAAAGAAGGTTTGTGAAAATGTCTTTAAGCCTTCTTCGTGTAATCTGGCGATAGTAGGCAAATTTACTGAAACGGAAAAAAATAAAATTATGAGAGAAATAAGTAAGCTATGAAAGGATTTATCGGATGAAAAAGAAAGTATTGATCGCGCCGAGTATTTTGTCGGCTGATTTCAGCAGGTTGGGTGAGGAAGTAAAATTGGTGGAAGACGCCGGAGCTGACTGGATTCACGTTGATGTTATGGACGGAGTTTTTGTACCCAATATCACTATCGGGCCTCTTGTGGTCAAAGCCATAAGGCCTTTAACGAAGTTATTATTTGATGTGCATCTAATGATAGATGAACCGATAAGGTATATTGATCAATTCGCCTCTGCCGGCGCGGATCTTATAACGTTTCATATAGAAGCTTGCCGCCAGGCCGAGAGAGTTATCGAAAAGATCCGGCAAAAAGGAAAAAAAGTAGGCATTTCTATCAGTCCCGAAACCCCTGTTTCAGAAATTGAGAGTGTGTTGGATAAAGTTGATTTGGTTTTGGTTATGACCGTAAACCCGGGTTTTAGCGGACAGTCTTTTATGGAGGAGTGTCTGGAGAAAATAAGAGTATTAAAGAAAAACTACTCCGGATATGTGCAGGTAGACGGCGGAATAAATGAAAAAACGTCTTCCAAGGCCATAAACGCGGGAAGCGATGTTCTTGTTGCCGGTACAGCTGTTTTCGGAGAGAAAAATTACGCCGCCGCGATAAAAAAACTGGTCGGTAACACACCACCAACCTCGTAGGTTGGTGGTGGCTCTTCACCCCACTATCCTGCGAGGTTGGTGGTGTAGCGCAGGTTCACAAGCGGGCACATGCAATGTGCCCCTACAACCATCTTACGAGGTTGGTGGTGTTAGGATCTGTTTCTGATCTCGCGGGTTGATTTTGGGTAGGATTTGACTCCGGCGGGAAATTTTTACTATACGATGAAATTTTAACGATAAAAGAGGGGGGCTTGGAATGGGGAAAATAAAATTTGGAACGGACGGTTGGCGCGCGATAATAAGCGAAGATTTCACTTTTGAAAATGTGAAAGTGGCGGCGCAGGCGATAGCGGATTTTATTAAGTCAAAAAAAACGCCGATCTACAAAAAGAAAAAAATCGTTATCGGATATGACACACGGTTTCTTTCGGATAAATATGCCGAATTAATGTCATCTGTTTTGGCGGCCAACGGTATAAAAGTTGTTTTGTCCGATAAACCCAGCCCGACGCCGTCGGTATGTGTGTATATCAAAGACAAAAAATTGACCGGCGGCGTTATGATAACCGCCAGCCATAATCCCGCGCAGTATAACGGTATAAAATATAAAGGATTTTTCGCGGGATCCGCGGGATCTGATATTATTGATGATATCGAAAAAAGGCTTTATAAGTCGCGCGTTATGTTTTTACCGTTTACCGAAGGCGTTAAAACGAAAAAAATCGTTCTGGAAGATATCGTGAAGGGACAGTTAGACGATGTTAAAGAATACACCGATATGAAAAAACTGAAAAAAGCGAAATTGAAGGTACTGGTTGATTCCATGAATGGGACGGGAGCTGAATATTTTGGGGAGATATTGAAAGATACTCGTATTAAGCCTGATTTTATGTATTCCGAAGTGAATCCAACTTTTCACGGCCGGGCGCCGGAACCGAATGAAAGTCATTTGCAAGAGCTTATGACGCGCGTGAGGAAAGGTAAATATGATGTAGGTATCGCTACTGACGGTGATTCCGACCGTGTTGCCATTGTGGATGAGAAAGGCGACATATTGTCGGGGCATAAAGTTATGGCGCTTTTGATCCTGCACTTACTCAAAAACCGGAAGATGACCGGCGGCGTTGTTCAGACTATCTGCGGGACCGGTCTTATTAACAAGATTTGTGAAGAGTATGGACTTGATTTATATGAAACTCCGGTGGGTTTTAAATATATCTGTGATATGATGATAAAGAAAGACATATTGCTCGGAGGGGAAGAAACAGGCGGTATCGGATTTAAAAATTACATTCCGGAACGCGATGGGTTTCTTTCCGCGCTTTTAATGATGGAGCTCATTATCGCGGAAAAGAAACCGCTCAGCAGGATAATAAAAGACGTGAATGAAAAATACGGCAGTTATGTTTATGAAAGAGAAGATATCCTTTTTGACGAAAAGAAAAGGAAAAGTCTTATCGAAGGAATAAAGAAGAACCTGCTTACAAAAGTGCTGGATAAAAAGGTGCGCGAGATAAAAGATTATGACGGTACGAAATTTATTTGTGAAGACGGAAGCTGGCTATTACTCAGGCTTTCCGGAACTGAACCTAAATTGAGAATCTATAGTGAAACATCATCAAAAAAGGAATCGTTAAAGTATGTTGATTTCGGTAAAAAATACGCTTTTTCGTTTTTGAAATGAATAAACTCGGAAACATAAGAAATTTTTGCATCATCGCCCATATTGATCACGGAAAATCGACTTTGGCTGACAGGATCATACAAATGACCAATACTGTCGGCACGAGGGAGTTTAGGGATCAGTTTCTTGATGATATGGATTTGGAACGTGAACGCGGGATAACCATAAAATCAAGCGCGGTGAAGATAAACTATAGGGCAAAAGATGATAAGGAGTATATCTTGAATCTTATAGACACACCGGGTCACGTTGATTTTTCGTATGAGGTGTCTAAAACTATTGCCGCTTGTGAAGGCGCGCTTTTGTTAGTGGATGCTGTTCAGGGAGTGGAAGCGCAGACTATCGCTAATCTCTATTTGGCTATGGAATACGAACTTAAGATAATTCCGATCATTAATAAGATAGACCTGAAAAGCGCCCGGTGCGAAGAAATAAAGCGCGAGATGAAAGATGTTTTGGGTGTGGAGACGGATGAAATTCTGCTTATAAGCGCCAAGTCCGGCTCCGGTATAGAAGAGGTTCTTGAAGCGGTAGTCGAAAGGATACCGCCGCCTTCAGGAGATAACGCGAGTCCTCTGCAGGCTTTGATATTTGATTCAGAATATGATGTTTATCGGGGCGTTATTATATATGTGCGAATCGTGAACGGCAGTTTAAAACCCGGTCTGCAAGTTGAGATGATGAATAAAAGGGGTCGTTACGAAGTGAAAGAAGTGGGTGTTTTCGCGCCGAGGGAACAGGCGGTTGAAAGGCTGGATTCAGGAGAAGTCGGGTATATGGTTTGTAACATCAAAGACGCGAAAGATGTAGTTGTGGGAGATACCGTAACGACGGTGTCCGATCCCGCCAGTAATCCTTTGCCCGGGTATAAAAGCGTCAAACCCATGGTATATAGCGGAATATATCCTGTCAGTAACGAAGACTATGAAAATCTTAAAAGCGCTATGGAGAAATTGAAATTATCTGATTCCTCTTTTGTTTATGAGAGTGAAACATCGGCGGCTTTAGGTTTCGGATTCAGGTGCGGGTTTCTCGGGCTCTTGCATTTGGAAATAATTCAGGAACGTTTGGAACGAGAGTTTAATCTGGATCTGATCGCGTCTTCGCCGAGTGTTAACTATAAAGTAAAATTGGTTCACGGGGAACTTTTGGAAATTGATAATCCGACGAAATATCCGGAAAACGAAAGAATCGAATATGTCGAAGAACCGTTCGTGAAGTGTTACATAATAGCGCCGGCGGATACGGTCGGCGCGATCATGGGGCTTTCTGAAAATAAACGGGGCGAGTTTGTATGCACAAAATATCTCGATCCGACTAAAGTACAGCTGACATATAATATGCCGCTTTCGGAAATCATAATTGATTTTTATGATAAAATCAAGTCTTCAACTCAAGGCTACGGTTCTCTTGATTACGAATTGATCGGATACAGAAAATCAGATATAGTAAAGCTTGATATTTTGATCAATAGTGTCGCTTGCGACGCGCTTTCCTGCATTGTTCATCGAGAAAAAGCGAAAAGAAAAGGCAGGGAACTGGTGCAGAAATTAAGGGAGAGCATACCGAAACACATGTTCAAAATAGCGATACAGGCTTCTGTCGGCGGTAATATTATCGCCAGAGAAAATATTTCCGCGCTTAAAAAACACGTAACCGGAAAATGTTACGGGGGAGATATTACGCGAAAACGAAAGTTATGGGATAAACAAAAAGAAGGAAAAAAGAAAATGAGGAAGATTGGAAGTGTGAATGTTCCGAAAGACGCTTTTTTACAAGCGATGAGGGTTTCATGAAATTTTCTAAAAAAAAATTTAGTTATTTTTGGAATGAATGGATAAAACCCATATGTGTCGCCGCGCTTCTAGCCTTTTTTATAAGGACATTTATTGCCCAACCTTTTAAAATTCCGTCAAGCTCGATGTTCCCGACATTGAAACCGGGAGACCGGATCTTTGTGAATAAATTCATATATGGCGGCAGGGTGCCTTTGACTGATATTAAGCTCCCGAAAGTGCGTTCTCCGCGTTTAGGGGATATAGTTGTTTTCTTGTCTCCCATTGAGAAGAAAAAATATCTTGTAAAAAGATATATCGCCGGAGAAGGAGAAACAGTGGAAATTTCCGGAGGAGATCTATACATAGACGGCGAAAGAATTGAAACAAATCCGTGCGGGAAGTTTTTTTATTATGGACATGGTGAGTATGGAGAAGAGGATAAGGAAATAAAAGTACCCGAAGGTTGTTTTTACGCGTTAGGGGACAATAGCGCTAATTCCTTGGATTCCAGGTTTTGGGGATTTGTGCCTGATAAAAATCTTGTGGGAAAAGCTTTTCTTATCCATTGGCCGATAAAACGTATACAGTTTTTTTCGGAAGGAAAATAGGTTCGTTGATCGTTGACGATCAACGAGCTAACAAATCATGAATTGGGCTAACAGACTTACAATATTGCGGATAATACTGGTTCCGGTTTTTATCGGGACGGTGTTATACAACAGACTGAATCTCGCTCTTTTGATATTTATTGCCGCGGCTATTACGGATGCCTTAGACGGATACATCGCGCGCGCGCGTCATGAAAAAACGAAATTCGGAACGATAATGGATCCTATCGCTGATAAAATGCTTTTAGGAAGCGCGTTTGTCAGTTTTAGTCTCGTAAAAATATTACCGGCATATCTTCAGATGCCGATATATGTGCCGGTTGTGATTATCGCGAGGGACGTAATAATTTTGTTGGGGGTCATCGCGATATATCTTTTGACGGGGAAACTTGACGTTAAACCTACAATTCTCGGAAAAGTAACTACTTTTTTCCAGATGATTACAATTATATTGGTGCTTTTGTGTTTTGTTTATTCAAACTGGATTTGGAATATTACCGCGATACTTACGGTTGTTTCGGGTCTGGATTACATCAGGATAGGATCAAGGCAAATAAATGGTAAATCATAAATCTATTCCCACGGTATGTATTGTCGGACGGCCGAATGTCGGTAAATCATCCCTTTTCAACGTGCTTCTCGGAGAAAGAAAATCGGTAGTTTATGAAGAGTCCGGAACTACCCGGGATATTTCCGAAGGGATTATATCCTACGGCGATTCTAAAATTAAACTTATGGATACCGGAGGATATGTCGCGGGAGATCAGGACGAACTTTCCCGGCAGGTGAAACTTCAGGTAATGAGAGGGATGCATGAAGGTAATCTTCTGCTTTTTGTAACCGATTCTATCAGCGGAATTATGCCCGCCGATAAAGAAATTGCCGCCATCTTGAGGAAATTTAATAAACCCATTATTGTAGTCGCGAATAAGACCGATAACGAAAAACTTGAATGTGACGCTATGGAATTTTACCAGTTAGGTTTCGGTGAAGCTGAAAGTGTTTCCTGCCTGCATAGAAGAGGTATTCGTAGTTTGAGAAGGCTTATTTTCGACGTGTTCGGAAAAGAACAAACAAGCGCCGAATTTCAGGAAGAAAAGACTGATATTCTTAAAATAGCTGTTATCGGCCGGCCGAATGTAGGTAAATCATCTTTTATAAATAATTTACTGAAACGTGAGCGTGTGATAGTAAGCGTTGTGCCCGGAACTACGAGAGACTCTATTGATACTCGTTTTACCTGTCAAGAAGACGAGTATCTGTTGATCGATACGGCCGGTATGCGGCATACCCGTAAAATAAAGAAAGCAGTTGACGTTTACAGCATAATGAGGTCAAAGGAATCGATTAAACGGGCGGATGCGGTAATTCTTTTACTTGACGCCGCGGATGGCGCGACTAAAGATGACATCGGCATAATAGATTTTATCGAAGAAAACGGAAAAGCGTGTCTTATCGCGGTTAATAAATGGGATTTAGCCGGAGATGTAGAAGGTGTTTCGCAAGAAGAATACAGTGACAGTTTAGTTGACTCGTTCAGTGTGCTTAAAAAATTTCCCATTACATTTATCTCAGCTAAAACGGGTAAAAATGTGCTTTCCAGTTTATCTATGATAAAAGTTCTGGATAAAAATCTTGATTTAAAAGTTTCCACGCCTTTTTTAAACAATATTTTTAAAAAAAACGATCCATCCAAAATATCTATTTCAAGGAAGCGGAAACGTCCGAATTTTCTTTATATCGTGCAAAGCGGACAACGGCCTGTTGAATTTAAATTTTTTGTCAATGACCCTTCGAGTGTGCTTCCGGCACATTTGAGTTATATTGAGAATAAACTCCGGGCGCGTTTACCTCTTTCGGGTATTCCTATAAAAATATTGACGCGAAAATCACGAAAGGAACGGAAATGATATATTTTATGGGCGCGTTAGTCTCGGCATATTTTATAGGCGCGATTCCGACGGGATATATTCTGGGAAAACTCATGAAAGGGATCGATATTCGTGAGCATGGCAGTGGAAATGTCGGGGCTACAAATGTGTTTCGTACTATGGGTAAAATACCGGGTCTCGCAGTTTTTATTATTGATTTTTTAAAAGGGTTTATCGTTGTCACATTACTTCCGTTTTGTCTTATTAAGTTTTTTTCGGCTCCTGTGGTATTTTCATATGGTTTCATGTATCTTTTGTTAGGAATTTCAGCAATATCCGGGCACATATGGACTATTTTTCTGAAGTTTAAGGGTGGTAAGGGAGTAGCAACTACGGCAGGAGTGATTGCCGGTCAGTCTCCTGTAATTTTCGCGGTTTGTTTTGTGATATGGATAACGATATTTTCAGTGTGGAGATATGTTTCATTAGCTTCAATCGCCGCGGCAATATCATTGCCGTTTTTTGCTGTTCTATCCGGTAAAAGTCTGGAATTTAAGATATTCTGCGCGATAATAGCAGTACTCGCAGTCTATTCTCATAGGACAAATATTAAAAGATTGATGCAAGGAAGCGAGAAAAAGTTAGTACAAAAAAATCAAAGATAAATTCTTGCATTCCCCAAATAATAACGTATACTAAAAGAGTAGTAAGAAACATGAAAGGAAGTTTTTTTTTGAGTACTTTTTAAAGATATTTAAAAAGTGACATAAAATGAAAGGAAAAGATCTCTCCCCATTCCCATCCAGCTTCCACCACCAACCTCGTAGGTTTCAACCTCGTAGGTTGAAACCTACGAGGTTGAAACCTACGAGGTTGGTGTTTTTGGCGGAGAGTCTTTGGACCTGAAATGAAGAAACTTGTTTATCGAGACATGAGAGGAAAAAATCCGAATAAACATGAAATTTCGGTTGAAGAAATTTGTGAATGGCCGGAGATACAACCGGGATTTTCTTCTGATACCAGAGTTTCAAGAAAGAAGATATATAAATGTTTTGTGAAAGAAAAGTATTCGTCCAAAAACGCGCAGGATCTTAAGAATTGGGTGCGCTCAAAGAAAGAAGGGAAAAGCCAAAAAAACTGTCATGTATTACGGTATATTAACGAAAAAACAGGCGAAAATAAGATTGTCTGTAAAGTCCTCGGCGATTTTTATATTATTCATGGGGATATTGCCTATCATATAGTCTTTGTAAATGAGATAAGGATTCAGATTAAATGAGGGGTACAGTCACAGAGATTCCCGCCTGCGCGGGAATGACAACAAGGGGCGCGGGAATGACAAAAAAGGTTGTCATCCCCGCAAGCTCTAAGCGGGGATCCAGTTATAGTTAAATAAGTGCGAATTTAAACAACACATGGAAAGAGGGTTTATCATGGAGAATACAATTCATAAGTTTATGCACATCTTTATGTTGTTATTAGCGTTATGGAAACTTAATTTTATTAAGTTTAAAATATTCGTAGTGGAGAGTATAGTAAGAAAATAGTTTCAATATTCCGTGCGTCACAAAAAAAACAGGGGCGTCTCCCAAAAGGAGGCGTCCCTGTTTTTTTTTGTTATAATAAATGGGTGGCGTCCTATTTATGAGATTGACTATGAAAATCATATATGCTACACTCTGTGAGTTATTATGATTAAGACTAAAGTGTCTATTATTGGGGACGGGGGCTGGGGGACGGCGCTTGCGCTTCTTTTGCATTCAAAAGGGGCTTCGCCGATATTGTGGAGTGTTTCTCCCGAATATGCCGAAAACTTAAGAAAAAACAGGGAAAATCAAAAGTTTTTGAAGGGGATTGCTTTGCCTCGAGACCTTGAAATTACGTCCCAAGATTCGCGTATTATGGATTCAGATTATGTGTTTTTCGTTGTTCCGTGCGAATATCTACGATCAATCTCCGAAAGATTTAAGTCAGGCAGGTTTAAACATATTATCAGCGGGACCAAGGGTATTGAAAAAAGTTCCTTAAAACGTCCTTCGGAGATATTGGCGGAATATTTTCCGTCTCGAAATATCAGCATTTTATCCGGTCCGAGTATATCTTTTGAAGTTGCCAAAAATATTCCGACAACCGTAGTCATCGCGTCAAAAGGCAAGGGCGGTAAGGATGTTCAGAATCTTCTTATGACGGAAAATTTCAGGGTTTATACTTCGAGCGATGTAATTGGTGTTGAATTGGGCGGCGCGTTAAAAAATATTATAGCGATCGCGGCGGGTATTTCTGATGGGTTAGGTTTTGGGACAAATTCTAAAGCCGCTATTTTAACACGGGGTCTTGCTGAAATAACGCGTCTTGGTATTGCCATGGGCGCGGATATAGCAACATTCAGGGGTTTGAGCGGTATTGGAGATCTGGCGACGACTTGTATAAGCAAAGACAGCAGAAACAGGTGGTTTGGAGAAGAGATTGGAAAAGGCAGAAGTATAAAAGACATCATGCGGGGAACGGAAGTGGTTGTCGAGGGCGCGGCTACTTGCAAGTCCGCGCATAAACTCGCTAAAAATCTCGGTGTTGAAATGCCTATAACCGAAAAAGTATATGAAGTTTTATATGAAGGTAAAAATCCCGCCGAAGCCGTTAAAGAACTGATGACCCGTTCCCGGAAAGAAGAAAACGATTTTTAACTCGAGGAGAAGATCTGTTAACCGCGAAGGTTAAACGGCGTAATACTTAAAAGAGATCGGGACGTGGCGTAGTCTGGTAGCGTACTAGTCTGGGGGACTAGGGGTCGCCGGTTCAAATCCGGCCGTCCCGACCATTTTTTAGTAAATGGTATTTGGTGAATCTTCCGCCGCCAACCTGTGAGGTTGACGGCGGGGGGAACATTCACTATTCACCACCAATAGGAGAATTGCATGAAATCCGTTAATGTGGGGATAATCGGGCTTGGGACTATCGGCATGGGGGTTTATGAAGCTATTACGAAAAATAGTTCTCTCATCGCGAAGAAGAGCGGTGTTTTGATAAAGGTAAAAGGCGTGGCGGATAAAGACGCGGAAGCGCTTAATAAGATAAAAGACGCGAAAGGTCTCATAAAAACCGGTTCTTTCCGCGCACTTATCGCGGACAAAGATATTGACATTATTGTGGAACTTATCGGCGGCATAAATCCGGCCAAAAATATAGTCCTCGAAGCTTTAGAAAATAATAAGCATGTTGTCACCGCGAATAAAGAATTAATTTCAAAATGCTGGAAAGAGATTTTTTGTTCCGCCCGAAAAAATAAAGTATTTGTAAATTTTGAAGCCAGTGTCGGCGGCGCTATTCCTATCATTAGAACAATGCGCGACGGTTTTCGGGCGGATAAGATCGATACGATTTATGGAATTCTAAATGGAACGACTAATTTTATACTTACTGAAATCGCGGAAAAAGGGTGTTCCTTTAGTGAAGCGTTAAAGATCGCGCAAAAAAAAGGGATCGCGGAAAAAAATCCGGAACTTGATATAAGTGGGAAAGACAGTGTTCATAAACTTGCGATACTTACACTTTTAGGTTTTGGCGCGGGAATATCTCCGGATGATATCTATACGGAAGGAATTAACCGGATAGAAGCGCAGGATCTTTTGAACGCTCAAAGATGGGGGTACAGTATAAAGCTTCTTGCCATCGCGAAGAGGACTCGGTCAGGATTACAGCTCAGGGTTCATCCGACGCTTCTTAGTTCCGGGCACATTCTTTCGGATGTAAAAGGTTCTGATAACGCTATTTTTGTTAAGGGAGAACTTATCGGAGAATCACTTCTTTTTGGAAAAGGCGCGGGTAAAAAGCCTACGTCGGTTTCTGTTGTTGGAGACATCCTTGAAATCGCGGAACATATTATGTTTTCCGGAGGAGAAAATCTTCTGCCTTACAATTTTAATTATGCCGATAATAAGAAAAAACTTAAGAGCATGGTTGAGATCGAAATGCCATTTTATTTGAGGTTTTCAGTTATTGATAAACCGGGAGTCTTGGCGGGAATAGCTTCGATTCTTTCTGAGGACAAAATCAGTATTGCCAATGTTTCTCAGGAGGAAAGAAAAGAAGGCAGGGTTGTGCCGGTTGTGATATTGACACACAAGGCAAAAGAAGGCAATATGCGAAGCGCGATCAAGAAAATAGATAGAATGAGTTATGTGAAAAAGAAAACGGTTGTTATTAGAATTGAGGAATAAACGCGTTACATGCTACACGCTTCACGCAACACGTTTTTCCGCCAAAGGCGGACCCGCCTCCGGCGGGAACCCTGAACCCTGTAACTTGTAACCTGTAACAACAGTAGGAGTATTATGGGTATTATTGAAAAGTATAGAGATTATTTACCGGTAAGCGATAAGACTCCGGTTATTAGTTTGGAAGAGGGAAATACTCCTTTGATCAAAGCCGATCCTATTGCCCGGAAAATCGGTATGGGATATAACGTATGGCTGAAATACGAAGGGCTGAATCCGACGGGGAGTTTTAAAGATAGAGGTATGACGGTTGCCGTTTCTAAAGCGGTCGAAGATGGGCGGAAAGCTATCGCGTGCGCTTCGACGGGAAACACTTCCGCGTCCGCCGCGGCGTACGCGGCGCGGTCCGGTATAAAATGTATTGTTGTGATTCCTGAAGGAGCGATAGCTCTCGGCAAACTCGCGCAGGCTCTCATTCATGGCGCGAAAGTGATCGCCATTAGAGGCAATTTTGACGACGCTCTTAGGCTTGTATGTGAACTTACCGAAAAATATGATGTAGTACTCGTTAACTCAATTAATCCATATAGGATTGAAGGACAGAAGACAGGGGCGTTTGAAGTGTGCGATCAGCTGGGCTTTCAGCCGGATTATCACGCGCTTCCGGTTGGAAACGCGGGAAATATTACGGCTTATTGGAAGGGGTATAACGAATATAAAAGTAAGGGTAAGATAAATGGCTTACCGAAGATGCTGGGGTTTCAGGCGGCCGGATCCGCGCCTATTGTGGACGGGCATGTCATTGAGAATCCGGAGACAATAGCGACCGCGATAAAAATAGGGAACCCCGCGAGTTGGAAACAGGCGGAGACGGCTCGAGACGAATCCGGCGGGCTTATTGATAAAGTTACGGATGAGGAAATAGTGTCGGCTTATCGATTTTTAGCGAAGGAAATAGGAGTTTTTGCCGAACCCGCGTCAGCGGCAAGTGTTGCCGGTATATTTAAAAAAGCGAAAGAAGGATATTTTCCGAAGAATGGATCCGCCGCTCAAAAAAATATAGTTTGTGTGTTAACGGGACACGGGTTAAAAGATCCTGAAAGGGCGATAAAATGTTTAGCGTATCCCGTAGTAGTGGACGCGAATTTGGATGAGGTTGTTAAAGAGGCGGGATTGGCGGGTTGATCCGTAGGGGCGGACCCCTGCGCGCGAGCGTAACGTTTTAAATGAAAATGCGAAAACATTAAAGGAGACGAGAGTGAAATACGTAATACTTGTTCCCGACGGGATGAGCGGTGAACCGTTAGAAAGTCTTAATGACCGAACGTGTATGGAGGCGGCGCATACGCCTCATATGGATATGATCGCGCGAGGCGGCGAGTGCGGGATGGTGAATAATATACCTAAAGGAATGACGCCTGCAAGTGACGTGGCGAATCTTTCGATCCTGGGGTATGACCCTAAAAAATATTATTGCGGCAGAGGTCCGTTGGAAGCGGCTAATTTGGGGGTAGAACTTGATTCGCGGGATGTAGCGTTTAGGTTCAACCTTGTTACCATATCAAACGATATAATGGTTGATTACAGCGCGGGACATATTACTACGAACGAAACATCTGTTTTGGTGAAACTGCTCAATAAAGAGCTTGGGAGTGATAAGTTTCATTTTCATCCCGGAACAAGTTATCGTAATCTGCTTGTTGTTCGCTCTCAGTTTCCGGAGGAAGCGGATAAGCTGACAAAAGTAAAGTGTTTTCCTCCGCATGATATTCTGGACAGATCAATTTGTAAGTATATACCCAAAAACGCGGAAATCGCTGAGCTTATGGAACGTTCGAAAAATATATTGGCAAATTGCGATATTAACAAAGTGCGGATCGATCTGGGACAAAATCCGGCGAATATGATATGGATTTGGGGACAGGGCAAAAAACCTGATATGCCGAATTTTTTTGACGCGTACGGAACTTCAGGGGGCATGATATCCGCGGTGGATCTACTTAAAGGGATGGGGCGTGTTTTAGGGCTTGAGATCGCGGAAGTTCCGGGCGCTACCGGATATTATGATACGAATTATGAAGGAAAAGCTCTCGCGGCGCTTGATATACTCGAAAGAAGAGA
>Ga0268279_1000275_pt1 | contig 35916 bp, 28 predicted proteins | sample saktaG_6_FD_190142 | JGI IMG/M metagenome (GOLD analysis project Ga0268279, IMG submission 190142) | Saline water microbial communities from Sakinaw Lake, British Columbia, Canada - sak_2010_1_5_80m | ecosystem: Environmental > Aquatic > Non-marine Saline and Alkaline > Saline ...
ATTCGGCTCCGGGAAAACCCAGGTCGCACACCAGTTGTGTGTAAATGTTCAGCTTCCAGTAGAAGAAGGCGGCTTAGACTGCAATGCAATCTACATTGACACTGAAAACACTTTCCGGCCGGAGCGTATACAGCAGATGGCCGAACACTTAGGGCTAGACTCTGAAGCGGTTCTCGGAAACATTCAGGTTGCCCGCGCCTACAACAGCGACCACCAAATGCTTCTCGCCGAAAAGGCGTCGGAGATAATGAAGGAGAAGAACGTCCGCCTCGTAATCGTGGACTCGCTTACCGCACACTTTCGCGCGGAATACGTGGGCCGGGGGACGCTTGCAAGCCGCCAGCAAAAGCTTAACAGGCACATGCACACCCTCCAGCGCAAGATCGCAGACCTTTATAATGCAGCGGTCATCGTGACCAACCAGGTCATGAGCCGCCCGGACGTGTTATTCGGGGATCCGACAGTTCCCATTGGCGGCCACATTGTCGGCCACCACTCAACCTTTAGAGTCTACCTTAGAAAAAGCAAAGGGAGCAAGAGGGTTGCACAACTCATTGATTCACCCAACATGCCTGACTCGGAATGCATTTTCCAGGTCGTGACTGAAGGCATAACAGATTAATATAGGATTCTTCCAATAATATTGGGTTTTGAAATGAGAAATATTGAAATAGACTTTTTGGATGAGGTGCCATTGTCTGAACAACCAGTGGAATTGGTGGAGCGAAAAGGGATTGGACACCCCGACAGCATCTGCGATGGTCTTGCGGAAGCTGTAAGCTGCGGACTGTCCAACTATTACCTTGAAAATGTGGGTCACATTCTACACCACAACACCGATCAGGTGGAGCTTGTTGGTGGATTATCCGACCCGTCGTACGGAAACACCGAAATTTTAAAGCCCATCTACATTTTATTGTCTGGTAGAGCTACAAACGTGTTTGAAAAAGAGAAGATTCCGGTCGGAGAAATTGCCCTTTCCGCCGCGAAAGAATACTTGTCTGACACGTTCAACTACATTGACTTGGAGAAGGGCGTTGTGTGGGATCAAAAGTTAGGGTTAGGTAGCACTGATCTCAGGGATGTTTTCGGACGCGACGGGATTCCAAAGTCTAATGACACAAGCTTTGGAGTGAGTTTCGCACCATTCTCTCTCACCGAGCAGTTGACTTACGATACTGAAAAATTCATTAACGGGGATCTAAAAAAGACTCTCCCGGCTTCGGGAACTGACGTTAAAGTCATGGGAGTCCGCTTTGAGCATGAGATAACCTTGACGATTGCTAACGCCTTCGTCTGCCGGCACCTTGAGGACTGGTCCGACTACGAGGCTAAGAAGGGGGAGATGAAGGAGAAGGTTTTGGATTTTATCTCGAAAAAGACGGACGAGAAGGTGGTCGTTGAGATTAACACCGGAGACAGCGCGGAACATGAAAGCGGATTCATCTGCGTCACGGGCACAAGCGCCGAGATGGGCGACGACGGTTCGGTCGGCCGCGGCAACCGTGCAAACGGCCTTATAACCCCTTACCGTCCTATGAGCTTGGAAGCGACTGCGGGGAAAAATCCCGTCAACCACGTTGGGAAAATCTACAACATCCTGTCCAAAAAGATCGCCGACGAAATCGCAGAAGCCGGAGCCAAACAAGTGTACGTCCGCCTAATGAGTCAGATAGGAAAACCAATCGACAAACCGCTTTGCGCGAGCGTCCAAGTAATAGGAGACAAGAGCGCGGAAGCCGAAGCGAAAAGGATAACCGACCACTGGCTGGAAAACGTCACCCAAGTCACCGACTGGTGCGCACAAGGAAAAATCGAGACATTCTAAGTTTAACAAAAGCGGGTAAACGAAGTTTTTTCGAGTGAAACGAGAAAATTGGGGGAAATCCATAAAAGGATTTCCCGTTAAGCCACTTGTTAAGTTCCCCGAAGCCGAAGGCTGAGGGCAAGTGCAGCGCAGAGTTGCGAGTCCGCCATTTTATTTTTATTAATGTTGCCGGAAGTTTTCACTAAAACAGTAATACAGCGAAGCTGCGTATTCCTAAGGGAAGGGGGCAGGGCAACGTTTTAATTAAGTCGGAAGAATATCTATTATCATGGTAGATAAAAGTCAGGCAAAACAACAAATCCAGGAGCTTGTTGATAAATACAATAAGTCAAAAACTAAGTGGCAGAAAATCAGTGAGTCAGAAACCAAATCCAAGTTTTTGGAACCTCTTCTTGAATATTTAGGTTGGGATGTTAAGGGTGATGAATTTCCCGACGAAGTGATTAAAGAAGAGCGTATTCAACGTAAACGAGCGGATTATACGCTAAGGATTAATGGCGTTTCTAAACTCATTGTTGAGGCTAAAGCAATAAAAGAAGATTTAGATCGTGATGATTATGCTGAACAAGCAATAAATTATGCTTATAACAAAGCTGTTAGTTGGGCTGTTTTAACCGATTTTGAAGGCCTTAAGATTTTCTATGCTGATGAGGAGAGCACAAGACCTTTTCGAAATATTCAATTAGCAAACATAGATTCATTTAATGATGATTTTGAAGATATCTGGTTATTATCCAAGGAATCTTTTCTAAGCAGTGAATTAGATAAAAAAGCTGAAAGAGAAGGCCGAAGAAAGAGAAGGATAAACATAGGGGAACAACTATTTCAAGACTTGAATAACTGGAGAGAGATACTTTCCAAAGATATTGCCCGTAATTATGGTAATAAATATCAAGATTATGAAATCGATGAAATAGTTCAACGAATTATCGATAGATTAATCTTTATTCGGAAAACCGAGGATATCGAGATAGAAGAAAACCAATTATTGAAATTAACTCGAACATCTAGTAAACACTACTACAAACAATTAAAGAAAATTTTCAGGTACTACAATGAGCAATACAACAGCAAATTATTCGGTGAATCTTCAGAAGATTTCCATGAATGCGATGAAATAGACGTAAGCGACGAGGTAATACTGAAAGTAATCAATGGATTATATGCTCCACAAGGTAGGTTTGTAAAATACGATTTCGCAGCAATAGACGCTGACGTATTAGGGAATATCTATGAACAGTATCTAAGTCACATATTAAAAAAGACGCCCAAACGTGCAAAACTCAAAGAAGGTCGAGCACATCGGAAAGAACAAGGAATTTACTATACACCAACTTACATTGTAAACTATATTATTAGAAACACTGTTAATGATATTCTAAAAAATAAAAAAGTCAAATCCGAAGAAATACGAATTCTAGATCCTGCATGTGGAAGTGGAAGTTTCCTGTTAAAAGCATTTGATTTCTTGAATGAGTATTACAACAAGAAAGAGGGTCGAGGGCACCAAGCTCAACTTGATGAAATCGGACTTTTCACTCGAAAGGCACGTATTCTAAAAAGCAACATTTTTGGCGTCGATTTAGATACTAAAGCAGTCGAGATTGCACAACTAAATCTTTTACTCAAGCTGGCAGAAAGAAAACATAGATTACCAACCCTAAAAGAAAACATAAAATGTGGTAACTCACTAATCGACAATCATCAGGTTGCAGGAGATAAAGCATTTAAATGGGATGAAAAATTTCAATCAATTATGGCTAATGGTGGATTTGATGTTGTTATTGGTAATCCACCATACGTTAGACAAGAGGAACTTGGTGAATTCAAACCATACTTTGAAGCCCACTATCACGGATATAAGGGCACGGCTGATTTGCTGATTTACTTCTTTGAAAAAGGGATTAGTTTACTACGTGACGGAGGCTACTTTGGTTTTATCGCATCCAATAAATTCATCCGCTCGGATTATGGTGTAAACTTGCGCAAGTTTATTCTCGAAAACTGCACTATTGAGAAAATAATCGATTTTGGCGAACTTCCTGTTTTCAAGGATGCTTCAACATTTCCCTGCATTTTTATTTTCCGTAAGGGAAAGGCAAGGAAAAACCATAAATTTTTGTTCTGTGGGATACAGACGTTAGAATTTGGAAACCTTGAAGATTACATAAAAGAGAACGGTTTTTACGCTCTTCAATCAACTCTTGGAAAAGACGGGTGGAGAATTGCACGGAAAGGTGTAAATGAAATAATCGAAAAGATGAATAAACAAGGAATACAATTAAAAAAATATGCTGATGTTGGAATTTATAGGGGTATACTGACAGGTTTCAACGAAGCTTTCGTTATAAATAAAGAAATAAAAGACACGTTCATTAATGCAGATCCTAAAAACAAGGAGATAATATTACCAACGTTAAGGGGGAAAGACATCGGCCATTATGGTATCAAAGATCCCAGTCTATTCTTAATTGTTACAAGAAATGGAATAAATGTCCCAAAAGATTATCCTGTAATATTTGATCATTTATCCAAGTTTAAAGAACCACTTATTAAAAGAGCAGATCAGGGAGAACATTGGTATAATCTTAGAGCGTGTGCGTATTACGACGAATTTGAAAAACCGAAAATTATCTATGGAGATATTAGTCTTCAGAACCGATTTACAATAGATAGTGAGGGTTATTACCCCCTGAAAACTTGTTTTATCATCCCAAAGGCTGACAAATACCTCCTGGCATTACTTAACTCAAAGTTGTTTGAATTCTACATGAGGCAAACCTTTCCGATACTCGGAGACCCAGAAAAAGGAGGTAGGATACTTCATGGTACAACTTACATGAACAAGCTTCCGATTAAGGAAGTAACAGAAAAAGAAAAGAAGCCACTGGTAGAACTAGTAGATAAAATGATTTCCTTGAATAATAGTCTTAATGAGATTGGGGATAAAAAAACAGATGAAAGAACCCGAATTGAGGAAGAGATTAAGAAAACGGATGCTGAAATAGATGAACTTGTTTATCAAATTTATGGTTTAACTAAGGAAGAAATCAATATTTTTGAGGGAAATACCTCAAAAGGTTGTTAATATGGCCAAGTCAGTTAAAGTTGAAGTGGATTTAAAAGTTTTTAAATGGCTTAGGCTAAGTGCTGGCTGGAGTATTCAAGATATCGCTAAAAGACTTAAGACAAGTGTTGCTGTTGTTGGGAAAATTGAGTCAGGCGAACGGAATCCTACATTTAGGCAACTAAATATCTTGTCATCTGCTTATCGAAGACCAGTAGCTGCGTTCCTTCTTTCAAAGCCTAAAGAAGAAAAACCCATACCAAAAGATTATCGGATGCTTCCCGGAAAAAAAGACGTATTTGATAAAAAAACTATTCTTGTCTTGAGAAAGGCACGGGACTTACAGGAAATAGGCAGGGAATTATCCAAGAATATCGATTACCAAACAAAGCCAAAAATCGAGAGAGTAAATGTCTCAATCAATCCTAAAGAACTAGGTGGGAAATACAGAGAGAAATTTGACCTAACTGAAGAAAAGCAAAAGAGCTTCAAGACACCCTACAAATTCTTCAATTATCTGCGAGACACACTCGAAGATATGAATATACTTGTTTTTCAATTTTCCATGCCTGTTGAAGATGCCAGGGGCTTCGTATTCGTGGATGAGTTTCCAAACACCATTGTTATAAACACAAAGGATACCATAGAGGCAAGAATTTTTTCCCTGATGCACGAATTTGGGCACATACTTCTGGGAGAGTCGGTAATAGACTTCCCTGATTTGATGGAAACACGTAAAAACGAATTCGAAAATTGGTGTGATGAATTCGCCTCATCACTACTATTGCCAGAAAACATATCAAAACCGGTATTTGACTCAAACCGCTCTGTTCTAACTGATACAAAAACCCTAAAAACACTTTCAAGAAGCTATAAACTTAGCAAGGCCATGCTCTTGGTCAATATGAGAAAGTTACAGTATATCACAAAAAATGAGTATGAAGATGTTCTTAACAGATACAAACCCAAAGATAAGAAAAAAATAAAGAAAGGTGAAAAACAGGGAGGGGGACTACCATCAGATAAACGATGTCTTTCTCAAATAGGGACTAAATTCGTCTCAATTGTTGCAAACAACTATGATAGCAGGCTCATAACTTATACTGATGCCCTGAATTATCTGTCCATCAAATCAAAGAGTTTTGATAAAGTGTTAGTTGAGGCGAGGAAATGAGTTCAAATTTTTATATCATAGATACTTCTTCGCTCGTTGAACTAAATAAAAACAATCCTCAAGATGTTTATCCAGGTCCATGGAAAAAAATAGAAGATTTGGCAAAATCAGGAAGGTTAGTTGCACCCAAAGAAGTACTCAACGAAATTCAAGAAATTGATGATACACTTGCGCGATGGGCAAAAAACCAAAAAAAGATATTCATTCCACCAACACCAAAACAGATAAACTTAATTAAGGACATTCTGGAAAAATATCCTGCGATAATAAAGATTAACAGAAAATATGACGCTGATCCATGGGTTATTGCACTCGCAATAGAATTAGCATCAGACCCACAAACTAGCTTGTTTACGATTAAACGGATAGTAGTTACCGAAGAGAAAATCAGGGGTAATCGTATACGAATACCTTTTGTTTGCCAAGATTATAAAATTGAGGCAATTGACATACTTGATATGTTTAGATCTGAAGGATGGAAATTTTAATTTCTTCGCCCCGCCCCCGTTTTTTGTTTTAGTGAAAATTTGGGCGAGTCGAAGACGAGCCGTTAAACCAATGTTATGCTTAGGTGCGTAGCACCTTTATGTTAAATTTTTTCCCCTTGGGGAAAGGGTTTAACGAGGCAACATTTTATTTTAGAATAAAATTTTTGCATTATTTTTTTCAATAGGCGGACTCGCAATTGAACTTAACAACAATTAAACGCACTTAAAGTTCGTTTAACATCCCGTATTACGGGTTATTGGATACTTTTTGTCTGCTGTATTATTGTTTTTGAATGTATTCTATTTTATTGTTTTTACCGGACGATTGTCACGGGTATCGGGCTTTTTCGGGCTACGTTTTCGGCTACGCTTCCGAGTATCATGCGGGTTAACCCTGAATGGCCGAGGGATCCGATCACTATGAGGTTGTAATCCTTTTTGGCCTCGACGACTATTTCCTTGCCAGGGTCACCTTTTACGAGTTTAGCTTCAACTGGAATACTCTTGGATGAGACAAGACTCCTATTCTCCCCCAACATCCTCTTTGATTTTAAAAGCTCTTTTTCCCCCGACTTATCGACGACGTGAAAAACAGTTATTTCCGCGTTCAAGTATCCTGCAAGCTCAATAGCGTAATACAAGGCTTTTCTAGAGCTTTTCGACCCGTCGACTGGGACGAGGAATTTTCTCGCAGTTGCCATCCTCAACACCAGTATGTTATTGCTTTCCCGCAGATAATAAAAGGTTTATGAATTCTTCAGCACCTTTCACCCCGAAAATCCCGTTGGAAGAATTCTTCTCGGAAAATGATTCACAACTCCTACTACCCTCCCTTAAAGTCGAGTAGATTAAGAAGGGCACTGGCTCGCCAGTGTGCGTTCCAAGGGAGATGGGAGTTGCATGGTCTGGTAAAACCCCGATTACGTAATCGCCTTCAAGCTTGTCTAAAAGCCTGCCTAAAACCCGCTTGTCAATGTCTTCAATAGCCTGAATCTTGTGCTCAATATTCCTTTCATGCCCAGACTCGTCAGGAGACTCGACGTGAATGTAAGTGAAATCCACACTTTTAAGCGATTCCACTGCCGCATCAGCCTTACCCTCATAATTAGTATCCAAATAGCCGGTCGCACCCTCAACGTTTACAACCTCAAGGCCGATGGAAGCTCCAATACCCTTGATAATATCAACTGCGGATATGACCGACCCTGATAATCCGAATTTCTCTCTGAAAGCAGGGAGACTTGGTTTTCTACCCGGACCCCAAAACCAAAGCATGTTAGCAGGTTTTAAACCGTTTTGAATTCTATTTATGTTTACCGGATGGTCTTCCAAGTATTCTTTTGAATCGAGCATGATTCCGTTCAACTTTTCTGAAGTCTCACCCGCTCTCGAATCAATAGGTTCTATCAAGTTGTCTTCGACTTTCCCCCCAATAATGTCGTGAGGTGGTTTACACGCAATATCCGCTGAAAAATCCCCTGAAAGGACTGCGACATGACGGTATGAAACACCCGGAAAAATTTTTAACGGTCCGCCACCCAACTTTTCATTTCCGTATTCGACCAGTTTTCTCGATTCCCCGCTTGAAATGTGTCCTCCGCTATAATCGACTAAAACACCATCCTCAACAGTGACTGTATTACACCTCAAGATAACATCGGAAGAATCCAACACAATACCCATATTAGCAGCTTCAAGAGGCCCCCTTCCCGGGTAAAACTTTACTGGGTCATAGCCTAAAATCGCAAGGTTTGCGACACCGCTATCTTGGGGGAGGCCAGAAACCATAGTCTGAAGCAGACCACACTCGCCTCCCTGTGCTAGAGAATCCATGTTGGGGGTGTCAGCCGCCTCAAGAGGAGTCTTTCCTGAAAGCTTCGGAATTGGCAAGTCACTCATCCCGTCACAGCAGACAACAACGTATTTAACCGAAACCATAGCTAACTTTATTGAATTCCCCAATATTAAATATAAGATGAAACTGCGAGGATATGAAACTTCTGACGCAAAAGACGTCGTAAGACTCCACAGAAAATTCAATAATTGGTTTGAAAAACTTCCAGTAGACGAGGAATTCATCAATAATGCGTCACTTAGACCCGACTTTAAAATCTTCATAGCCGAAGAAAAAGGAAAAATAGCAGGTTTCTCAGGGGTATTATTCCAGGAACACGTAGGTCGCGCAGAGTTGGGTCCAATCTGCGTGAACCCTATTTTCCAAAAAAAGGGTGTGGGATCAAATCTAGTCGAACACGCAATCAAGTTTCTCAGAGAGAAAAATATCCACAGAATTATCGTTAAAGTCAAGGGCGGAAATATCGGGGCTTGTGAATTCTTCAAGTCCAGGGGATTCGAGATGGAAGCAAACTTGAAAAAATACACTAAAGCGCTTGAGGAAGTGGTGCAGATGGTCCGAATTGAGGATTTATAAGAAGTCCTCCTAAAAATAAACCATGCTACCCTCGATTTACTCTAATTCCCGCGGAGACAAGTGGGCTGCCTCCACAATAATAGTATTAACTATTTTTCTGGGAGTCTTTATGACAGGATCCCGAGTCGAAGCTCCAGTTGGATGGTATGCTGGGGGGAAGGCAATCCTAATTATTTCAACTGAACCTTCCGGCGCGTCAATTTATCTGGATGGCGTGGGGGAGAAGCTGGATACGACAGTAGCTAGCATTTATGTTACTCCTGGGAAACACGTTGTGACCTTGATGTTGGATGGTTACGAGTCTTACAGTGAAATTATTGTGTTGTCTCCCGGGAAATCACATACAATCAATGTCAAATTGGTGAAAAAATAGTTTTCCCATAAAAGAATTCTTTGGAAAATCAAGCTCACTATCCCTTAGATATTTATACGCACGTGTTCAATCTTAAAAACGATGAAGAAGGTTTTTTTAATTGCAGTAACCCTATTTTGTCTTGCTGGTTCAGTACAGTCAATAGGATTGATTGGAATCGACATTTCTAGAAAGAACATCGAGCTTGAGCAGAATTTCAAGTTTGAGGTTTCTATAAAGTATCCCGAGGCAAATCATCAACTTTATTTTTTCGTCGACGACCACCTGTTCAGCCAGAAGATGATTGGGTCAACAACAGAGGAAGTTGATTCGACCGAATGGAACTGGGATGTAGTAGACTTAAACTGCGGGGAACACACAGCCCTCGCAGAACTTCGGCGGGGTAACGTGAGCGTTGAAAACATTAGCATGAATTTCGACATCGGAAACCTTCCCGCAGTATCCTTCGACCCGAAACAGCCTTTAGCCGGAAGAACTATTGACATAATACTCACTAACGCGGTTTCCGGGGCTCCCGCCTCAGGATTGAAAGTCGAGATCTACGACATCCAGGGTGGTGTAAAAGAAAAACGAAGTACCGACGCATTCGGAAAGATTTCCTACAGACCCGATAATTCAGGCGAATATCGGATGGAGTTTTCTGGAAGGGATTACTGCGGTAAACGCTCTTTTTACGCCCGGAAGAAGCTTATGATTGACGGCCCTCACCCTGAGAATCCTGTGGTTGGGGAATTGATTTCCATCGCCTTGCCAGCTGACGTGGGAGTTAAGCTCTTCGATGAAAACGGGGATGTTTATCTCCTAGCTGAGACCAAGATTGGGGGGGGAGCGAACTTCACTGTGAACAAGTCGGGGACTTATACCCTTGTTATGGGGGATTTGAGTTCAAGGTACTGGGGCATTAACAAGACTTTGGTTGTCTCGGACAAGGATGTTCCCAAAGTTTTGATTAATCCGGAAAAGGTTGTTATTGGGGAGCCAGTGACCATTAAAGTTGAATCAGGAGGATTTCCTCTTGATTCCGCAGTAATAACAATAACCGCACCCGACAATTCTTTTGACGCTTTTACGACCATTTCATCTGGCATGCTCGTCTACACTCCTTCAGTCATTGGTAAATACACGGTTTCAGTTGAGAAAGAGAGGTTTGAGGTTATTGATAAAAATTTCGAGTCGAAGAAGAAGCTTGATATTGACTTAACACCCAGAAATCCTTCTGTTGGTGAGGAAGTCATAATATCGATTAAGGATCAGGAGGGAAATCCTGTCGGAGACGCGACTTTGACTATTGACGGGCGGGCTGAGTCAACTGACGCTTCAGGATTGTATGTCACAACGTTCAAAGAGGCTAGGGTTTACGTGGTTGAGGCTTCTAAGACTTCCTTCCTTTACTGGGATACTGAGGAGAATATCACGGTTACCGGAACCTTAAATATTTCTTTAAATCCTGAATCTGCTGAAGTAGGCCAGCAGACTAAGATTATTGTGTATGACGGTACGGGAAATCCTATTTCAACAAACCTTACTGTGACCAAGCCTGACGGGAACCAGGAATGCCTGATGGAAAACGTGTATTACCCCGACCAGCCAGGAGACCATACTATAGAAGCCTTAAAAGAGGGTTACACAACAGCTAAAAAAACGCTTTTTGTCTCACCCAACGAAATTAACATGCATTATGAAGTCGATAATAATCGCCTAAAAATGTTTTTGTCATCTCAAGGGAATCCCGTACCCGACATCCACGTTAAACTGTCAAGTCCTTATGAAACCGAGGGAGTATCAGATTCAGACGGCGCAATCTACTTTTCCATTAAAGCCGGCGGAGAATACGTATTCGACGTCAACAAGGAAAAGACTCGCCAAGAATATGAGAAAAAATCAGTCACAGAGAAAATCGTGAAACGTAGAAAGACAACGCTTTTAGTAATACCCATAATAATAGTAATAATACTTGCGGCCGCGGCATTAACCGTATTATACCGAGTGAAACACTACCGGAAGGGTAAAAAAGGCAAGACTTCTAAAACCAAGTCTGACAGTAAACTACTGGAAAAATCACCTAAATCCTCACTCTCAAAACTCTGAACTCAAACACAAGTATTTATACCACAAGATTTAATTCTTAATCTGTTTTACAGCCATTTTTTCAAGAGGTGTTGTGATCAAAATGAGAACTTACTCCAGAATCTGGACTGCATTAATACTGATATTATTAATCCCGGGAATAGCATACGCTGCAAGAGATATTGGATTGGACGTGACTCTGTCAAGCTCTTCAGCGAGCCACGGCGGAAACGACGAAAAATTTGAGGCGGGGGATACATTCTACATACACCTTGCCCTAACAAATGACGAAGCAGACGTGAACCTGACTCAAGCAGACGAAGTCGACGTTCAAATAGACGTCGACGGGGAAGAACTATACGACGAAATACACTACATTAGCGGGGAACTCGCACCCGGAGATACGACCTATATTGTTATCAGTTCTTCGGATTTTGATGACGTGTGGAAGTATAATCTCAGATCTTACGAGTGCAAGGATGATATGGACGTGGAGGCTCGGATTTCCGGCGATGTCGAATCCCAGTCAGATGATGCGAGGCTTTCCATAGAGGAAGCCAGTGCTGATGATGTTCTCTCAATCTCACTTGACCCTGACCAGCCTACTGCTGATGGTGAGTTGGTTGTAACCGTTGTTGATGATGATGGGGATGAGGTGGATAATGCGAAAGTCAAGTTCACAGAGCTTGGAAGTGATGTGGAGTGGGATAAGTCTGATGAGGAATGGTCTGGCAAAACCGACGACGGAGAATTATCTATTGTTTTAAGTAAGAAGTTCGGAAAGCCTCGCGGAACTTACCAGGTTGATGCCTACAAGTCGGGTTACTGCAAGGATACGATAACGTTTGAGATTTCGAAGAAGCTTGTTTTGACCGGACCGTTTCCGGACAAGCCGCAGGCGGGCAACTCCTTCACTATGAAGGTTACGGATGAGGCCGGCAACGCATTGCGTTTCATAAGAGTGGTCATAAGCCCCGACATGCACATAGCCACGTCAGATTCGGACGGGTACGCGAAGTTTACGATAAACAATCCCGGCTCTTACACTGCCGCCGCGGCGTCGACCGATTATGATGACGCCATCCCAATATCATTAATAGTCTACGAGATGCCGTCTCTTTCAATTGGAGTTTCACCGACAAACCCGATGGTGGGGGAGACAGTTACTTTGACTGTGACTGCAGATGGGGCTACAGTAAGCGGGGCATCACTTTCCGTCACACTCCCAACTGGAACCGAGAAATCTTTCACGTCCTCATCTAGCGGGAGAGTAGCATATACTGTACAGTATCCCGGATACCACAGTATTGACGCTACAAAGGAAAACCATGACTCAGGGTCATCAAGCTTCACGGTCTTAGATACCCTTAATGTGGTTGTCCCTGACTTAGCCTCAAAACAGGCGGGAGACGAGGTTTCTGTGATAGTCAAGGATAGTTCCGGCAACCCCGTTTCCGGGGCAATGGTCTCAGTCCTCGGAACCGCTATAGCGGGGTCAACCGGCTCTTCAGGACAATATAAATTCAATCTACCCAAAACCGGGACCTACACGCTACATGTATCTAAAGACTCGTATACCCCAAAAGACATACCACTGAACTCTCTGGGAGCCCTAATACTTCAGCTTAGCAGTAAAAACGTTGGAGTTGGTGAAATCGTCAAGGTTACAGTCATGGATGATTCAGCAATGAAAGTCTACGGAAACATCCAAATCACAAAACCAGACGGAACCAGGGATACCGTAATAAAAGACGAATACGACTACATTCCGCACGAACCCGGCACATACGCAATAATAGTGTCAAAGGAAAACTATGCATCAGCCTCAGACACAATCGAAGTAACACTAAGCTCAATAATATTCGAACTTTCCCTTGAAAAAGACACCCTTAAAATAATGGCAACAAGCGAAGGAGAACCCGCAAGCGACGTAACAATAACAGTTACAACACCCACGGGCACCCGCAAGGAAGTTGTGACAGACAACGACGGGATAGGACTCCTTAAGGCGGATGAAAACGGCCGATACTCAGTCACAACAAACGACCCCTCCTATGAAAGCGGCACCGTCACAATTGAAAAACAGGGAATAAGCTCCTATATCTGGTGGATAATACTTGCAATAATCATGGTCTTGTTCTTCATCCTGGTCGTGGGAGCTGGAATATTCCACTGGCACTTCAAAAAAAAAGGCAAAGTCATTAAAGTAGGCGGGAAAAAATCGAGTCTGGGCTGAATAAATGATAAGTCTCTCAACCAATGTTTTAGGAGTTTTTGCCCTAAAAGAAGGTCGACTAATAAAACATTTCACTTTTTCGGATAATCCTAAAGAGATTGCTAAAGAATTTTCCAAAACTCGTGAGGGAATCTGTGACCTTGAAGAAAAGATAATCAAAGAGCTTGCAGGATCAGGGATCAATGAGTTATTTGTCGATAATCCGAAACGCTTCTACTACCTGGATTTGGACGTGTCATTTACTCCTGATAAAAATCCTGCTGATGTTTATTCAATTGCGGAGGAAATAGGCTTTGATACTAAAAACATTCAGGGATTAATCCATTCAGTCAACAGGGAATTGGTTAGAACCCAGCTTCAATCCCCCGAGCGTGACCAGCTTGTAGTCCAAGCAGTTAAATCATTGGACGAGCTTGAAGAGTCTGTAAACATTTTGTCTGAAAGGCTTCGGGAATGGTATTCCCTGCATTTCCCTGAATTAAATTACATTGTACCCAAAAACGAGATTTACGCACATATCGTATCAGAAGCAGGGGATAGGATAAACATTAAGGAATTAAAGATTGGTTTGGATACAGGTTATATGGAAAAAATTGTCCTAGCAAGTTTGGATTCCTTTGGATTCGAGTTTAAAAAAGAAGATGCGGTAGGGATTAAATCGATAGCTCAATCTATTGTGTCTCTTCACAGTGCAAGGACTCAAACCGAAAAATATCTTGGAAATCTTATGGGCGATATCGCACCCAACATCACCCACCTTATTGGCCCGCAGCTTGGGGCAAGATTGATTGCGAAAGCCGGAAACTTAAACCGGCTTGCAAGGCTTCCCGCCGGGACCATACAGGTTCTCGGAGCCGAAGACGCATTCTTCCGATTTCTAAAGACGGGGGAAAACCCCCCAAAACACGGTTTAATATTCACCCATCCTGACATTCGAAGCGCGAACAAGAAAGTGCGGGGTAGGCTCTCACGGACGTTAGCCGCAAAGATCGCCCTCGCAGCCAGGTCTGACGCCTTCCACGGTGAGTTTATTGCAGATAAACTCCTAGCGAAATTCAAGGAGAGAGTTTACTCTCAAAAACGGGCTTCATAGATTATTTAAACCGCGAGTAGTAATTCTTTAAGCGAAGAATGCAGCCCAAAAAGTTACCCCTAAAAGCCGAGTTTATATGGTTGATTTCCGTTAGCCTACTACTCTTTCCAACCTTATGTTCAGCCCAACCGACTGATGAACCAGTCGCCTACGAATTTTCCTACATAAAATTTGCCATGTTCTACAATGGGGTTAACCTCTCCACTATTGAGAACATGATAAAAACATATATTGAGGCTAAGGGCGCTCAACAATTCACATTATTCGACAACTCCACGGCAGTATCCTCCCTTGAGGAATATGACGTAATAATCCAAATCGGCAATTACTTGAACACCACTCAAATAGATGCGATTGAAGATGCAAACGGGAGTCTTATCCTCATACACGAGGGATTAACGAACATTAACACTACTCGGTGGGGCATCGAACAAGTATACCCGCCCGAAAACATTTCAAACTTATCGTTTATGATAGGCGCAGATTCCGGTCCAACACGAGGATATCCCGTGAACTCAACTTTTTCAATCCTAAAAACCAGTGCTGTATCCTTTAATGTAACTGGAAGTCACACTCAAAACCTTATAAACACGAACAACTCAAGAGCGGTTGTCGCAAGCAAACAACAACAAGTGGGGGGTAAGACAATCCTAATCGGATTTAATTTAACATCCTACCACGAAATTCGAATCTTAGATAAGGCAATATACTGGATTGAAGGTAAATCCCCGACAGTACAGCAAAACTCAAGATACTGTCTCTACGAATGTCTTTCCCCCACAGTATGCAGATCCTGCTCTGATGCCGTAGTAGTCATCGAAGATCCCAGTGCAGTAACGCCACAAGAAAACTCATCCTACTACTTCATCTATATCCAACACGGAGACATCGTAAATAAAATCGAGTATTCAGAGTTCACGCTCGCAAACCTGTCTGAAACCAAACTTATTGTTGTTCCAAAAGAAAATAAAATAACCTCTCAGATACCCTCACTTAGATCCGATAACAAGAGTCTCATGTTCGTCCACCAAGGGGCGTTTGAGGCGTGGAATGACCACTTCAATGGATTTGCATCCGAACTGGTTAATAAAACGAATATTACTAACGGCGACGCAATAATCGTGCAAAACAGGGAATATGAATTAACTTATGGTTATCCAGTGTCATCTCACATTTACACTCAAAACGAAAGCACAAGGGTTTTAGCCGAAGTCCCCGGATTTACAACCCTTGTGAACACTTCTGATGGAAGTTTGTTGTCCTATGTGAACGGATCATCAAAAGTGGTTTTCTATGGATTCGATCCTTACGCAAGCCAAAGTACTCAATGTATGCCCATGGGTTATCATGGGGGGGTACTATATCTTAGGGCGGTTGAATGGGCGTTGGGTAATCTAAATGTCGGCCTACAACAACCCAACGAAATAACTTTTATTGTATACAACAACAATGTTATGGGCTTTTATGGTTGTGGTAATACTCTCACCTTATCTGAAAATTCCACAGCGAATCGGCTTACTGGAAGGTATGAGTCTGGAACTGTTTCATTCATTGACTTATCGCTTGCTAATGCCACAAATTATTCAGCAACTTCGGTTGTGATTTCGATTTCTAGTGAGAGGGTTTCATCCAAGATTTCGGATTGGGTTAGCCTCAACAAAAGTTTACTGTTGTTATATGAGGGTGCAGTGGACGTAAACATCACGTTACTCGGCGGGTCGAGTGAAAATGACTTTACATCCACGGGACCGGGTTATATCAGGGGTAATGTTGCAGGAAGTATATCGAGGGGATACCCCTACAATGCATACGTTCACACTCAAAATGATTCAGTGAGATATCTAACAGACACTCCCGGATTCTCTTCAATAGTAAATTACGGGTCAAAAGACATACTACAATCTAGAGAATCAGGGAATCGTATCGTAGCTTATGGATTCGATCCTTACCAGGCAGACGTAGACTCAACACCCCTCTGTCTTGGATACCACGGCTGGAAGCTTTTTGATAGGAGTGTGGACTGGCTGTTGTACTCTTTGAATATCTCAGCTCCGCAAGCTAAGCGAATTGCAATACAATTTTACGGTGCGAATGAAAGCTGGTACTGTGATACTGGGCAGGAAAGCAAGGCTAGAAGGAGAATATCCGGGAAGGAGTATGGTGGTGGAAACGTGAGTAGTATCGACTTGTCTGTGGCGGACTTAACTGACTACTCTAACACTGAATTAATCATTATAGGTGATAGTTGGCGGGTTACCTCCATGATTTCTGGATGGAAAGATGGCGGTAAGGACTTAATGTTTCTCATGCATGCTACTACTGATGCGACAAATACTTTCGGAGGGTCATCAGGAATCGACCTTACAAATGACACCCGAGTGAACTTGACATCTTACGCGGGGTCATTAGGTTTTATAACTGAAGGATACTCTCCCACGGGAATAATAGAATCTGACTTTGCACTTGGAAGAACCTGGGCTGATATAAGCGGATTCGCAATACTTGGTAGGAATGTAGACTCAAATACCATTCTCTCATCAAAACACACTTTAAGCTCTGATACTGTTGTCTACACACTTAATCTAACTGAATATGATAGTCCCTGCCGCGGTTACCACGGTTGGAAGCTTTTTGATAGGTCGGTTGAATGGCTTCTTGGAGAACTTACAGTCCCAATTCCAAGAATTGATAGGATAGGTCTTGTAGTAAACATACTGTATAATGAAACTCATCAGTGCTTGTTGGGTGAGGAAGACGTGACGTTTGAGAGGATAGAATCCCTTGAAAATGTGTCTCTTGCGGGAATAAATACCACAACATTCGAGATATCGACGATAAGCACTGCCGACTTCACTGATACGGAGGCGGTGGTAATCACCGACTCGAACATCAACGCTGTCGGAACGTACTACGAACAGATTCTAAACGGTTATACCAAGGCCACCGCAGCCTCAAACGTTCTCATGTTCCGAACAGGAATGGATAGGTATCGTCGAGACCATAATCAGACGCCTTGTAATAACACAATGCACTACGGCTCGCTTTACGGGCGGATTACGACCACAAACGATCAAAACCGCCAGGGGGGGAGGCCTCCCTACGGCTACCCGTTCAATGCCAAAGTCCAGGTACACGGGGACGTAATGGATGCCTGCTACTGGTCGAATCTACCCCAGGATTTCTTTGGTTTTTTGAAAAACGACACGGAATCAAGGGTTGAATGGATTGGGGTTGGAGTACCACCCGCATCTTCAATGTATACTAACAAGCTTGCCATACTAGGTTATCGTCCTTACGAGGCTTGGCTGGACAACCACGATGATACGGACAATGAGTATCATCATGGTTCAACCATCTTTGACAGGGTGATAATCTGGCTTCTGGGAGATCCAGTAGTAAAGGATAAAACAAAAGATATTGTTGTCATGGTCTATAATAAAAACAATAGATTACTGAGTGAAAATGTCACTCTAAACTGGTCTATTGAAGCCTTCAATGATGAACGAGTGAGTATCCTTGACATATCCGATGTATTGTATTACGACACTTGCGGGACTTCACGTTTCATCCCGGTAAAAGGTGATCTAGTCTCTGGAATCGTTGACCACTGGAGTGATCAACTTCGGGGAATAATATTTTTGGGGGAATCACTATATGATGCGGCGAAAGGTCTTAGTGCCTTCCCTGAAGGCAAGGTCGATCCCCTAGATGACGAATACTCTTACAGCATTTATGGGGAAGTGGTAAACACATCATATCCCAGAATAATCAATCTAACACTTAATTCAGTCTGGGAGATTACAGAAAGCTCCACGGGTGTTTACTCCATTGAAAACATGTCTTTTTTAAATGTTAATTACACACCCTTGATATTACATGCAAACCGAAGCAGTGGAGATGAGGTTATTCTCACTGTGTCAAACACCTCAAGCCAGACTGGAATAGCATTATTCGGAATCAACACCCTCTCTACCACTGATAAGGGGAAAAACTGGACTTTAAACGCAATAGAATGGTCCAACCCACTAGATGCAATCGCTCCAAATGTGACTAGTATCGACATTCAACCATACTCATACAGTCCAGGTGACGAGATAATCTTCAATGTTGAGATAATCGACAACAGAAACTGGAGTGTCTATTATTCTACTCTAAATTATTCGAAAAATAATGTTAATTGGACTCTTGCCAATCTGACTCACAGGGTTGACCCTGACTCGTACACTTGTGAGTCAAAACCTTTTATGAATGATTGGAATCATTCAATAGGTCCTTTCAATGAGTCTTTTATTGTTTATACTATCTCAGCGGTTGATACAACAGGGAATAAGGATGCTACGAGAATTAGATATTATGGTGTTGAGGATAATGATCCGCCAGAGATTGCGAATATAGGTTTTACTCCTTATATGCCAAACTCAAGTGATAACGTTGTAATCAATTGTGATACAAATGAATTTTCGAATGCAACGGTATTCTACCGGATTAAAGGGTCTTCAGACGCTTGGACTGAAGTAATCCAATCAGAATTCAAGGTGTTTAATCATACAATAAACACTGGGACACATAATGCAAGTACAAGCTACGAGTTTTGGCTTGAGCTGTGTGACCTCTCTGGAAACTGTGGTAATGAAACCAACGGCGGGATATACTACTGGTTTTGCATCGAGCCTGGTTGCGAGAAGAATCCTCCAAACATCAATAACTACACTCCTGCAAATAATACAATATTCCCTCCGAACACAACTAACATCACTCTCGAATTGTCAACAGACGAGTGGGCTGAGTGCAGGTACTCTAACACGTCAGATAATCCATACGACCTTTTAGAATACGTTTTTAATGCAACACACAACACAACAAACATCGCGTATCTTGCGATCTATAGCCAAAGTTACTACTACATTAAATGCAAGGACATGCTCGGAAACAAGCATAATGACAGTCTAATACTGTATTACTGGGTGGATACAGTCCCTCCAACAGTTACTTTAAATAACCCTCAAAATTTTTTGACGAATAGGGGGAGTATTGTCGCCTTCAAGTACACTCCAGACGACAATGGTATGGTGGATCGTTGTGCAGTTTACTCGAACTTCGGTGGCTGGAGTATTGAGGTTACAGAATCCGATATTACAGATGGAGTTCAATCAGAAACTAACGGCAGGCTCTGTGATGGTACCTTCATTTGGAATGTGAAATGTTGGGATAGTGTTAATAACAGCGCCTTCGCAGTTGGAAACTACACAATCATTGTTAATTCAACCATGCCCGTTCTAGTAATAGATACTGGTGAGGGTAGCGCCCTAGGACAACTCGATCAACCTGAAGGGTTGGATATATACCAGAATAGGATTTATGTGGCAGATACAAATAATCACCGAATACAAAAATTCAGCAGTACAACAGGGACATACCTTTCAAGTTTTGGAGGGCAAGGTGGTGGCATAACTAACTTGTATTATCCAGGTGATGTTGCTGTAGGCTACATACCTTACAATAGAACTGTAAATGAGACTACAAACGAATCAGAAATAATTAATATTTCTGTAATCTATGTGGCGGACACTCAAAACCTTAGGGGTCAAATCTACTACGATTTCAACAACACATGGAAGCAGAATATTTCATCACAGAATCCAGACGATACGCAAAACCCTTTCTATCTCGACGACCCGCAGGGAGTGGCAGGATACGCGGAGAGGGTATTTTTCTCATCCACAGACAGGGACAAAATCAACGTCTATAACGTGACAAACCTCACATCCGAATTCAACATATCGACTGGAGGACTAAACCGCCCGCAGGGAGTAACAACAGACGGTAATAAAATCTATGTATCCAACACGCAAAACCACAACATTCTAATATACAACATGTACGGCACCTTCCTGGATTCAATTGGATCCTTTGGATCCCAGCCAGGCCAATTCAACAAACCAGAGGACGTGGCAACAGACAGTCAAGGAAATATTTACGTGGCAGACACATTAAACCACAGAATACAAGTCTTCAATTCAACCAAAGGCCAAATAAAAACCCTCGGAGTATACGGCTTTGGGGAAACGCAGTTCAGAGAACCAAAAGGGGTGGCAATAGACGAGGAAGACAAACTCTTTATCTCAGACACAGACAACAGCAGAATCCAAGTCTTCAGCCTCTGCTACGTGTCGACCTCAAGCTCGACAACATCAACCATAACATCAACAACAACATCAACAACAACATCAACCACAACATCATCAACAACGTCGACGACAACGACAACGTCAATCGTGAGAAAAGACGTGGCATTAAACGAAGTAATGCCTTACACTGGAGACGGGTCATATGACTGGGTTGAATTATACAATAGAGGGAATCTTGACGTTGACTTGAGTGGATGGAATATCGGGGACGCTCCCGGTGGCTCAGGAAACCTTTCAATATCCTCCGGTCTAATAAACGTTAGCGGATTCTTTCTGTTAAACTTCTCAACAGCCGGATTCAACATAAATGCGAATCCGGGTGAAGAAGTCGTACTCTACAACGAGACCGGCCACCGCGTCGACAACCTCACCCTCTGGGCTTGGACCAGCATCAATCAATCGTATATGCGCTCTCCAGATGGCTGGGGTGATTGGATACTATCAAGCGACGATAACCCACCCTCTCCCGGCGAACCCAATGCTATACCATTTACTGGGAACCTTGTAACTGGGTGGAATCTGATTTCAATACCCTTAATCCTTTGAGGATATTTAAGTTCCTATTCCAATTTGTTTTGGTTAAAATGCCTGACAATCGACCATCCTGGGATGATTATTTCATGAAGATTGTGTATACTGTGGCAGAACGGGCTACATGCGATCGTGGGAAAAATGGGTGTGTGATATCAAAGGACAAGAGAATTCTGGCAACCGGTTATGTTGGAGCGCCCGCAGGGCTTGCCCACTGCGATGAAGTAGGTCATCAAATGAAGACTGTGACGCATGAAGACGGCTCTACAAGCAGGCATTGTGTTAGGACTTGTCATGCTGAGGAAAACGCGATAGTCCATTCTGCGAAAGTCGGAGTCTCCGTGGATGGTGGGACTTTATACACAAAGATGATGCCTTGCTATTCATGCGCAAAGATGATCATAAATGCTGGTATAAGAAGGGTCGTGGCAGACAAGGATTATCATGCGTCTTCTGAGTCAAAAAAGATTTTAAATGAAGCAGGAGTCGAATATTCAATATTAAAACCTGAAGTCGAATGCTACGACGACCAGTGCATTGAAAAAAAATCCAAATGACGTTGGTTATTGGCCTAATCGGGCGCATCGCATCGGGGAAAGGCGAGGCTGCAAAATATCTGTCAGAAAAGTATTACGCCAAGACTTTTCGTTTTTCCGACATACTCAAAGACATCCTCGAAACATTAGGAATTGAGGATACTCGAAAAAACCTCCAACTTTTAGGGGAAACCTTGAGAAAATCATTCGGGGAAAACATTCTAGTAGACGCGATGCGGTCAAAGATTTTAAGGTCTGATTCAAAAATTATTGTAATCGATGGTATTCGATACGCTTCTGAGGCAAAAATTGTACGCTCATCCAAACCAAATTTACTATTATTCGTGGATGCTCCACTTGAAGTAAGATATGAGCGTGCTGTTTTGCGGAGTACTAGGGGGGAGTCGGATATTAGTTTGGATGATTTTAGAAAATCTGATTTCAGCGGTACTGAGGCAATGTTTGACGAGCTTGTGGGGTTGACTGATGTTGTGATTGATAATGTTGGGGATATTGAAGAGTTTCAAGTCAAGGTTGACGAGTCTGTTAGATCACTTATTGCTTAGTTAAAATTCTGGTTTTTCCATTTTTTTACGGAAGTTTAAACTTTTATAAGGTATATGTAATAGTTAAGTGTCACATTGATAAAAAATAATTGTTGGGGTGTCATAATGTATGATAATGTGGCCTTATCAAACAACAAAGAATATAATATCGAAAAAGTATTATCTCAAAGAAAACCCTTATCAGACACACATCTTATGCATTATTCCCGTGACAATACTCACCCTGTTAATGTCCGATATCTTATTAAAAACAACGACTTTTTCATCTCTGACCCATTTGAAGTTCTAAAAGACTATATTAACTCGATTGACAAGCGGCCTTTATTCATAGGAATCGATGGTGGATCATGTGCTGGAAAAACTTTTTTTGTAAAAAAACTAGTCAAGAGGCTGACTAAATCGAAAATACACCACCACGTAATCAAAATGGATTACTACGTAATCGGTAGGAAAAAAAGATTGCCTCCGAGTGAAAAATTCTTTGACATGAAAAAATGGTTTAAACTCACTCAAGTAGAAGAAGACCTTGAAAAAATTAGTGGCGGGGGCAAAACACTTTATATTCCAAAGTATGACCACAAAACCGGGAGGGAAACAAAAAAGATAAAGCACACAATCAACAAAAACGATATTGTATTAGTAGAAGGTATGTATTCACTGGATGATTCAATAAGAAAGTACTTGAATTTAAGCATACTGATACATACAAATTCAAAAGTCAGGCTTCAAAGGGAACTATTAAGAAACACAGCTCGTGTGGATGAAACTCCAATATTCATTAAAAACCGTTTCATACTAGCCTCCGACCCATCTTACAGAAAACACTTCCGGAAAGTTAATCCCCACGCAAACATAATCATTGACAACAACGATCATAATCAACCGAAAATAATTCACATAGACGACCATATACTCAACGACACAGGATTAAGCTGGTATCGGACTGCGTTCTACTCTTAATTAAATATATTGTCAAACCAAGTAATACTGAATTAAATTGAGATTACTAATTGATGAGAAAGGTAACACCTACTTGGTAAACGGGAAATTCGACTTTCACACGAAATACGGATTCATAACCGGGAAGGACTTAAACTCGGCGAAACCGGGAGACGTATTAAAGTCGAATATTGGTCGAACTTTCAGGATTCTAAACCCTAATGTGGTAGACTACTTCCACAAGGCGAAGAGGGGTCCGCAGGCGGTAACGCTCAAAGATTGCGGCACAATCGTAGCGAAAACAGGCATATCCTCCAACTCAAAGGTTTTGGAATCAGGGACCGGATCCGGCTTGCTATCAATCTTTCTAGCAAACAGTGTTTCACCAGGAAAACTCACAACCTATGAAATAAGGGATGATTTCGCGGAAATCGCAAGAAAAAACTTCGAAAGATTCAACATAAAAAACATCAACCTGAAAGCAGGAAACATTTACGAGGGAATCAACGAGAAGAATCTAGACGCGATAATACTCGACTTGCCAGAACCATGGTTCGTCGTAGAACACGCGAAAAAAGCCTTAAAGGTTGGAGGATACCTGACATCATACTCTCCCAGCATAACACAATCAAAAAAAATCCACGACGCCCTCGAACAAGACTTCGAATCAGAAACAATCGAAACACTCGAACGCACATGGAACATGAAGACAGTCCGCCCAAACACAAGAATGCTCGGACACACAGGATTCATCACGATAGCAAGGTTTATGGGCTGATTTTTAACTAATAAAAAAAATAATTATTAGATACTAAATTGACATTCGACATTCACTTATACATTACGGACCACAAGGATTCGCTCCCTGACTTGCATACTCTTGAGCATTCCGACGAGGTTATGGATTGGTTTAGCAAGGTTGATGACGTCTGCGTCCACCACGACCACTTCGACAAAATCGACGACAAGATTCTTACTGAAGCTCACAAGCATAAGATTCTCCAGGCTTTCGCAGTCATCTTTTATCCTCCCGGAGAGATGCTTGAGTCTGACGAGGAGGTTGGCGAGCAGTTAAAAAAACTATTTAAAGGTCACAACATCAAGTTTTCTTGGAATCTCAGCGTGAATGATAAACTTCACGGCAATTTCTACGAAACCTACCTCGAGCTTATAGTGAGCAAGGAGGAGGTTGAGGATAAGAGAGAGGAAAAAACCGAGAAGAAGCTTTCACTGGCTGACAAGGAGAAGATGCGTTTGGGTGAACTCCATCCCGAGGCTGAGGAGGCGAACCCAGTGGAAAGGGATACTAGAAGTCTTGAGGAGAAAATCCTCGACAGACTCGACAGTAAGTAAATCTTTTTTAGGTCTGTTGTTGCTTACACTCTTGAAACTTATTTTAGGATGAATTATAGCATGCCTGGAAATCGATTTAACCCTCAAAAGGAATTTAATTCTTTCCGACCACATACCACGGGCATTTCATTCAGTAACTGGGATTCCCGTGCAAGAAAAGGTTGCCTTTCATTGGGGGTTAGTGGGGAAACAATAGTTCCGAAAGTACTATTTTAATACCTGATCTTATTTACTTACTCACACTTCTACTTAACTCCAACTTAAGTTAATCTCTCCTTCTGTAATATGTTCTATGGAATCCTAGATATTTGAAATACTTCCATGTTCGCCTGTAGACGGTTTTCCAATCTAGCTCATTATAGGTGCATCCATATTGTCTCTTGAGTTTCGATGCCATATAGTCCAAACATCTATGTCCATACGCTATCCGAACATAGTCTGTTGCTGTTTCATGGTATATGGTTCCTATACTGTTCATTATCTGATCAACATAATCTCTTATCCCCGAATCAGAATGAAAATAATCCAAATCTCTATGAGCATCAGCATATATCTTTGATCCTCTATCCATCCTTGCGTGAACAGAATTTCCATCAGTATCCGCATATATCACTCCCTTCTTTCTCAGATACTCATCAAATTCCAGATGTCGTTTTCTTGATGGCATTTACAATCACCTTTTCAACAGGATGTCAAATTGGTCAAGATTCTTCAGGGTTATTTTCATATCCATGGCTATGATGAACTGTTAATTAAATATCCAATAGCAAATATATTAATTTAACTGAACCAAAAATTAGCTAAAAATCACTATACTGTGTTGTTGCTTTGCCGATTATTTCCCATTCGGAACTACTGTGGGAAAACCGAAAGCTTTTTATATTAGTTTGTACTTATAATATAACAGAACATTTAACTGAAAATGTATTCAATAAGGGGGTAAAAATGAGAAATACTAAAAAATTGGACATTCTGGTTTTGATTAGTTGTTTTATTTTGATGGGAACAATGCTAGTGAGTGCTGAAGTTACAATCTCAACTAATATTGCTATGTCAGAGACCACAACAACTGTCTCAGCTACGACAACTACCATTCCACCGACCGAAACAACAACTTCAACCACGTACCCTTCTTGGGAAACAACAACTTCAATCACGTACCCTACAACAACTTCGACTATATTCCCCCTAACAACTTCAACGACAATAACTGTTCCAGCTACAACAACAACCACAACCGTGCCACCAACTAACGAAATCCTCTTTTGTAATCCTGCTTGGATTAAACCAAATACTGGAGAATTAAGTTGTACATCAATAATTGATGTATATGCTAAAGTTGGTGAATTAGACAATCAAACAGTAACTATTTCTGATGCAGCACCTAGCATGGTTATAATGACACGTTTTGGCGAGAATTATTCTGGATTAAGAGTTGTTGGACGGAGTGATAGAGTACATGGAAGTCAAGAGATGTGTTTAATGATTCGTGCTGATTCAAATGAGGATGGCATATACGAAAAAGAGGTTACTAATTATTGTTGGGGTACCGTTCCATCAAATTATTCTTTTGACTCTAGTTTTGATGTTTCTGAGACAGGATCATCTATGCCTCTACTATTCTATCCTCCAACAGGTGTGATAGCAGTAGATTATATAGCTCCGGTAATGACTACATTAACCGTCACTGGCCCATATCCAACTAACCCCCTAGTAGGAGAGTCATTTACGATAAGGGTAATCAATGAAGCAGGAGACCCATTGCGTTTCATAAGAGTGGTCATAAGCCCCGGCCTGCACATAGCCACGTCAGATTCCGACGGTTACGCGAAATTCACGATAAGTACCCCCGGAACATACACGGCTGCTGCGGCATCAACCCAATATGATGATGCAACCCCAATAAATGTTGTGGTATACGAGAGGCCCTCACTCTCCGTTTCAGTAGCCCCAACCGAACCTAAAATCGGGGACACAGTAACGATTACGGTGACGTCAGAAGATGGCGATCCAGTAAAGAAGGCGGATGTAAACGTCATCTACTTGGGGCCTGAAGCGAGAGTGAACTACAAGGTCTTCTACGGAGACACTGACGAGAACGGAGAATACCAGTTCACTCCAACAAAAGAAGGTGACTACCCGATAACGGTTGTAGCGACACGCTACAGGGAGGCGGAGTTAACTGTGTCAGTAAAGTCCCGTGTTGTTACTACAACGACGGTTCCTGTGACAACAACTGTCCCAGTTACAACAACTAGCATTCTACCGACCACAACAACCATTATAGTTTCAACCACAGCAATACCACAACCAATTGACTCAGACAATGATGGAGTGACAGATGATATAGATGCATGTCCAAACACGCCACAAAATTGTAATGTTGATTCAAGAGGTTGTGAGATAGACACAGACAAGGATGGAATCTGTGATGGAGTAGATCAGTATCCAAGCGATTACGACAATGATGGTGTTGCGTCGAATATTGATTGCAACGACAACGATCCAAGCGAAATAAGAATCAAGGGCAATTGTGAAGTGCCGAATGTCATGGCACCGCACATCTACTCAAGAGTAGTGGATGCTGAAGTTGGCAAACCAGCGAGCATGATCGTTGACATACTAAACCCGATGGACAATCCAAATATTGAGGTTCAGGTTATGATAGATGTTCCAGATAACGTAAATGTGTTTGGCACAGATCTATCTAGTGGTGCGGCAACATACACTGGAATGTATAATGTTCCACCAGGAGAAAGTTATCCAGTTAAGATAGAATTTACATCATATGTCGATGGCGATTACGGTATTGGAGTTACCTACCTGTGGAAGGTGAAGGGTGAAACGACGCTACATAAACTTACCGGTGTGAGGAAGATAGTGCATATCACACCTGCTGGAGTAACGCAACCACCGGCAGAAGTACCGACCAAGCCAATTTGGGAAAGTCCTATAGCATTGATAGCGGTTATTGCCGTAGTATGTCTTGGAATTGGGGTAATCCTCGGCATGAGACGGAAACCCCCAAAGGTAACTGTTGAGGAGTAGAACAGTGAAGAAGATAACTCTTGAGGGAGAGGGAGAACTGAGAATAAAACGAAAGCGAGGAAAAGTTACAATAATCAGGAAGGAGGGTTTTTATCTATCCCCAAAAATGCTGAATTACATGCAAATTAGGACAGAGGGCGTGTTTAGACCAGGTCAAAAGGACATTGAGGTTGTTTATGCGTTATCTGGAACACACATGAAACCAGACAGACTACATACGTTTGCGAGCAAACTCTTGCTCTATGACTCTAATACAGAAGAGGCTAAGGTAAATGTATCAGATATCTTGAGTCATGTAATTGATGAACCAAGAAAAGACACGCCAGAGTTGCTTATAATCGTTCATACACACCCTGAAGGAATACCGGAGCCCAGCGAATACGACCTAGAGTTTTTCAGGTCAAGCGAGAAGGCAATAAAGAAAGAATTTCCTAAAATGAAGGTATTATATGGTGTGCATGCGATTAGTGGGGGCGATCGTCCTATAGGGCAGAAAGAACCAGAGAGAGTTAAGCTAAATACTGTAAAGTGGAGCAGCATAACCCATGAACATGAAGTTAGTTTTTACAATTCAGGTGGAAAAACTGTCGAGGTGGTAATATGAGCAATATTGAAAAGTTAATGGAATTGCTAAAGACGAAAGGCGAAAAAGGTGAAGAACTTGCAGGAAAAATTAACTCTTTGTTAGCTAATGAGCAATCTGAAGAAATTTTTCTGGCACGTCTAAATGAAATACGGAAAGAAATTTTTACCCTAAAGCAGGAGATAATAATCAGTGCAAAAGAAAAGGCTATCAGAGGTTATGTCTTAGAACAAAAGAAACCACCAACTACAAGTGAGATATCCAAAGCATTGGGTAAGAAGTACAAGAGCTTACAACATAGGACACACGCATCTGTGGTTGTAAACTCATTAACAGGTAAAGGAGTGCTAGGAAAATTCAGGATAGGCCACAGTTATTACTTTACAAGCCCGGAGGGGGCTGTGAAACAGGTGATTGCCCAACGAAATGAGATACCAGAAGATTGTAATAGAGTTAAAGTGAGTGTGGAAACAGGATTACCACTGGCTACAATAAATTCAATATTAAAGAGACTGATGGTGGGCTAGAAAAAGGGTTCCTTTTGGAAAATTTTTACAATTGATTGAAAGAAATGATTGACTCGATCAGTAACTCAGATTCTCCCAGTATTTGTCTCCACTAATCCTTTCTCCCACGTCGACGTCGTAGAATCCTCCCACAGGCTCAAGGTGTTCTGGAGTATTCTCCCATACCGTCCTAAGCGCGCTTCGCACCATCTCAACTCCCTTTTTCGTAAGCTTTCCCAATGGCCTCTTACACGTTAACTCTTGCATTCCAAGCCCGCACATCATGGTTTTCACTGGAACCGGGTTCGGAAACTTGTAGGTGGTTTTCACGGTGCTTCCGTCAGGGAGTGTTATCTCCTCTTCGGTTGAGATGCCGACTACATTGAAAAGCGGTTGTAGTGCGTTGTCGATTATACGGGCATCATCAATCTTTCCGGCAAGTATCTGTCGAACGTATTTTTCAATCGCACCTGGAGTAATATTCGAAATAACAGAGATCACTCCAGAAGCGCTAATACCCTCGTCAGTCATCATGGAAAAAGTGTTCGGGTCATCGCCAGACAATATGTTGAAGTCGTCGTCCATAAGTTTCCTAGTCCAAATCATCCGATCAAAATCACCAGTAGCCTCCTTAACAGCCACGATATTTGAGTGCTCACTCCTAAGTATCGCAAGATCCTCGGGCTTTAAGGCTGTAACACTTCTTCCAGGAATGACATAAGGTATGATATCCAAGTCGGGGAATTTCTCCGCGACAGTCGAGTAATACTCCCTCCTAAGCCAAAGGCTTCCAGGCTTGTTGTAGTAGCAGTCTACGAGCAAAACCGCGTCAACTCCACAATCCAAAGCCTTCCCGGTTTCGTAAACTGCTTCATCAGTGGAATTAGACCCAGTACCAGCCAAAACGAGAGCCTTCCCTGAAGCAAGTTCACTTACCTTCTCAATGACTTGAGCGTGCTCTTCATGGGTGACTGTTGCAGACTCGCCAGTGGTTCCCATGGGAAGTAGCCCGGTCAAACCCTCTTTTACCTGAAAGTCCACGTTTCTTCCTAGCTGATCCCAGTCAACCGTATAATCGTCTTTGAATGGGGTCACAAGCGCCGTCCAGCATCCAGTGTACTTGTCGTTCATTCCTCGGCCTCTTTACTGTGTTTCATGCGATACAATATGATTGGTAATACTCCCCCGCGAAGGTCGTCAAATTCTTCTGCAGTAAGATTTAGGATTTTATCTCCATCCTTGAGCAGCCAATCACCAGTATCCTTATTCTCAAAGATTTCCATGAAATCCCCTCCTAAAACATTAGCTTTGGGAGTATAAAATAAGGTCGTTTTAAAATACGCAACCACCATATATTAAGCGAAATGTGTGGAATAGCGGGATACGTTGGTGGGAAGAATGCACCTGAAATACTTTTTGACATGCTAAAGCGCTTGGAATATCGGGGGTATGATTCAGCTGGTATTGCGTGCATCACTGGGGAAGAAATCATCATACCAAAAGATAAGGGGAAGGTTGATGAAGTTCGAAGTAAAATCAAGCCCGAGGAATTAGATTCGAAAATTGGGGCGGGCCACACCCGTTGGGCAACACACGGCCGACCATCACAACTTAATGCACACCCCCACTTAAGTCAAGACCGGAAAATTGCTGTGGTACACAACGGCATTATTGAAAACTTTCAGGAATTAAAAGAGGAGCTTATAAAACACGGCTTTAAGTTCCAATCCGAAACTGATACCGAGGTTATCGCACACTTGATTGAACTTTATTACGAGGGGGACTTGCTCGCCGCTTTTAAGAAGGCTCTTCACCGGCTCCACGGGAGCTTTGCGTTGACTGTGATTTCACTGCACGAGCCCGATAAAATCCTGGTGGCACGAAACGAAAGCCCGCTCCTACTAGGTGTGGGCAAGCAAGAAAACTACGTAGCCTCTGATGCGCCCGCATTTTTACCTTATACTAAAAAATTGGTCATTTTAGAGGATATGGACTACGGAGTAATCACGAAAAAATCCATCGAATTGTGGAATTTATCAACGGGTAAGAGAATCAAACCCAGAGTCGAAGAGATTAAATGGGATGTTGCGGAAGCGGAAAAAGGCGGTTTCCACCACTTTATGCTCAAGGAAATCATGGAGGAGGCTGACGCGGCAAAAAAAGCATTCAGTGGGCTAAGAGACTGTGTCAATGAAATTACTACTGAGCTTACCGCTAGAAAGCGTATCTATCTCGTCGCATGCGGTACCGCTTACTATGCCAGTATGGTCGGTAAATATACTCTCGAAAACTTTGGCATTCAGGCAGAATCAGTCGTCGCATCTGAATTCAGGTACTCCACATTAAACACGATTGATGATAATTGTGCCGTAATCGCGATATCACAGTCTGGGGAAACTGCAGATACGTTAGCCGCGGTCAAGGGTGCGAAATCGCGCGGAGCTTATGTTGTGGGCATCATCAATGTAGTGGGTTCTTCGCTCACCCGTATAGCCGATAAAACAATCTACATCCACTCCGGCCCTGAGATAGGAGTAGCATCCTCGAAGGCTTACATAGGCCAGCTTGTCTGCCTTATTGGTTTAACCTTAAGTGTTGCCCTGCAAAAAAAAGCAATTTCTGAAGTGGAAGCCAAGGCGCATCTTAAGGAGTTGTCGGAAATCCACGAAAAAATATCCCTTATCTTGGGTGACGACAGCATCAAGGATCTTGCAGAAAAATACGCAAACACTAAAACTTTTTTCTACATCGGACGCAAACAAAACTACCCGACAGCATTGGAAGGCGCCCACAAGCTAAAAGAGATCAGTTATGTTCATGCCGAAGCATATCCTGCGGGGGAGTTAAAGCACGGCGCCAACGCACTACTTGAGTCTGAAGTAGTCGTTATCGCAGTATTGTCTACTGACGAGCTCGGAAAGAAAATGCAATCCAACATCCAGGAGATGGCAGCTCGGGGAGCTTCCGTTTTGACCGTGGGGCCTAAGGGCGTCTTCAAGGTCCCTGAAGTGAATCCCTTGTTCGCACCCATACTGGATATAGTCCCCCTCCACTTGTTCGCCTACTATATTTCAGTGCTTAAGGGATTAGACCCGGACAAGCCGAGAAACCTCGCCAAGAGTGTAACTGTCGAATGACTTGGTGAGGGATTGAGCGAATGCATGTGAGCGAGGCAGATCTTGTGAAAAGTGTCCTGGTTGAGTGACTAATTCATTTTTCGTTTCTGGGAACGGGTTCTAATCCTGCTAAACTCCATTTTCGATAATCCAATTTCCCTTGTAAGGATTTGCCTGCCTTCTTTTATCAGAGTCTTTGCTACTTCAGGCTCAATGCCCCAGCGCTCGGAAATATCATCGACTGAATCACCATCCATCCACGAGCAAGTAACTCGCATGTTCACCTCAATCTCAGGTTGCTCTTTTCCAATTCGCTCCACCTGATTCTGAATCGCTTTTTTCCGAAAAGCTAAAATATCCTCTTCTGAAAGATTGGCGTCTTTCTGCAACATTATCATCCCCCTCCGGACGATTTGGCGTATGGTATCAAGACTTACCCCCTCATCCCTTCCGATTTTCGCATATCCAAAACCCTTCAGAAGCCAAGCCTTCACACGCCTTTCATAATCCTCCTTATCTAATGACTGCTCAAAAGTCATCTTTTCCATTATCTTCATAAAACACTCCTCCGGAGTCTCTCCCGGAATAAGCGCACTCTCATTCATTAATGCCCTTTCCACGGGCCCGGGGCTTGGATCAATAACAACTCGCTCCTTACTCCTTTTCCTAAAGATTGCCATTTAATTCAGTATTTATTCCTAATGAGTAATTTAATACACAATGAATATTTTATGCATCGCAGACATCCACGGCGACCAGGATGGACTGGTTCTCGCGCGCAACTTCGTAGTACAGCGGGACATTACAACTTCGGATGTAGAAGATATAGACTACATAATCCTAATGGGCGACTACAGCGTCGGCTTCAAGGATCCGAAACAAAATCTGATCGACACAAAATACGCCCTAGAATTTCTGAAAGACGATGCTAAACTTCTCACCATGCCCGGAAACTGTGATCAACCAGAAATCGTCGACATAATGAAAAAACATGATATGAACTTCCACGAAAAAGTAGTCGAATTAGACGGAACCTCATTTATCGGGCTTGGAGGAAGCAATCCAACACCATTCGAAACACCAATGGAACTGAGCGAAGAAGAAATAAGTGAGAAATTAACGAAACTCTTCGAACAGGCAAAAACAGAAAAAATAGTATTAGTAACCCACTTCCCACCGAAAGACACTAAATGCGATAGAGTACCTTCAGGAGCGCACGTAGGCTCAACATCCCTCCGAAAAATAATCGAGGATAAAAGACCATCCGCGTGCATATGCTCGCACATTCACGAGTCGGCGGGGGAAGAAGACTTCATTGGGGAGACTAAAATAGTGAATGTTGGCATGTTATCCCACGGAAATGGAGTTGTCATCAAGACGAACCCATTTGAAGTGGAACACGTAAAAATCAAATAAAATCTGATTTCAAGCTTTCCCCCGGGAATGACCCGACACTATTCCCGACGCAATCAAATGCGCAACCCGTATCGGCTCGGGAATAAGGCTTCTAGTAGAAGAAATAATTATTATCTTTTTCGCATCCTCAAGATCTAATCCCGCGCATTGCATGTAAATGAACTTGTTTTTCCCAGTCTCGACTTTCACCGGCTCCCCGGCATTTTTAATGATTCTAGACCTCTCAATCTTTCGGTCAATATTATCTAAAGCCTTGTCTATCTCCTTGAAATCCGGTTTCTTTCGGACGACAACTATCACGGGCAAACCCGTCTCCTTGTAAACCCGTTTTATGTCTACAAGGTTGAATCCCCCGAAACCCAGGCCGTCAAGCATTATCACCCTCAAATCCTTGAAACTGCAATTGTTTACGAGCTCGATAACCTTTTTTGTCGCGTCGAGTCCGTCAACCAAAATTTTGGTTGAGAGTACTCCGTCAATAAAGTTTCCACCCCGAAACACGGTTCCGACGACGATTACTTCCTTATCACCTCTTTTAAAGGGTCCGTCATCCAAACCTAAAATTCTGACTTCCTTTTTAATCCTGTAAAAACGAATTTTTTTCATTTATTTAACTATTTGAAATACTTTTCTTATATTATGAATCCTGTTGGCGTCGTAGTATCCTCTCATGGAAGAGAGCTTGAAGTCCAGGTTCAAGGGGGGGAGCTTGAGCTTGGGAGCATCGTGAAGATTTCAGATAATTTCGGGATTGTAGCGTCAATGCATTATGTCGAGGACGAAAAAATAGGGGCCAAGCAAAAGCTTATTGCGGAAGTTCAGGTTTTCGGATCGCTTGTGAATGGGAGGCTTAAGCGTTTGAAAAAACCTTTGAAGCCTTATCTTGAAGTTTTTCTAGTCGATAAAAGTGATCTTGAGGGAATTCTTTCGGTCTCGGATTCAATAAGTCTTGGAACGGTTCATGGTACGAGTGCGAGGGCTTTTCTTAATGCTAGTGAATTCGACCGTCACACCGCAATTCTTGCAAGCACTGGATCCGGGAAATCCTATACAGCGTCGAATCTTATAAAAGAATTCGGTTTACTGTCACTTCCCGTAGTAGTGGTAGACACGCATGGGGAATACGCAAGAATCCTGTCTAAACTCGCATCTGAAAACCCCTTTAAGATTGAAGTGCACACTGTTAAAAGGACTCGGCAAGGCGTTTCACAGCTGAAAATTCCGGTTTCAAATCTTGAGGCAACAGACTATCACCACTTCCTCCATTTAACGGAACCGCAGGAGTCTGCGCTCGTGGAAATACTCGGTAATCTATCCGGCGACTACAATCTAAGTGACGTTGTCTCGGGCACAAGCAAGCTTAACGTAAACGTCTACCACGAAGGAACAATCGCAGCCTTAACCCGCAAGCTCAAGACACTCGAACGAGTGTTTAAAGACGTTTTCGACAAATTCGGTACCGACATTTCAAATCTTGTAGAGCCAGGCCAGGTCACGATAATCGACTGTTCGCTCGCTTCCCAGAATGTAAGGCGTTCCGTGGTCTCATACCTTTCTAAAGAGCTTTTGTCATCCCGTATCAACAAACTAAACGATTTCGATGGGGAAAAAATAGATTACCCGCTACTTCTAGTCGTTGAGGAAGCCCACAACTACGCTGGATCGAATCTCTCCCACTCCTGTAAGAAACAGCTTCAAAGAGTTGCCTCTGAAGGTAGGAAATTCGGCATCGGATTGTGCGTCATAAGCCAGAAGCCCAGCAAAATCGACGAGGAAATCCTATCTCAATGCAATACCGGAATCTACATGCACATCACAAACCCACGCGACAAAGACCACATCCGTAGAAGCTTCGAATCAATAAACGACGCAATAATCTCAGACCTCGACAGCCTTGACGTCGGAGAATGCATCATAGCGGGAGCCATGCTCGACATACCGTTTCTCGTGTGCCAAGTCGACCGGATAGAGCTTAAAAAGGAGAAGAAAAGCAAATTCGACTTCAAAAAAAAAGCGGAAGTAAAACACGCGAAAGCAGACTACGTATGATTAAATTTCTTTTTTTATGTTGAAAATTTTTTTCACCAGAGGTGCGCAACGAAGTTTCAAATGGTTTCTAATCTGGTTTACCGGGATGATTTTTATGGTCGGATCTTTCGCCAAGAAATGGTTTCTCGTGTATTGGCTTATTAACTGACCTAAGGTTTTTTCAAAGCTTGAGTAGTTGTTGAAAGCGGACAGAAGAATGCTCTCCATGTTCCCCGAGATTATCAAATACTGGGACCCCTCTCTTATGACCTGCTCCACACCCTTAATCCTCTCTTTTAAGGATACCCTCGGATTCATAAATACGTGGCTGAATGAAATAATTTCGAAC